>RCNE010000475.1_pt1 | contig 21660 bp, 12 predicted proteins | sample 2041361 | NCBI WGS metagenome assembly RCNE01 (sample SAMN09708229, study PRJNA481090) | Marine sediment metagenome, whole genome shotgun sequencing project.
TAAATCAAACTTATCCTTATCACCTCCTAAAATTGGGTCAATATATTCCTTTGCAAGACCAATTAAAAAGGCTAAGGATATTCCAAAAAAAATAGATTTCAATTTATGATTTGTTTTCTCAAACATCAGATATGAGATCAAACCACTGACTAATGACCCTACAACGAAATGCTCTAAATATCCAGTATATGTAATATGCAAATACTCCTTAACGTTGTGATTAAAGCCAAATATATTTCTTATCGTTTCGATCTTTCAAAGATAAAGTAATATAATTGTTTATCTCATAAATGTATTTCCAAATCTATAACTCGAAGAAGAAATACATACTAATTGAGGTTTGAAATAGTCCTTTCAAAAATTCCACCTTTTTCCTGCCAATCCTAGCATTTGCTATTTTTACTATTGATTAATTCCCTATTGGTTAGTATATATTCTTACCGTCAGCACTAGCAATAGATGAATTCGACTCATTCAGGTAAATTCCTCAACTTTCAAGCAACCCTTTGAGGTTGTAGAGTTCTTCTAGGTTTTCAAACAATTCGTTCGAAGCCTCTAAATCTTTGACTGCAATACCGATGTGCTCTATTTTGTTCATAATGCTAAAATACACAGTATTCTCCGTATTTTTGCCCTATGGAAACACAACGACAGAAAAAGATTGCTGGGGTTATACAGAAAGATATCGTTGATATTTTACAGCGTGCTGCCATTGACGGTGGATTAAAAGGAACGCTTATTTCTGTTTCTAAAGTAGCGGTTACAACTGACCTTTCTATAGCAAAAGTGTATGTAAGTATATTTCCTGCGAAAGATGCACAAGAGCTTCTTGAAGGCATCAAATCAAATCAGCCGTTAATCAAACACGAATTATCGCAACGTACCAGAAATCAATTACGTCGGGTGCCTGAACTTCTCTTTTTCTTAGATGATTCTTTAGACTACATCGAAAATATTGAGAAGTCTTTGAAAGGCGAAGAAAACCCTGTGAAAAACCCTGAACTATTGGAAAAAAGAAAGAAATCTTAACTTGAATTTTCCTTTTTACATAGCGAAGCGATATGTACGTTCAAAAAGCAGCCAAAATGCTGTAAACATCATCAATTTTATTACTTTTTTAGTTATCGTAATTGGTTCTGCAGCCCTTTTCATAGTGCTTTCTGGCTTCGCAGGATTAAAAACTTTTAGCCTTTCATTTACCAATGTATTCGACCCAGATTTAAAAGCTCAACCCCTTACAGGAAAGTTCTTTTCCATATCGGAAACTCAAGAAAAACAACTTTTAGAAATGGGTGATGTCGCTTCCTACGCTAAAGAGATTGAAGAGAAAGTAATTTTACAACACCGAGAAAAAAGTGAAATTGCTTTTATTAAAGGGATTGATGCACACTACACCAATACTATCGCTGTTGATAATACGCTCTATTTTGGGGAATGGAACGTTGACCAGCAAGAGGGTGTAGCGGGTTTGGGTATTGTAAATTCACTTAGCATTAGCGTGGGTTATACCAAAAGTCCCTTAAAAATTTTAGCGTTAAAACCTGGCAAAGGTTCCATCTCACAGCAAGGCTTATCTAATAGTTACAATACACTTCCGTTAATCATTAGCGGCGTTTATCAGGTGGAAGAAAGTCTAGATAAAAAGTACGTCTTCATTGATTTATCTTTGGCACAAGCACTTTTAGAAAAAGACACAACTCAAATTTCAGCTATTAATTTCAAGTTAAATGCGGATACCGACATTGTGCAAGCCAAAAAGCAAATAGCTGCGGTTTTTGAGAATAAGGTCATCGTAAAAACAAGGCAAGAACTAAATAGCTCGTTGTACAAAATGTTGAATACGGAGAATGTTGCGACCTATCTCATTTTTACCTTAGTACTTATCATCGCACTTTTCAATGTGGTAGGCGCTATTATCATGATGATATTAGACAAGCAACAGAATTCGAAAACCCTTTTCAATTTGGGAGTTACCATCAAAGAGCTGCGACGTATATATTTCGTGCAAGGCATTTTAGTCACAACTGTTGGTGGTATCATCGGAGTTCTAATTGGTGCCCTACTCATCGGTTCACAGTTACTTTTAGGATGGGTTAAAATCGGGTCTATTGATTACCCCGTTGAGCTTCAGTTTATAAATGTGTTGATTGTTTTGGGCACTATTACTGTCTTAGGAATTATCGCTTCTAAAATTGCAAGTAGCCGCATCAATGCGAAATTAGTATCGCTTAAATAGTACTGAATTCAAAATCACCAAACTTTTCTAAGACTTCGTCAAAAGCAGCAAACACATCTGCTGATTCATCGCTCGTCACCATTTTCATTCGATACGGTTTAAAATCAGGAATACCTTTAAAGTAGTTGGCATAATGTCTACGGGTTTCAAAAACTCCAAGTTTATCACCTTTCCAGTCAATGGCCATTTGCAAATGGCGTCTAGCAGCGTCAATACGCTCTACCATGGTAGGTGGAGCTAAGTGATTGCCTGTTTCAAAAAAGTGTTTCACTTCTTTGAAGAACCAAGGATAACCTATACTTGCACGGCCAATCATTGCTCCGTCAAGGCCATATTCATCGCGCATTCGCATAGCGGCTTCAGGGCTGTCAATGTCTCCATTTCCAAAAACAGGGATATGCATTCTAGGGTTGTTCTTTACATCAGCAATTGGTTTCCAATCCGCTGCCCCTTTATACATTTGAGCACGGGTACGACCATGAATGGCTATTGACTTACAACCCACATCTTGCAAGCGTTCGGCGACCTCAACTATTTTTATAGAACTTTCATCCCATCCTAATCTCGTTTTTACGGTTATAGGAAGGTTGGTTCGCTCTACCATAGCTTTGGTTAGCGAAACCATCAAATCAATATCTTTTAAAATTCCTGCGCCAGCGCCCTTACTCACTACTTTCTTTACAGGGCAACCAAAGTTAATATCAATAATATCAGGTTTTGATTTCTCCACAATCTCAACAGATTGTAGCATGGAGTCTAAGTTTGCTCCGAAAATTTGAATTCCGACTGGGCGTTCCTTTTCATAAATATCAAGCTTCATAACGCTTTTGGTTGCGTCTCTAATCAGTCCTTCAGAGGAAATAAATTCAGTATATACAACATCTGCACCCTGCTCTTTACATAAGGCACGAAAAGGTGGATCGCTAACATCTTCCATAGGTGCAAGCAATAATGGAAAGTCAGGTAATTGTATGTTGCCTATTTTGGGCATTTTTCTTTCAATATTTTTTGGGTGGGCAAAATTACGTAAAAATGTCTGAAATCTAGTGGACCTCGAATGATATCAACCTTTGGGATATTCTCATTTTGGCAAAACGCACATTAATTATGACAGAATTAGTTTATCAACACAGCCTGCCTGCGCTTATAGTATTAATATTTGCTATATTTATTAGAGTTTGAGCATCTATTATTCACCTCAAATCAAAAAATTACCTTTAGAAACCGCCGGAAAGCTATGTTGAAAAGAAGCAGATTGCTCTATACTTTGCCGATGATACTTTGGTTTATTGGTTGTGGGGTCGATAAGCCAAAAGAGGTTTTGCTCGCAGAAAGCCAACTTCCTAAGGTCATTGATTTTAACTTCCACATCAAACCCATTCTTTCCGACCGTTGTTTTACCTGCCATGGCCCGGATAAACAGAAACAGAAAGCGAACCTACGATTGGATATCGCTGATTCGGCCTTTGCTGCTCTAAAATCAGGAAATGGTTTCGCTATCAAGGCAGGAAGTCTTCACAAAAGCGAAGTCTATCACCGAATTGTCGCTACCAACTCCGAAATCTTAATGCCTCCGCCAGAATCGAACTTGGCGCTAAGTCCATTGGAAATTGCCTATATCTCCAGATGGATCGAACAAGGCGGTGAATACAAACCTCATTGGGCCTTTACGAAGCCGGTAAAAAAAGAGCTCCCTGAAACTGCTGAAGACTGGAGTAACAACGAAATCGATCAGTTTATCACAGCAAAGTTGAACAATTATGGTATCGCGCCCTCTCGACAATCGCGGAAAGAGGTATTGATTCGAAGGTTATACTTTGATCTCATCGGTCTCCCGCCCTCGATTGCGGATATAGACAGATTAATGGCCGACGAGCGCAACGATTATTACGAAAAATTGGTCGACAGCTTGTTGAAGCTCCCTGCTTATGGGGAGCGTATGGCCGCTCACTGGCTCGATGTTGCTCGTTTTGCCGATAGTGAAGGCTACCTCGATGATTTTCACCATGAATTTTGGCCCTATCGCGACTGGGTCATCGATGCCTATAACAAGAATTTGCCTTACGATGATTTTCTTCTTTGGCAGGTGGGAGGCGATCAAATTCCAGGTGCCAATGCGGAACAACATTTGGCCACGGCCTTTAATCGATTACACAAGCAAAATTCAGAGGGCGGAGTCATTCCCGAGGAATTTCGTGTAGAATATGTAGCGGATCGCACCAACACGATCGGTACGGCCTTTCTTGGGCTTACAATTGCCTGTGCCCGATGTCATGATCACAAATATGATCCTATATCGCAAAAAGATTATTTTGAACTCTTCGGCTTCTTTAACAGTACTGTAGAACGTGGAGATGCGATATTTGCTTACAATGCCATAGAAAATGGAAATGATATTCCAAATGAACTCTCAATGAATGCAGGCCCAGTAATGCCTATACCAAGTGATGAGAGTGTCGCCAAGATTTATGAGTTCCTTCAAGGGCAAGTTGAACAGAAATCATCAAAAATCACAGAAAAAGTAAAGACTAACGAATCCTTTGCCATGAATTGGCTTGGTTCAAAACCGACCGCTAATACCCTTAAAAAAGTAATCGATGAAGCTACCATGGTAGCGTTGAATTTTGAACAATCGGCTAACGGCATCAGTAAAGATGGCGCCAAGGGATCGAAGAATGCGAGCTATTATGGTCACGCATTTGTACCCGGAATAAAAGGTCAGGCCTTGGAATATCAAGAAGGGCAACTAATCGCTGACGGAAGGCGCATCAGTTTTGAACGAATGGAACCTTTTACAGTTAGTTTTTGGATCAAAACCCCGAAGAAATTTGACGAGGCTCGTGTCTTTTATAACGGTAATGGTCGTATTCAAGGATATCGCGGCTGGGAAGTGGTGCTTGATAGTTCTAAGCTCTCTTTTCGCATGAACCATGCTTACCCCTATCAATCTCTTAATATTCGCCTAAAAAAAGAATTGCCCCTGAACGAATGGCATCATTACGTCTGGACTTATGATGGTTCTAGCAAAGCAACCGGAATGAAAATATATGAAAATGGCAAGCTTGTCGAGGTTGATATCGTTCGTGATCATTTGTACCGTTCCACAAAACCCTACACCGACAAAAGAGCCACTGTCTATATGCACTACCAAGGTCTTATTTTAGGGGCCAGCCATTACGACCAACATTTTGATGGAGGCTTCATCGATGATTTTAAAGTAATGAATAGGGAAGCGGGCAGTTTGGTTGCTAGCTATTTGTTCGACGAACAACAAGGCCTAGATCTGTTTAAAGAGGCAATAAGTAATCGATTAAAAGCTGCCAAAGAGTTTTATGTGCTGCATCTGGACCAAGACTTAAAAGCGGAAAGAAAGCAACTTCAAGAACTTCAAAAACGCGAACTACAAACTATAGATACCGTTCAGGAAATTATGGTTATGGCCGATCTGGATCAGGAACGCCCAACATACATCTTAGAAAGAGGCGTATATGACGCTCCGGGGCAACGTGTATCAAAAGATGTTCCAGAGACCATTCTTCCCTGGCCCGAAGATCTTCCCCGAAATCGATACGGACTGGGAAAATGGCTAATACATGAAGACCATCCTTTAACAGCCAGGGTTGGGGTCAACCAGCTGTGGTATTTGATGTTCGGTAGAGGCATCGTAAAGACTAACGGAGATTTTGGCAATCAGGGCTCGTTACCCAGTCATCCGGAATTATTGGACTGGCTAGCGGTCGATTTTATCGAAAATGGATGGGACGTAAAACGCCTCATTCGACAAATGGTTACTTCAGCCACCTACAAGCAATCCTCAGCCATTCGTGAAGACCTAAAAGACATTGATCCCGATAATATTCTATTGGCAAGAAGTCCCCGGTATCGACGGTCTGCAGAAATGGTACGTGATAATGTACTGGCAGCAAGTGGATTATTGAACCCTGTCGTTGGTGGAAAATCGGTATTCCCTTACCAGCCAGAAGGTTTATGGCGCGAAACCATCAGTCACCCATTTTTTCCTGAGTACGAAGTCGATTACGAAAACGGGTTATACCGCCGTAGCCTATATACTTTTTGGAAACGCAATGTTCCCGTACCTGCCATGTTGGTCTTTGATGCCTCAAGCAGGGGCGAGTGTCAAGTACAACGGCAACGAAGCAATACCCCGCTGCAGGCAATGGTTTTATTAAATAGTCCGGAGGTCATAGAAGCCTGTCGCGTGCTTTCAGAAAAAACCTGGAAAGAGACCGAATTTCAACTGCATTTGGCTCTAGACCGAATTTTTATGGCGCTAATCGGCCGATATCCTACTGAAAAAGAACGAGGAATTTTACTCCGCCAGTACCATGAGGAAAGCGACTATTTTAACAAAAACCCGTTGGAGGCTAAGAAATTCTTAGCTGTCGGAGCAAAAGTTCAGCCTAACAACCAACCTATGACAAGCGTTGCTGCTTTGGCAAGAGTTGCCAATACAATATTGAATTCTACCGAAGCCTATTATAAAAATTAAAGGAAATGGATTACTCGAAAGAAATAAAACAAGCACAGTATTTTCAGAACCGTCGAGAATTTCTCAAGACCACTAGTCGTGGCCTGGGAAGCTTGGCTGTGGGAAGTCTACTTTTCCCCGACTTTCTGAACGCCAAGAAACCTGCGCCTTCAATTCCAACATTTTCAAATGGCGGCGGTGTACTCTCACATTTGCACCACGCCCCAAAGGCAAAAAGGGTCATCTATTTATTTCAAAGTGGGGGTCCGAGCCAATTAGAATTATTTGATTACAAGCCAGAACTCATGAAACGATGGGGTGAAGAGATTCCCGATTCGGTTCGAAACGGCCAGCGGGTCTCAGGCATGTTGGCCGCCCAATCAAGTTTTCCGTTAGTAGGATCTAAATTCGATTTCAAACAACATTCGACTACAGGGGGTTATTATAGTTCGTTGATGCCTTATACTTCAGAAATTGCCGAAGATATCTGCATGATTAATTCCATGCACACTGAAGCCATCAACCATGAGCCCGCAGTGATTTTCATGCAGACTGGTTCGCAACAGGCCGGTAGGCCCTGTATGGGTTCTTGGATGAGCTATGGCTTAGGAAGTTCCAACAAAAACCTTCCTTCGTTTGTGGTGCTGCTTTCACAAGGAAAGGACGATGCCCAAAGCTTGAACATGCAAGCATGGAACAGTGGATTTTTGCCTTCACATCATCAAGGCGTACAGTTTCGGTCTGGTCCTGACCCGGTCCTATACCTCAACAATCCACCAGGAATCGATCATAAAAGTAGAAGAAGGGAATTGGACTATTTGGCCGAATTAGAGGCCGAACAAAAGAAGGTTTGGGGCGATTCTGAAATCGATTCCAAAATAAGCCAGTATGAAATGGCCTATCGCATGCAAACAAGTGTGCCCGATATATCTGACCTTTCCGATGAACCAGATCATGTCTTTGACCTATACGGTCAAGATGCTCGCATACCCGGTACGTATGCTTATAACTGTTTAATGGCCCGAAGATTGGCGGAACGTGATGTTAACTTTATACAATTGTACCACATGGGTTGGGATCAGCACGGAAATCTGCCCCGAGAAATTGTGCATTTGGCCAAATCTACAGATCAGGCCTCTGCAGCATTGGTCAAAGATCTAAAACAACGTGGTCTATTGGAAGATACCCTGGTCATCTGGGGAGGAGAATTCGGTCGCACCTGTTTTTCACAAGGAAAATTGACCAAAGAAAGCTATGGTAGGGACCACCACCCAAGGTGCTACAGTACGTGGATGGCAGGTGCGGGAATCAAAGGAGGACAGGTTTACGGAAAAACCGATAATTTTGGTTATAACATTATTGAAAATCCGGTACATGTGCATGATTTTCAGGCTACGATGTTGCATCTATTGGGCATCGACCACGAAAGATTCACTTTTAAGCACCAAGGTAGGCGATACCGATTGACCGATGTACACGGCCATGTGGTAAAGGATATTCTTGCATAATTGAAAATACTTTCGAGAGCGCTTTTAAAACTGTATGTCAGCTTCCACTTTTTCACTATTTCGACCCGCAATAACTTTAGTTGAATTTCGAGTAACAAAAATAATGGAGGTACTCGTGTTACGAATTTGTTTATTGCCTAATGGCAGGACTAAAACTTCCATTCGTGACCATTCTCTTTGGTATAAACGTCAATATGCATTTGGCGCTTGAATATCTCGATTTCTTCAAAGCTTTTATGTATTAGAAAGCATCAAAAGTGCTTTTTAAACTCGCCAGAGTATACTCGCTCATAAGCATTGGTGTTTGCGACGGACTCATGGGTGGGTTTTAGGTCTAAGTTTAAAACCCCTATAATCTACTTCGTTCCTCTAAGCGTTTCGATTTTTTATTGCCACTGATACGGTTATTTCCAAATTTGTAACGAAGGTCAAAAGTGAACAAGCGGTTTTCTGGCCGATACAATGTAGAATTGCTTTGGTTTAAATATTCACGAGAGGTAAATCGACTACCTTGATTAAAAATATCTTCAATACCCATTGAAATACTAGCATTTTTATTCCAAAAAGTTTTTCTTAATCTTAGGTTTAATCTATTGTAAGAATCTCTTCTAGCGTTGCCTAATGTTCTTGGAGCATAGTAAGCGAAACTCAAAATTGCTGTCAAACTTCGGTTTTCAAGAAAAGTAAAATTGTTGTTTAAACGAATGAATCCGCTCCATAAGTTGTTATTAAACACTTGACCGGTGTCTAGATCGGTAAAACGTTCCTCATTATTGTAAGCAGAAAAAAACAAGTAAAAGTCCCAATTTTTTGAGATGTCTTTATTTATTGTTAAATCAATTCCATAGCCTTGGTTAGACGCTATGTTCGTACTAATAAAACGCAACAAATTACTTTCATTGTCTTGAAATGTTTGTTGTCGATACGGGTTTTTCCATCTTAAGTAAAAAAATGCAATCGTATAATCACGATCAAAAGTATACTCTGCAGAAAGCCAGTTCCGCGTACCTGGCAATAAATTAGGATTACCTTCAACCACCGAATTGTTGCTTTGAAAAGATTGAAATGGATTAATTCTATTATATCGAGGACGCTCTATTCTTCTAAAATAAGAGAGCTGATATTGATGCATTTTGTTAGGTGTATATTGCAATGAAACTGAGGGAAACAATTCTAAATAAGATGTTTCATTAGGCCCACTTTCTGTATCTAGCTCTCCTTTAGTCTCGGTATATTCAGCCCGAAGCCCTGTTTTTAAGCTCCATAAATCCCATTTACCATCAAAACTGGCATAACCCGCGTATATAGATTCATCATAGGTAAAAACTCCATCTTCGGTTGGATTAATTCCTGGTTGATTTCTATCAAAACCTTCTTGAGTAATAGTACTTTCAGAGTTAATGCCCGCATATCGCATTCCGGCTTCTAAACGGGTAGATTCCCCTAGGGGAGAAATAAAATCAGTTTCAATACTGTACAAATTAATTTTCTGATCTGATTGCGTTGTAAAATCGTTTTCTCCCGTTTGATTATTATTCACATCGAAAAAATTAGTATCTAAATTCTGCCCTTGCTTCGAATCATAAAAAGTAAAATGAGTTCCTACAGAAATTTCAGCACCTTTCTTTTTTAACTTATGAATCCAGTCTGCATAAAAGGAGGTGTTTAATTGTTCTTGATCCGAATCGTTAACGGTATTAAAATTGGAGAGTAAATCTCCCCCCATATTGTTTATGCTAGTTCTGGCAAAAGAATATTGATTTACGCGAGGGTTAAAAACGTTAATTGTAGATATACTTAAAGCGTTTTTGTCATCAATATCATAATCAAAAAAGGCGCTTACATTATGTCTTTTTCTTCTTGTGGTCAAATCTTGATTTGCGGTCCAAACCGATGTTGGAGTATTGTTTTCTGAAAAATTTGTGATGTCAGTATACCGATAAATGCGTTTGTCATTACTAAAACTATAGTTCACCGAAAAGCTCGTTTTCTTTCCTTTAAAAAAATGATCTGTTCCAATCGTGTTTCTGAGGAAAACGCCTTGTGTGAAGTTATTGAAGATGGCTCCATTATAGCCCGCCACCAAATTCTTTTTCATTTTTATGTCGATTAGCATCCCTCCTTCTGCGCTATACTTCAATGGCGGGTTTGTGATGACCTCAATAGCTTCCACATTACTTGCAGACGAGCCTGAAAGTAAATTAATGATATCAGATTCTGGGATATTTACCTTCCGACCATTAATCAACACGCCCACATTACTACTTCCTTTAATAGTAAGTACATTTTGCACCACATTTACATTGGGGGTTTGTTTAAGAAGTTCCCAAATGGTGCCGTCAGCTAGTGCTGTGTTTTCTACATTAAATACCAAACGATCTACCTTTCGCACTAATGTCGGCTTCTGGTACGTAACTACCACCTCGTCGAGCTCTTGATTGGAATCAGCAATTATTAAGGCTCCAATATCAATATCAGAAAAAACATCAATAGGCTTAACAGAAGAAAAACTTTCGATATAACTGGCTTTAAGTAAATACTTTCCGCCTAATACCGTATTAAAAAAAAACTTACCATTATCATCGGTAGAAGTGCCGCTTACAATTGTTGAGTCATTAGAATCAAGCAACAAGACATTGGCGAAAACAATAGATTCGTTTTCTGAATTGACAACAATACCATGAAGCTCAAATTCTTGAGAAAACGTTAATGAGGAAAAAAATAGAAGACAAAAAAAGAGATAAAACCTATTTTTCATTTATGGGACACTATCATCAAATTTAAACTATTTGCGATGAAATATCCTACACATTTTGTGCAGTTTATCTATTTTTTTTTAATTGAGGACTACTTTCACACAACATGAGGTATAAGTATTTAATTCATTTTTATTTTACATTATCTTTGCACCGCTAAACACCAACGTGTTTTATCGTTTTGAGGAAGAGAATTTATGAAGCACATTAGAAACTTCTGTATTATTGCCCATATTGACCATGGTAAAAGTACCCTGGCAGATCGACTATTAGAATTTACTGGGTCTGTTACTGAAAGAGAGCAGAAAGAACAGTTACTAGACAGTATGGATTTGGAGCGGGAACGCGGCATCACGATTAAGAGTCATGCCATTCAAATGGAGTATACTTATCAAGGGCAAGAATATGTTCTTAATTTAATAGACACCCCTGGTCATGTTGATTTCTCTTACGAAGTTTCAAGGTCTATTGCTGCATGTGAAGGAGCTCTTTTGGTTGTCGATGCTGCGCAAAGCATTCAAGCTCAAACCATTTCTAATCTGTATTTGGCTTTAGAAAATGATTTAGAGATTATTCCTGTTTTGAATAAAGTAGATTTACCTAGTGCAAATCCTGAAGAAGTTACTGATGACATTGTTGATCTTTTGGGCTGTAAAGCCGAAGAAGTGATTCCTGCTAGTGCGAAAACAGGCATTGGCATTGAAGAAATATTAAGTGCAATCATAGAGCGTATTCCTCCACCTAAGGGTAATCTTGATGAATCTTTACAAGCCCTTGTTTTTGATTCTGTTTACAACCCTTTTCGGGGAGTAGAAACCTATTTTAGAGTCATTAACGGCGAAATTAAAAAGGGTCAAAAAATAAAATTTGTAGCTACGGATAAAGACTATTTTGCTGATGAAGTGGGAACCCTAAAGTTAACACAAGAGATCAAGCAAAGCGTAAAAGCTGGTGATGTAGGTTATTTGATTACAGGAATTAAAGACGCTCGTGAAGTAAAGGTTGGTGATACGATTACCGATGCAGCAAACCCCACTAAAAACCCTATTGCAGGTTTTGAAGATGTGAAGCCGATGGTTTTTGCGGGTATTTACCCCGTAGACACCGATGAATTTGAAGAATTACGGTCTTCGATGGAAAAACTTCAGTTAAATGATGCCTCACTAGTATTTGCCCCTGAAAGTAGTGCAGCTCTTGGTTTCGGTTTCCGTTGTGGATTCTTAGGAATGCTTCATATGGAGATCATACAAGAACGTTTAGAACGTGAGTTCAATATGACCGTAATTACTACGGTACCCAACGTAAGTTACCATGCATTTACACGTAAAAACCCTGATATCCCAATTGTTGTAAACAACCCTACCGATTTGCCTGACCCTTCAAGCATTGATCATGTAGAGGAGCCGTACATTAAGGCCACGATTATTACGAAGTCTGATTTTGTTGGTAATGTGATGTCTTTGTGTATTGAAAAAAGAGGTCAAATTACCCATCAAACCTATTTAACAACAGAGCGTGTAGAGCTTAATTTTGATATGCCTTTGGCTGAAATTGTTTTTGATTTTTACGATAGACTAAAAACCGTTTCTAAAGGATATGCCTCTTTTGATTATACGCCAATTGGTATGCGACCCTCTAAACTCGTTCGTGTTGATATTTTACTAAATGGACAGCCAGTAGATGCCCTTTCTGCTCTACTTCATGCTGACAATGCAGTAAACATTGGTAAGAAGATCTGTTCAAAGCTAAAGGAACTTATACCACGGCAACAATTTGATATTCCTATTCAGGCAGCAATTGGCGCAAAAATAATCTCTAGAGAAACTACAAAAGCGCTAAGAAAAGATGTTACTGCCAAGTGTTATGGTGGTGATATTTCTCGTAAGCGTAAACTGCTTGAAAAGCAAAAGAAGGGTAAAAAACGCATGCGTCAAGTAGGAAACGTTGAAGTGCCGCAAGAAGCTTTTATGGCAGTACTGAAACTAAACGACTAAGTTAAAATTATTTTTAATCTATTATTCTTTGGTGTCGACTACATCTACCGGAAACATTTTGCCAAGATAAGCTAGTTTGTAGCCCTTTTGAATATCGGTAAATTCTTTGCTGAAAGCAGGTATAATTTCGACATCTCCATCTGGATTTTTTAAGAATAATGGAACAATGTCCCGATCCGCTTTAGTTATTTCTATCAACCCTTCGTAATGTTCCGTATCATTGAGGCTTATTTCATGAATAATAGGATACTTTCTTACAGCCTCTGTCAATTTCATAAAATCATCTGTATGTGAAAAAAGCCCTACTTTAGGGTTATTCTCTGGGTCTTTCATCTCATCGGTATTCACTAAGCGAAATGAACCGTTCTCTCCGAATTGCTTCCCGAATTTATTGACTGCATAAGTGTTAATATCCGGATTTCCCGTTAGGGCCATCAAATATCCAACAGCGCTAAGTTCGATATTGTCAGATAATGAATCATAATAAATATTGGCTGTAAAAGCTTCAAGTCCCAATTTTTTAGCTTTATCTACATTGTTTTGATTACTATCGACCAATACGACATGCCGATTATTCTTTTGTAAATATTCGCCAATCAAGCGCGAAAATTTAGAGGCGCCTATAATGATGATTCCTTCTGATTTGGTGAGGAACACTCCAACCATTTTTGCAAAAAGCCTAGCAGTAGTGGCATTTAGCAATACGGTGCCTAAAACAATCATAAAAACCAGAGGCGTTATATATTCGGCTCCTGGCTCTCCATTTTGCAAAAGTTTTGAGCCGAATAGCGAGGCAATTCCCGCAGCTACAATTCCTCTTGGACCTACCCAGCCAATAAATAGTTTTTCATTAAATTTTAGGTTCGATTTCATGGTGCTCAGAAATACGCCCAATGGCCTTATTACAAATACAATTATTGTAAATAATATAGCCGTTTTCCAATTAAAAATTAATTCAAGGTCGCTCATATTAATATTTGCCGCCAACAATATAAACAAGATTGAAATCAATAGAATGCTCAGTGATTCTTTAAAATACAAGAGTTCTTTTATGTTCGGAAGATCAGTATTACCCATAACCATTCCCATGACCACAACAGCTAACAAACCAGACTCGTGAGCATAAGCATCTGACATTACAAAAACTAAAAGAACCGTTGAGAGTGATGCCACATTGAGTAAATAATGTGGTATAAAACTCTTCTTAATTAAAAACGTAAGTGCGTGCGCAAAAGTGAAGCCGAAGGTGAAGCCGAAAAGTAAAATCTTACCGAATTCTATTAAAGCAGTTATAGTATAGGCCTTACCCTCACCTACACTTATAAACTCAAAGACCAAAACTGCTGCCAAAGCTCCAATAGGGTCGATAAGAATTCCTTCCCATTTTAGAACTGCTGAAACATCCTTTTTTAGGGGAATATTCCTTAAGATAGGTGTGATTACCGTAGGGCCTGTAACGATAATCAATGCAGAAAATAAGAAAGATATTTGCCAGCTTAACTCAAAAATATAATGTGCTGCAATACCCGCCCCAAAAAACGTAACCAACGAACCCAATGTGATTAGTTTGGTGATTACGGGGCCCACATTTTTAATTTCGGAACGTTTTAAGGTGAGGCCGCCTTCAAAAAGAATAATACTTATCGCTAGAGAAACAAAATAATACAGCGAATCACCAGGGAAAAGTCCTTTTTCACCATTCCAAATAGGCTCAATAAGTTTAAGGCCATCTTCGGTATACATTGATGCAATCGGACCCACTAGTAATCCTATCAGAATTAGTGGAAGAATTGCAGGTAGCCTTAAACGCCAGGCAAACCATTGGGCTAATATTCCTAAAATGATAATTCCTGCCAGTTCGAGCATTAATTTAATTTTAAGTAAAAATAGTGATTTTAGTGGGAGCTGTTCTACTATACACCCTGTCTGTTTTGAGGGTCAGACCTCCATACAAATAGTTCTTGACTGAGATCGAACGGACAGCAAATTTCTAATCTCGCATCGTTAATCGCAGCACAGAACAGGCTGATTTTTCGGTGAATTTATCTTTTCCGGTTCCAAAGAGTACGCTGAGCCAATTATCTTTTTGAGGCGTTCCTAAAATAAGTAAATCAAAACTTGCCGATGCCTTAGAGATGGCCTCTATGGAGTCATCGCTCTTTTGTACAAAAACCATACCTGGTGTTTCCACTTTATTCAATAATCCTTTAGAGTTTTGTTCCATTTGAACAATAGTTTCCGTAGTAGTATTTTCTGGCACCACGTGTAATAAGGTTAGAGAAGCTCCATAAAACTGACAAATTCTATCCGCGATAGCGATGAAATTTTTCTGCTTTCTTCCAGGCCTTAAAGGCACTAACACCTTACTAATATAACGAACGCCATTATCTTTAAAAAGGGCGAAATCAGAGTTGATATGCGTTAACAACCATCCTACAGGGTTACTCACCAAAATACCGCTATGCGCTCGTCCATTCCATCCCATGACGAGCCAGTCGCAATGCGTCTGGTTACTAAGTTCATGAATGGTATCGGAAATTTCATGTGTGACTACTGCCTCAAAATCAATGGAAACATTCTTTGATACCGCTAGGCTGGCAACACGTCTATCTAAAGAAGTGACCTGCGGATTTTCCTCTTCCTCAAAAGCATCTAAGAATGTCTGATTAGGCACTTCGGTAATATTAACGACCTGAATTTTATCACGCTTATTAATGGCCGCAGCGATTTCTACCAACATTTCAGCAGATTTTTCATTTCCCAAAAGAGGAACTACCACTCCTGCATCTGAAACCAATTGACCATCTAGGTTTTGCTCAGCTACGGATTGGTTTTTTCGGTAAGGGAGTTGTTCTCGTTGCCTCCGCTTGTAGAAAAGATACAAAGCTGGGCGGTGACCGTATTTTCTTAGGATTCCCGTTCGGGTTGCATTCTTTCCAAATTTTAGATAAATAACAAGTCCTAGAACAAAAATACCGATAATCGCCAGTAGTGGGCCTAGGCCAAGAAAAACCAATAACGCGATTCCCGTACCAATTCCAAAAAGTTGAACAAAAGGATATAAGGGAGCACGATAGGGTGGATTGTACCATTGCGCAGCCGTTTCGCGCAAAACAATTACACAAGCATTTACTAATATGAACATCATCACCATAAAAGCACTTGCTAATTTTGCAATTTTCTCCACATCAAGAAAAAGAATGACCAATGCCATAGCGATACAAGTCATTATGATGGTCGTTACGGGTGTCAAATATTTTGAATGAATTTTTGCCATAAAACTGGGCAACAATTTGTCGATAGCCATCGCAAAAGGAAACCGTGATGAGGCCAATACTCCCGAATTCGCCATAGAAATCAATGTGATAATTCCAACAATAGCTGCTGCATAACCGACATAATAACCACCCAAAATATTTGAAATAGTATAAATGGGTTTGATATCGATTGCCAAAGTCTCTAGTGGAATATTTCCTACCAAAACAAAAGCCACAAAAACATAGATGCAGGTCATGATGAGCAATGATAAAATCATTGCACGGGGTAAATTTTTACTAGGGTTTTTGATTTCTCCGGCAATTGCGGCAACTTTCGTTACTCCAGCATAGGAAATATATACGAAAGCAACTGTAGAAAATAGACCCATTTTACCCTCTAATAGAAAAGGGTCTAAAAGTTCTGATGATGTTTTGGGCAATCCGAAAATCAAAATAAGAGCAAGGGACAACAAACTGATGGTAACGATAACAATTTGAACCTTTCCCACCTTTTTTACACCCATGATATTCAGAAAAAGAATAATCACCAGAAAAATAAGTGCTATGTACTTGGTCAATCCCGGTGCAATATTTACTAAAATTGATAAATATGCTCCGAAACCCACTAATGCAAAAGCACTTTTGAAAAGTAGTGACAACCACAAACCAATACCTGCAATCGTACCTAATAGCGGCCCAAAGGCCCGTTCGATATACACATAGGTTCCTCCAGAAGAAGGCATTGCTGTAGCCAATTCGGATTTAGAAAGTGCTGCGGGCAATATACAAACAGCTGCAAGCAGATATGCCAGCCAAACGGATGAGCCTGTCTTGGCAGCTGCCAGACCGGGTAGCACAAAAATTCCACTACCTAACATTCCCCCAACACTAATAGCAATTACGGAGGTCAAAGACAAGCTTCGTTCTAGTTTTTTCAATAGGTTTTGATTGGTTTGCAGCTAAAATAGGGTTTTTAAAGTAAAGGGGATAATTCAAAATATCTGTTAAACGACCTTATATTTTAAGCTTCTTTTGCTAATTTGCCCTATATGCGAATCTTTCCCTTAGAAACCGGAAATTTCAAGCTTGACGGCGGTGCCATGTTTGGTGTTGTGCCCAAAACACTTTGGCAAAGAACAAATCCTGCAGATTCTAATAATATGATTGATATGGCAGCCAGATGCCTTTTAATAGAAGACGGTGATCGACTGATATTAATTGACAACGGTTTAGGAAACAAACAATCAGAGAAGTTTTTTAGCTACTATTATCAATGGGGAAATCACTCTTTAGAAGCTTCACTTGCCAAATATGGCTTTCATCACGATGATATCACAGATGTCTTCATGACGCACTTACATTTCGATCATTGTGGCGGTAGTATCGCTTGGAATAAAGACCGAACAGGTTACCAACCCGCATTTAAAAATGCAGTTTTTTGGACTAATGAAGACCATTGGCAATGGGCTACTCAACCCAATGTGCGTGAAAAAGCATCCTTTTTAAAAGAGAACCTATTACCCATGCAGGAAAGTGGACAACTGAAATTCGGCCCCAAAGCCCCCAAAGGAGAACCATCTTTAGTGCCTCACCCAGAATTAGGCTTTGATATTTTGTTTGTTGATGGACATACGGATAAAATGATGTTGCCACATATCAAATACAAGGAAAAGACTTTGGTGTTTGTTGCGGATTTGATTCCTACGGTGGGCCATATACCAGTACCCTACGTGATGGGATACGATACTCGCCCGCTGCTAACTATGGATGAAAAAGCAATTTTTCTTGAAAAGGCGGTTACTGAAGAATACCTGTTATTTTTTGAACATGATGCTCATCATGAAATTTGTACCTTGCAACCTACAGAAAAAGGTGTTCGACTTGACAAAGTTTATACATTTAATGAAATTTTCTCTTAACCCTAAGTTTATTAGATCCTTTGATGTTTCAAGCGTCAAAGCTGCTAGCTCACGCCCTTTTATGTCAAATTCAGTTTTAACTCTTTACACTAATTAAATTAATATTTATATGTCACGTTTTTTTTCTAAATCTATTTTCGGATTATCTTCAGCTTTTCTATTTATCGGCTGTGGTTCAGCCGCTTTAGTATCAACCCCCGTAGAAAACATTGATACCTCTCCTTTAAAGATATCCGATCTCACAGATGTAGAGAAAAAGAATTGGGGTCACCTTGATTTGGCTTCTGATACAATTCCAGGTATGAGTGTTGACAAAGCCTATAGAACCATTATTGGTAATAAAAAAGGAAAAAAAGTTATTGTAGCTGTATTAGATTCTGGAATGGATTTAAAACACGAAGACCTCAATGATGTGCTTTGGATAAATAAAGGCGAAAGAGTAGGTGATGGTAAAGACAACGATAACAACGGCTACATTGATGATATTCATGGGTATAATTTTGTTGGGGAAGCTTATAACGAGCAATTAGAAGCTGCTCGTATTGTTAAATTAAAATTAGGGGATGCTAACTTGCAAGCAAAAGCAAAGGCAGTTGTTGAAGAAGGGTTAGCGAAGGCAATTCAAAATAAACAACAATACGAGCAAATTCTTCAAGCCGTAAAAAACGCCGATGAAGCTGTTAAAAAGGAGTTAGGTAAGAATGATTACACACAAAAAGATGTTGCTAGTATTAAACCGAAAGATGAGGCTATGCAACAACACGTAGGGGTTTTAAAGCAGATGTATACTTTTAATGATTCTATACCTGAAGTTATCGAAGAGCTAAATGATGGTATCATTCATTTTTCTGACCAGGCGAATCATCACTACAACGTTAATTTTGATGGCCGAAAGATTGTTGGAGATAACCCTTATGATATTAACGATACAAACTATGGTAATGGTGATCCACAAAACAAAGATGCCGCCGAAAGTCATGCTACTCATGTAGCTGGTATTATTGGCGCAGAGCGAAATAATGGTAAAGGTGCGAATGGTGTTGCTAACAATGTAGCCATTATGAGTGTTCGAACCACCCCACGTGGAGATGAATATGACAAAGATGTTGCTTTAGGAATTCGCTACGCTGTTGACAATGGAGCGAAGGTTATTAATGCGAGTTTTGGAAAAGCATTTTCGCCAAAAGCTGAATGGGTGTATGATGCCATAAAATATGCGGCCTCAAAAGATGTTCTTATTGTAACGGGAGCTGGAAACGATGGTAACGACATTGACAATCTAAATAATCCAAAATACCCAAATGACCATGCGAATAGCGGAACTGAAATTTCCGACAACCTTTTAAACGTGGGCGCTTTAGAGCCCAAATATGGATCTGAGCTGGTTGCTAATTATTCAAATTATGGGAAAAATAATGTAGATGTCTTTGCTCCAGGTTCCGCTATTTATTCAACGCTGCCCAATAACAAATATGGGTTTGAACAGGGTACATCGATGGCTTCTCCAGCGGTAGCTGGGGTTGCTGCTTTAATTCGTTCGCAATATCCAAAATTGAGTGCTTCGCAAGTAAAAAAGATCATTATGAAGTCGGGATTGCCAATAAAAGCAAAAGTAGTTCTAGGTGGTGAAGCTGGAAAAGTAGCATCATTAAACGAAATATCTACTTCTGGTAAAATAGTTAATGCTTACAACGCCTTGCTAATGGCTGAAGAAGTAAGCACCGGTAAAGTAAAACTATAATATACCATGCAGTATAAAAATTATAACTTTTTAACTTTTCTCTTTGTTTTCTTAGGCTTGACAAGCGAAGTAATAGCCCAGAATACATCAAATTATTGGCAACAACATGTTGATTATACCATGGATGTTGACATGAATGTAGAAAACTTTCAATATACCGGAAGTCAGAAACTAGTATATACCAACAATTCTCCGGAAGCCTTAAAACGCGTCTATTATCATCTTTATTTCAACGCCTTTCAACCCGGAAGCGAAATGGATATGCGCGTCAGGAGCATCGCAGACCCCGACGTAAGAATGATCGCTCCAGAAAAGAAAAGTAAAATTGCTACACTCACAAAGACCGAAATAGGCTATTTGCATGCCACTTCTTTAAAACAAGATGGGGTCTTTGTGAAATTTCACGAAGAAGGAACGGTATTAGTGGTCGATTTAGCAAAACCAATTCCATCTGGAGGGGAAACCACCTTTGACATGGAGTTCAAAGGTCAAGTACCTGTTCAAATTCGCCGTTCAGGTAGAAATAATATAGAAGGTGTTGCGCTTTCTATGGCACAATGGTACCCAAAATTAGCCGAATATGATTTTGAAGGTTGGCATGCCGACGCTTATATCGCTCGCGAATTTCACGGCGTTTGGGGCGATTTCGATGTAAAGATTACCATTGATAAAAACTACATCATTGGAGGTACGGGCTATTTACAAAATCCAAATAAAATTGGTTATGGTTATGAAGATGAAGGCGTTAAAGTCCGCAAGCATAGAAAAAAAACCTTGACTTGGCATTTTAAGGCACCCAAAGTTCATGACTTCACTTGGGCCGCAGATCCAGATTATTTGCACGATAAAGTTCAAGTTCCCGAGGGACCTGAACTTCATTTTTTCTACAAGTCAACTATGCCACAAGAAAATCTTGACGTCTGGAAAAAAATACAGCCAAAATCGGTAGAATTCATGCAGTACTATAGCAATCTTGTCGGCAAATACCCCTACAAGCAGTACTCCATTATTCAGGGTGGCGATGGCGGCATGGAATATGGTATGTGCACCTTAGTACTTGGAAAGGGAACATATGACGGTTTACTTCAAGGCACCATATCACATGAAATGGCTCATACTTGGTTTCAGTTCTTGTTAGCATCAAACGAAGCCAAACATGAATGGATGGATGAAGGTTTTGCCTCCTATATAGAATACAAGGCAGTTAATGATTTGTTCGATAAAAAAATGCAAAACCCGTGGCAAAGGTCTTATGGTGCTTACTTTTCATTGGTGCAATCAGGCAATGAGCAGCCACAAACCACTTACGCAGACCGCTATGCCAAAAATCGTGCATACTCGATATCTGCCTATTACAAAGGCTCTATATTCTTATCACAATTAGGATATGTTATCGGGCAAGAAAACCTAAATACTACATTGAAAAAATATTTCGATGATTTTGTATTCAAACACCCTACACCCAACGATATCAAAAGAACCGCTGAAAAAGTTTCTGGTATGGAACTCGATTGGTACCTGACTGATTGGGCACAAACCACAAATACTATTGACTATGCAATTAAAAATGTAGTTGCAGATCGAGAAAAAACTAAAATCAGTCTTGAACGCATTGGTTTAATGCCAATGCCCATAGATATCTTAGTGGTTTATAATGATAATACACAAGAGACCTTCTATGCCCCGTTACGTATGATGCGTGGAGAAAAAGAAAACCCTTATCCGCAGTTAAAAAGAACAGTATTAGAAGATTGGCCTTG
>RCNE010000476.1_pt1 | contig 21640 bp, 21 predicted proteins | sample 2041361 | NCBI WGS metagenome assembly RCNE01 (sample SAMN09708229, study PRJNA481090) | Marine sediment metagenome, whole genome shotgun sequencing project.
GTATAATATTTAGTTATTCATATTAATACAGGCATTTTTCGAGGATATGTATATGCGTGACGCAGTTTACACAGCCCAAAAAACCGCAAGCCCATCGCTTGCCACCATCAACATCAGGAATTTGCGCTTACGTACCCTGATCGGCTTTAACCCCGATGAAAAGGTGAAAAAGCAGGATGTTGTTCTCAATATTGAAATCAAATATGCCATTGGTGACACTGTTTTCCAGGACCACGTAGAAGACGCTCTGAATTACAAGGTGATTACGAAAAATGTCATCCGGCACGTAGAACAAGGTCAGTTCCTGTTACTTGAAAAACTGGTATCAGATGTCCTGGGTATATGCAGCGACCATCCAAGCATTCAATTTTCCAGGGTCACGATTGACAAGCCCCATGCCCTGCGATTTGCAGATTCCGTTTCACTGACGTTGGAGCATCAAAGCACAACCGCCAGCATTCACAATTACCTGGAGAAAGCATCATGAGCGTCAACCCGGTTTATTTAAACACCAATATTTCTGCTAAAGATAATTCCCTCAGCGCCGAAGCCATCCTGGTTCGAAACACCCTGCTCGAACAGGGCCTCGAAACGCCGATGATCGAAACGGGTTTGAGTGCCGAACAAAAGTACGCGCATATCAGCGACCTGATGACACAGGTAATCGAAACACTGGGGCTCGATCTAAGCGATGACAGCCTTGCAGAAACACCACACCGCATCGCCAAGATGTATGTTCACGAAATATTTTCCGGCCTCGATTACAGGCACTTCCCGAAGCTGTCCCTGATAGAAAACAAGATGGGTGCAGATGAGATGGTGAAGATCCGCAACATCGATCTTACCAGCACCTGCGAGCATCACTTTGTCACCATCGATGGTGTCGCCAAGGTCGCCTATATTCCGAAAGACACCATCATTGGTCTATCCAAAATTAACCGCATCGTACGGTTTTTTGGACAGCGCCCGCAGGTCCAGGAACGCCTGACCCGCCAGGTATTGGTGGCATTGCAGGTTTTGCTGGGTACAGATGACGTGGCGGTGAGTATCGATGCCACCCACTATTGTGTTAAATCACGCGGCGTGATGGATTCCAACTCGCAAACCAGCACAACTGCGCTGGGTGGGTGTTTTAAAGATAATATTCATACCCGTGCTGAATTTCTTAACCCTTGATGTGGGGCAACTTAAGCACACTGTCGCGCTGGATCGATAGTAAAGCTGATCCTAGCCAGGTCGGGGTTGCCACTGGAGTAGACTGGCTGAGGACCATTCCATATATTGGCATGCACCTTGGCTGCCTGGCTGTTGTGTTTGTTGGCTGGAGCTACGTAGCAGTGAGTGTGGCGGTTGGCATGTATGCCTTGAGAATGCTTGCTATCACCGGATTCTATCACCGCTATTTTTCACATCGTTCTTTTTGTACCTCCAGGGTGGTTCAGTATATTTTTGCCTTGATTGGCGCATCCTCGGTTCAGCGCGGGCCCATCTGGTGGGCTGCACACCACCGATATCATCATGCCACTACTGATGGTGTTGATGATCCACATTCACCGGCACAGCACGGGTTTTTTCATGCTCATACGGGCTGGTTTATGACCCGCGAACACTTCCCGATTCGCGAGGAACGGGTGCGTGACTGGATGAAATTTCCCGAGTTGCGATTTCTGGACAGGTTCGACATTGTTGTACCCGCGATCCTGGCGATACTCATGCTGTCACTGGGTGCTATCCTACGAGAAATGGCACCCGGACTTGGCACCTCTCCGGCGCAATTGCTTGTGTGGGGATTTTGTATCTCAACCGTGGCTCTCTATCACGCCACGTTCAGCATCAATTCGCTCGCGCATGCCTGGGGAAAGAGACGCTATAAAACCCCGGATGACAGTCGCAATAGTTTCTGGCTGGCCCTGATCACGTTTGGCGAGGGTTGGCATAATAATCATCACCATTACCCCGCCTCGACCCGCCAGGGGTTTTTCTGGTGGGAAATTGACCTGACCTACTATTTTCTCAAGACACTTGAAGCGTTTGGTCTGGTTTGGGATCTTAAACCTGTTCCCAAAGAACGACGCCAGGCCAACCTCATTAATCCGGCAGATTAGGTATTGTCGCCTGTAGAGTATGAACAATGACCCATAGCAAGACGGGTGAATATCTGCAAGGTCGACGGCTATTTAATAACAGGGTAGAAGCGACCCTCTCAGAAACTTGAGTTCGAAGCCAATATCACGGAATACCCGACCAATATACTCATTGTTACAGCAAGAATTGCGTGCACATTGTGGTGCTTACTTAATAGACCGGTCACCGACAAAAACAGACCCAGAAAAATCACGCCTTGCGTGGGGTGAAATAACGGCGTACGCGTGATCAACAAGCTGCCTGCGAAAGCAGCCAACACCAGGCCCAGCATTGCACCGTAGAAGAGCCTGTGAATTCCGTAGAAGTAAGCACGCCAATCCTTAATGCGGCGGGGTGTTTCCGGCACCAGCAGTACGGCAAGGACATACATTATGCCGGGGCCGACCAGCAAGTTGTAAGCAAATGAAAGGTAAGTCCATGACGTCTCGCGCTGAAACCAAAGTGCCCACCAGACTAAACTTGTCAGCACAAGGAAGTTGAGCACATATAGCAAATGAACCCAGTAGATTCGGTCCGGTGCAATTATCCAGCGCATTCCGCCCAGTAACCGGGTGATCACCAGCGCAAGCAAGAGCGTGAACCCGGTTAAAACAAATTCAAAAATTGAAATGACGTTCCCCTCAAATCAAATTTAATTTTTCGGTAGGAAGTCTATCGCGCCGATATCGAGTCTAAAAGCTTTTTGTTGACCATCGGCAAGCAAAAAGCCTACTTGTCGCACCTTTTGGGCATGCACAGGCCCTGCATCTTTAACAGGTCTGCCACGCCACACTGGATCAAAATCTTCGAATAGCAATTCGATCGTTTGCCATTTGCCATTTGTAGCAAACTTTACACGCCAGGCGATATTGTCGTAACTCTCGTCCTGCCGTATTCGCATCTGATAGGTGCGACCGTCACCACGCACCAGCAACCGTATACCTTTTGCGTCATTCAGGCTGAAATCCAGGAAACGCCTGACAGACGCAAAACCACCGTTATTATCCAGCGACAGGTACCCCTGAAAACGCAGTCCGTCTTCGCTTTTTATCATCTCACCGCTTGAAACACCACCCATGACGTCATCATTGATAACACGCCACGGTTCAGGGGCAAGATCGAGTGAATTTGGTGCCGCCATCACAGACCAGGATATGAGTAAAAGGGTAAATTGGAACAGCTTTTTATCGAACATGGCATTGTCAATTTGCTGTCCCCGTTCTTTGGGGGTAAATCAATTCATCCGTATTAAAACCAAGTTTGCGGGCCTTGGTCAGCAAAATCTCGAGCACTTTCGGTTCCAGAACAGGCTCACGCGCGAGTATCCACATATATTTTGTGCTGTTGCCTATGACCAGTGCGTAACTGTAGTTTTCAGGTTCAAGGGCGATAATATTGTAGGCACCATAAAACGGCCAAAAAAATGAGACTTTAAGACGCCCGATATCCGACCCTTCAACAAAATAGGCTTTACCCTCTGCATCGCTCCACTTGGATTTTTTCTCTTTGTAACCTCGGTTAAGTACCCTCACCCCGCCATCATCCCGCATGCTGTAAGTTGCCGTGACTTGCGTTAACCCGCGTTCAAAACGATGATCAAGCCGGGCAATCTCATACCAGGTGCCCAGGTAGCGCTCAAGTGAGAAACCTGTCACGGCGGTAGCACCTTCTGGCATTTTAGCTACGCTTGAAAAAGGCAGAAAGACCAATAAAACAAGCATGAAAGAGCTTCGTTTTAAATAGCGCCCCAAATATTTTGCATTTCTTTCCAGCATTTCAAAACCTCCTTGAATCGTAAGCCCAGTGCAAGAATACCTGACGTTGTCCCAGTCAGCACGACAGATCGTTCACCAAAACCTACTGCGGTGTATTAGCTTGTCTGTGGGTCAGGCATTTCAGTGAACTGGCTTTTCAGCAACCAGGAGTACATCACTGATCGACCGCTCAAGAAAACCACCCTCGCAATAACAAAGATAGTACTCCCACATGCGGATGAATGTTTCCGGGTAACCCAGGTTACGGACGTGGTCTATCCTGGAGAAAAAATTCTTTCGCCAGTGATTGAGTGTAGTCGCATAGTGCAAACCAATATCATCAACCCGTGTGACCGTCATATCGGAAACCCGTGCAATGGATGCCTGCATCTGTTGCTCGGACGGAAGACAACTTCCCGGAAAGATATAGCGTTGAATAAAATCCACATTTTTTCGGTATTCGTCAAAACGGTCATCTTCGATGGTGATGGCCTGGATCAACATGCGACCACCTGGTTTGAGTAGCCCGGAGCACTTGGCAAAATAGGTGTCATATTGCTCAAAACCGATGGCCTCAATCATCTCCAGGGAAACCAATTTGTCGTATTGCCCATCCAGGTCACGATAGTCTTTGAGCATGATCGTGATTTGCCCGGATAGCCCGGCCTCCTCTATTCGTTGCTTTGCCAGTTCATACTGCTCGTTTGAAATGGTAACCGTGGTGACCTTGCAACCATAATGACGTGCAGCGTGTATTGCCAGTGCACCCCAGCCACTGCCTATTTCCACCAGGTGATCGCTGTTCTTCAAGCTCAGCCGCTGACACACCCTCTCCAGCCTGACGTGCTGAGCCTGGGCGAGTGAAATATCAGCAGGCTCGAAAATGGCACAGGAGTACATCATGCTTTGATCCAGCCAAAGCGAAAAAAATTCATTACCGAGGTCATAATGAGCGGAAATATTGCGCCTGGCTCCCTGTCGGGTATTGCGGTTGACCAGGTGAAACAGCTTCTGCAATGGCCTCGTAAACAAAGTCAAGAGCCCTTCCATTTCATCCATAATATCCTGGTTATGCACCATTAACCTGACCAGGTTAACGAGGTTATCGCACTCCCAATAGCCCTGCATCCAGGCTTCTCCAGCGCCTATGGAACCGCCATATGCCAGGTCTCCATAAAATCGCGGGTTGTTAACGGTAATAATCACCGTGAACTCACCTTCCAATGCTTGCTGACCAAAGATGTATTCCTGCCGGTCTTCACGAATGATCAGCCTGCCCTTTTTCAACTTGTTGAGTTGACCACCAAGCACCAACTTGCGGGCCAGGCCATCAAGCAAACCGGAACGGTCGGGCCTATTAAGATGTTCTTCAGATTTAAGCGAAACCGCTTTCATGATTGATTCTCCACAATGGAACTGCCTTTTTTCGGATGATCATGCACCGGAGCCCCTTTGAGCCAAAGACGTAATGCCTGCCAGTGAATACTCAGGATGACCTTAAATGTCATAAACGGATGAAATGTCAATATTCTAGCCAGGGACAATCCACTGATTTCAGTCCGCTTTAAATTCAGGCTGACATCAAATATTTTCTTGCCTGAACGTTTGTTCTCCATGTAGACAGCGAGCTTTTCACCCGGCCTGGAAAACCTCCAGCGATAGTCAACATCCATCTGCATGAACGGCGATACATGCATTGTCTTGGCGGGAGTGAACTCCATTTGCCCTGTCCTCGCTTGCGACTGGCTGGTGGACAACACGTACAAGGTCCTTTCACCCCATGGCGTGTTATTCACTTCTGCAATGATGGTTTCGACAGACTGGTCGTCCTTGTCAAAGCAGTAGTAGAAACTCACGGGATTGAAACAGTAGCCGAAATAACTCAGGTTGGTGAGCAAACGGATTGCGCCTTCCGGCCGTTCACCTGTCTCGACCTCAATTTTTTCCCTGACGCATTGCTCAAGCGCCACGGTGCTGTCGCCAAAATGATCCTCACGGCGGAAGCGGGCAAACGCCCATCGCCTCACAGACCAGAACCAACGCTTATTGAAAACGCTGTCCAGTTCGGCAAGATCCAGGTACATCATGAACATGCTGTAGCGGAATTCATGAGCAACCGGGTTTTGTCGTCGATGCTTAACCGACCCTTCGAATATTGCACTGTTCATGCATAGTCCTTTCTGTAAAATGCTCGAGTGCGTTCAGAGCACTGAGTACGCCATCCTCGTGGAACCCATAGCGCCAATAGGCACCGCAGTAGTAGGTGCGGTTCGCGCCATTAATCTCCTGTTGCCGGGGTTGAGCGGCGAGCGCCTGCTCAGTGAATACCGGGTGAGAATACTGAATGGTTTCAAGCACACGGTCAGGGTTGATTTTGTCACTGTTATTCAGTGTCACGCAAAATTGCTCCGGTGCATCAAGACCCTGCAAAATATTCATATTGTAGGTCAAGGCCACCCGTTCGCCCTGTTCTGCAAGAACATGATAGTTCCACGCTGCCCAGGCCAGTTTTCTTCGCGGCATCATGCTCGTGTCTGTATGCAAAACTGCTTCATTTGATTGAAATTTGATGGCTCCAAGAACTTCGGTTTCCGCCTCGCTGGGATCTTTCAGCATTTGCAGGGCCTGATCGCTGTGACAGGCCAGGAAAACCTGGTCAAAATATTGTGGATCCGAATCCTTGATTTTTAATTCCACATGGGTGGCGTGGCGACGTATGCTTTGCACCGGAGAGTTCAGGTGTATTTGATCCCGGTGGCCCTCTACCAGCTTTTCTACGTAACGATTCGAACCGCCTTTGATGACCCGCCAGGTCGGCCGGTCATTGACGCTGAGCAGACCATGGTTTTTGAAAAAACGCACAAAAAATACCGCAGGCATCGTTAGCATGCCACCTGGTTGTGCAGACCAGATAGCCGCGCCCATGGGTATGATGTAATGCTCTATAAATTCTGAAGAGTAATTTCCTGATTTCAAAAAATCACCAAGACTAACAGGTGCAACACCCTGCTCCAGCACAGTCAGTGCATCATGCTCAAATCGCAACACATCGCGAATCATCCGATAGAATGATGGCCGCAACAAGTTTCGTCGTTGTGCGAACATGGTATTCAGCGTACTACCCTTGTATTCGAGACCGTTTTTCTCGTTTTTCATTGAGAAACTCATATCACTGGCTTGCGACGCCACGCCAAGCTCATCCAGAAGCTCGATAAAATTGGCATAGGTGCGGTCATTGAAAACAATGAAACCTGTATCGACTGCGTATTGACACCCCCCCAGCTTTACATCAATGGTATTGGTATGCCCACCGATACGGTTGTCTGCTTCAAATACAGAAATTTCATGGTCACGGCTCAAGTGGTAAGCAGCGACATTGCCGGCAATCCCGGTTCCTACAATCGCTATTCTCATCGTTTGATTTCCCTGCTTTTTCCGTGATTAGAGTTTGTCGTTACCATTGCTGCGGCACCTTGCGAATTTTTGTGGTGTCGTAACCGGCATCTGCAACCAGTTTCACCATGGCGCTATATTGTTCGTCTGAAATTGAATAGTTGCGGGCCATTACCCAGACGTAATCACGTTTGTTTCTGCCAATCACCGTCAATTGATAATCATCGTCCAAATAGATGATTCGATAGTCAGCTTTGATGGGCCAGATGAATTGCATTCCCCACTCGGCATTTGACTGAGAATTACGTATAAACCCACGGGGTTTATAAACTTTTTTATCACCTGTAAAACTGCCCTTGTTGAAAGTGAAAGTTGTAGCAATGCTGCCATCCGTATCCAGTCGATAGGTTTCAATCGCGTTGAACGCTTCCGTTTCAATGGATGTCGGGATATTTGCAATGACATACCAACCGCCCATGAACCGGTCAAGGTCGACATGGTCTACCGTCGCCAGTGGTTCCACACTGCTGCACGCGGAAAGAAACAGTCCGGCGACACCGACAGACCAACGAAAAGCGGTGCCGGTAGTGAACTGCCTGGCAGATTGTGCTTTAGAGTAATTCATAGCTTAATACCCGGTTGCCCTCTGTTCTGCTTTCCAGCGCCAACCACTCATTGTCGTTGGAATACCACAATTGCAAATCAAGCTTGCCCGCGATCAACCGGTACTTTTTAGCGGACACTTTTTCTCCCCGAATGACACGGAAAACGGCTTCGGGCTCGGATACTTCGACCTCCAGGTAATCGCCATTCTGGGTATTCAGAAGACGGTCGTGTTCCATGAATGAAGGGTTCCAGTAGGCAAAACTCATGATGCACTCAGGCAGTTTTTCCTTTTCCCCGTCACCCACAACCTCGAAAAAACCGTCACGCTGCTGGCCACTAACGGAAAAGGGTTTGCCGTTAGCATCTGTGCTGGATTCAATCTCAGCGAGGCAGTTACCCTCCCAGGTCTCGACATTGCGGTGCATGTACCGGTACACGGTGGCAAACAGGAACTTGACCTTGAAATCAGCCGTGGTTTCAAGGCGGGTCTCGTCGCCTTCATTCGTTACCGCGAAGTGTTGATTACCGACTTCCTTGCCATCAAGGAGCACCCGGAAAGACCATTCCCGGTTCTGGGAAGCGCTGGCAATCTCTGCAAGAGAGAACACAAGCAACATACAAACAATCAATTGATAGACAATTTTCATCATAAATCTCCGTTGAATAGCCTCACTGCCCGCTCTTGGGTAAACCGGGGAAAAATGCGTTGGTGTTTTTGACGTATTCGGCGTAGGCGGGCCTGCGCTCGTTGATACTGGATTCGAGCAATGCAACACCGGAAACCTTCAACAACAATACGGTCATCAACAAGGGGGCAACGATGGTCCACCAACCGCCTGCGGCCAGTGCAAGACAGTAATAGCCCCACCACAAGGTGAATTCGCCGAAATAATTGGGGTGCCGGGTCAGAGCCCACAAACCGGTATCAAGAACCCTTCCCTTGTTAGCACTGTCGCCGCGAAATTTCTTCAGTTGATGATCGCCAACGACCTCAAAGTACATACCGACACACCACAACGTAACACCGGCGTAATCAAGCCAGCCCAGGGGCGTAGAGCCAGAAGCAGCAAACAGCAGTGGCAGGGCGATGAAGCCCGCAAGCACAGCCTGCAGACCAAACACGATGTACAGGCTTTTAAACCGGAAATTGGGCTCATTGTTCTTGCGTATGGTTTGATAACGGTGATCTTCCGTTTCACCGTGGTTACGAATACTGATAAATGCACTCAAGCGAATAGCCCAGATTGCTACCATCAACAGGAGCAACCAGGCCCGGAATCCTGCAATGTCGGCTATTGACATGTAGACCCCGAGCATCAACAGGAACATCAATGACCAAAGGGAATCGACGATACTCACATCATTACGAATCAGGCTGAAGACCCAGAATGAAATCGCAAAAACAAGAATCGCCGCAAACGACAACCCGTAAGCGCCCCAGTCAAGCATGTTGTACCACCTGGCTTTCAGGTCGTTGCATGCCATCCAATCGTTCGGACAACCATACGAGCAGAGGTGTAATCAGGGCCCAGCCAACGGCCAGCGCCGAAAGTGCTGCCTGCATATTGATGAATGTCAATCCGCCCAGCTTTGCGCCTGCGTAATAACTCATTGGACCACCAATCAAACCAAATAAAGCCGCGATTAAATAGCGCTCGCGCAACCAGCGTAAGGACACGTTCAGGGTGGTTGCGAACAATAACCACATGGCAACGATCCAGTAAGGCGCGGTGCCCGCCCACAGAATTCCATTCGGGTAGGTCAACCAACCGGTCCGCAACAACAAGCTATCGAACAGCGCACCTATCACCGCCGCCAGCAGCACAAGGGCTAACTCTTTACGGGGTTGATACGCCATCATTAGATGCAGGCAAACTGCCAGCAGAACGGCAACCGGACCGATGAGGGGGTAGCCATACGCTGCGCCGAGTACACAACTGAACCAACCCGCCTGGAAAGCGAGGAAATTGACCAGTAACCTATTCAACGTCCTTCCCTTTCTCAAAAAGGTAATGGCCAACGAACCACTCCTGGCCGCCGTCATACGCAAACAGTTCGGCGCAGGCCATAAAGAACATACGCCAGCGCATAAACCACTTGGAAGCATCACGCTTGCCATAGGTCTGTTCCAGTATCGGCATTATATCCGCCTTGCGTTTATCCATATTGGCCAGCCAGGCATTCGATGTCTTCTCATAGTGCCGTCCGTCCCAAATCCATCGCTCCCGAATCGTCAGGTCATCCTGGAAACGCAGTGGCAGGCCAGCGCTCGGCATGATGCCACCGGAAAAGAAATAACGGCTCATCCAGTCATCGGGTCCGTTATCCTCGAAGGCGTAGGCACAATGGCGATGACAAAAGATATGCATGAAAAAACGCCCGCCGGGCTTCAGCCAACTGTTAACGCGCCGGAACATTTCCTGGTAGTTGCGCATGTGTTCAAACATTTCCAGGGATACGACACGGTCGTACGTAGCCGGCGCAGCAAAATCATTCATATCACAGGTAATCACCTGCAGATTGTCCAGTTTCCGCTTTTCGGCCTGCTGCTGGATATACCGGCGTTGTCCAGAAGAATTGGATACTGACGTGATCCTGGAATCCGGATAATTCTCCGCCATCCATAAAGATAACGAACCCCAACCGCAGCCCAATTCGAGAATGTCCATGCCATTTTCGATTCCGGTACGTTGGCAGGTAATCTCAAGAGCATCAGCCTCGGCCCGGTCGAGATCTTCACTACCCTCTTCCCAGTAACATGCGCTGTACTTTCGGTGTTTGCCGAGCACATGGTTAAAGAACTCGGCGGGCACTTCATAATGCTGTTCATTGGCCAGTTCAGGGACCGGTGCCACTTCTGAGACACGCATTTCCGCGACGAAACTGTTCAGCGCGTCCGCGGACGCTGTAACATCTGCAGCCTGGATTTCTGTTAGCCGCTTTACCAGCAGACGCCGAATACCAGCGCGAATTGCGGCATCCGGAACCAACCCCATCTCTGTCCACCGCATGGCACTTGATGCGCGATTGCTCATTTGGAAACTCCCTTAATAGATTTGTTCTGATTCAATGTTGTTTCAATTTTTGAAAGTCCGATCTCCACATCAGCACCGCAAACCAGTGCGCCGGCGCGCTCTATGATGCTGGTTGCGGCCAACGAACACGGGCCTCCGACAAATACGGGGACTTTCGAGGCTTTTACCAGTTTTGGTAACTGCGATTTGAATACCTCAGCCGTGGGCTGAATCGTCCCGGACAGGACAATCGCGGAACATCCGGACTTCGTAACCGCCTGCGGCAACTCTTCCAAGGGCATATCCGCGCCCAGGATAAAGGTGCGAAAATGCCGCTCATTGGCTGCGAGGGCAAGCAGCAAAAGCCCGATTTCATGTTGATCGCCAGGCAGACAAGCCAGCAATAAACACGGGGCATGGGGATGACGGATCCTGTGATGATGCCTCGCTCCAAGTTTGGTTCGTAAATAGAAGCCGAAAAAATGCTCTTCAGAGATACTACCCGTCATATTGTTCCAGCGTGCGCCAAGCTGTTTTAGCAACGGGTTGAGCAATCTGGCAGTCACCACCGTGGCAGGGTGAATAGAAAGCATTTCAGTATAGCTTTCATCAAGTGCGGCCTCGTCAAAAGAAATGACTGCGGAGAGCATATGGTTGATATGTTTTTGCCAAACATCCTGGGCATTGGCCTCCTGTGCGGTCACCGGCGAACCCTGTCTTGAGAGCTCCGCTTTCACCTGCGCCATCCTGATCCCACGCTCCAGCAAAGCAACCGTCCGGTTAATGATGTCAATGTCCGCCTGTGAATAAAGACGGTGACCACTACTTTTACGTACCGGTTTGATCAAACCATAGCGGCTTTCCCAGGCGCGCAACGTGATTGAATTGACATTGGTCAGTGCCGACACGGTGCGAATTGGAAACAGGGCTTCCGAATTTTCGTCATTTTGAGTAGTAGAGTCAGACATGATCAGTTTAGGCATCTTTAGTTTTAAGTTATTAAAATTTACGGCTAATTAGTTCAAAATGTCGTTTCCTTTTCACCTTTAAAAAGACGCCCCAGGAAAGACTTGGGACGTAAGGGGGAGTCAAAGCTCAACAACATCTGCTGTATAAACCTATACAGGATGTAGTTATATTATTATACAATTATTATACATTGCAAGTATTTTCTAAGCTTTTTTATACTTTTGTTATACCCGATTGAGTAACACGGGTTTAACGGAGACTTGGTGGCATCGGTTGGTGGCTTGACAGATAAGCGGTGTTGCCCTACTCGCAACACAATAAACATGATGCGTATCCGCGGCCTGGAGTTACGAGATGACGGGCCATGTGATGAGCGAGACCTGGCGATCCTTCGCAGGCCTTAAGCGGGTTACCAGAATGGGCAATCAAACGTGGGATTCACGGAGCACTTGTTACAGTCTCCTGTTGGCCCTCTTTCTTTTTGGAAGAATTTTCACCTGGAGCGATAGTTTTTTTCTACTGTATATATCAATACAATATTTACACATATCAAAGACCCTTCCGCTGCCAGCCGTACATTGTAATCGCCGAGGGCAATGGTGTGGCGGTGCGGATTGCTGCGGGTACTGCCGGAATTCGAAACCTTTCCTCAGCGTGGCACCTATGCCTTATATATACCTATACATATAATACATATAAATCCTTCAAATCTTATATTTAGATGTTTTTAAGCTTGCTTATCCTATACAAATACTATACAGTCTGTTTTCAACTTACGGAGAACATACCCATGCGTTTAAAATACAACTTAAATATTTCAATCTTTACCGCCTTCGCTGCGGCTCTCGCACTGCTCGTCACCGATGTCTATGCAGGCCACCATGGCAAGAAGCAATCTGACATTGTCGACACTGCAGTATCTGCTGGCACCTTCAACACGCTGGCCGCCGCGCTGGACGCCGGTGACCTGGTCGGCACACTCAAATCTGACGGGCCTTTCACCGTGTTTGCACCAACTGATGAAGCTTTTGCCAAGTTACCGGACGGCACCGTAGAAATGCTGCTGTTGCCGGAAAACAAAGACAAGTTGGTCGCGATCCTGACCTACCATGTCGTTCCAGGCAAGGTAACTGCAGCCGAGGTGATTACCATGAAGTCCGCTCCTACCGCGAATGGCTCTGACCTCAAAATCAGCATTGTCGATGAGACCGTCTTCATCAATGATTCGCGCGTGGTCGCCACGGATATCGAAGCCAGCAACGGCATCATTCATGTAGTGGACACCGTTATTTTACCCAACTGATCTTTGCCTTGTAGGCAAGTCCCCGCACACACTCCCTGTGTGCATCCTTGACCCGGTGATGGAGAGCATATTCAGACTTGCTCCCCTGAGCCGGGTTTTTTTATCCGGAACCTGCTCCATGAACATATTTATGCTCGACACCGATATCACCCGCTGCGCCCGGTATCACCGCAACAGGCATGTGAACAAGTGGATCCCCCGTGCCACATAAGATATCGCGGAATGACGATGCCCATAGCAGCACGCGCCTGGTGGTTGGCGGTAATCGCGGTATCGGACTGGCACTGGTTAAGGCACAGCTCGCCAGGCCGGATGTTTCGAAGGTAATTGCAACGCATCGCGCAACGGCCGATATCGAAGAACTGAATCAGCTAGGGGAGCAAAGTGCTGGCAAACTGCAACTGCATCAGTTGGATGTGACCAATGACGCCAGCCTGCTGACATTCAGCCGGTTTCTCGCTTTGCAGCCTACCGGGATAGACCTGGCCATTCATACGGCTGGTCTGTTGCATGATAAAAACATGACGCCGGAAAAGAGCCTGGCCCAGTGCAGCTCAACCAAGCTGATGCGCCTGTTTGAATTAAACAGCATTGGACCCCTGATGGTGGCGCGCGCGTTGTTGCCGACCCAGAAACGGGAACACAGGTTTACTTTTGCTGCCCTCTCCGCGATGGTCGGCAGTATCACGGACAATCGCCTCGGAGGCTGGTACGGCTACCGTGCTTCCAAGACGGCCCTCAACCAATTCATAAAGACAATGGCGATTGAATGCCGGGTAAAGTACCCGCGTGCGGCAATCGTGGCCATACACCCGGGTACGACCGATACCGGTTTGTCTAGGCCGTTTCAAAAAAATGTCAGTTCCGGGAAACTCTACACACCCGGGCAGACCGCCGCGCGACTGCTGGGCGTGCTGGAGGAAGTAAACGAAAAACAATCCGGACAGTTCCTGAATTGGAACGGAGCTACTATCCCATGGTAAACAGAATCAGGCCGACTGTACGCGGAAGAATAATATTGCAGAATAAAACAGTGTCAGCCCTCCACGCTGTGGAAGGCTGACACTCTGAATCACTCAGCTTTTTGCTTTTCCCGCATCTCTTTCGCCATCAGGCGTATATCCTGAAGATCCTGGACCATTTCATTCCAACCGTACCAGAGCGTGTAATCCGGGTTCATATGGAACGCACCCTGGAAGGCTCTCATCCGATGTTTCAGGTGCATGGTGAAAAGCCGGTTTTCAATCGGTGTCGGTGAGTCATGGAAAGTCAGCAGATCGGGATACGCATAGGCGTATGTTTCCGGCTTTTCTAACAAGCCATCCTTGTACAGGCCTACGATTTCACGGATAGCCTCAGCCATCAGATGATCAATTTGCTCTATCAGCGCATCACCTTTCGCCAACTCTTCTTTAGCCAGGGTCTCTGAATGGCATTTGCTGCAGGCCACGACCATTTTGGCACGTTCTTTGTCAAACTCTTCCGCACTGAGACGGGCTACCTGGGCATCGGCAACTAAATCAAGCCTCGCGGTTGGATTTCCTTCGGGGTCAAGTACGCCAAGCGCCATGAGAATGGTCACCCGGTCGGCCCACCACTGGTCGCTCTCACCGGGATAGCGTTCAAGACCATTGGTGCGCACGGCGAGAAAACCCCAGGCGGTCCGGACCTCATGATCGCCATCGGCCATGTGACAGTCCTGGCAGGTCGGCGCAGATGCGGTTTCCGGCAAAATACCGTCCCGTTTCAGGCTGTGACGAATGCCATGCTTGGAAGTTGAGTACATTTCCCACTGAGGGTGATCAAAGCCCATGTGGCAGGTCGCACAGGCCTCTGGCTCACGAGCCTCTTTCACGGAGAATGTATGACGCGTATGACATGAATCACATGCGGCATGACCAAATGTTGATCCATTCGCCTTCATTTCGGCGATGGCTTCCTCACTCTTGATGCCAATCTTGTGGCAACCGCCACACCCCTTTTGTCCTTCGATCAGCTCCATGGGCTTGAAGTGCGTGGTGGGCATGGCTTTCAAAGCCGCCCATGCGAGGGAGTGCTTGCCCGCCTTGTACTGTTCTAAACGCCCTTCATGGCACCCGCCGCAGGTTTCCGGCGTGACGGTCAATACTTTTTCGAGGTCAGTCGCGGACGAGTGTCCGTCACCATGACAGTCATCACAGCCGATTTCCTCCTCAAAATGACGACTGAGCTTCCAGTCCGTAACAGCGCCAGGTGTTACTTTTTCATGGCAGCTAACGCAATCCTCGGCGCTGACGCCGGTGGCTAGCAACAACGCAACAGTCGCAAAAATGACACGATACATGGGTACATCTCCTCGGATAATACAATAGAAAACCTGATATAGACTGGTAGAGTCAGACTAAGAGTCCGGCACTCCAATGTCCACGTTTTTTTCTACGTTTGCAACAATAACGGTGAGGCTTCCCTCTTGCCCGTGGTGGTATGCAATTTCGCGGTGAAGGTTTTAGTTGTGTACGTGTAGAAAAAGGGGACCGATAAAATTTTTAGCCTCGGAATAGCAGGAAAAACAGGGAGTTAAAATAAGCTGAGGCGAACTATTGATTTCAATTATCCGGAGTGGCATAATTTACTGAATAGGCGCAAAATCGACCATGAATTAAAGGGTTTAGTTACCCAATTAGACAGCAAGAATGATCGCAGATATGTTAAAGCAGCATAATCCGCAGCAAAATGACCTTCTGGCCGCGCTCCCGGCGCGGGTTAAGACCCGTTTACACACGCAACTGACGCTTGAACAACTTCCGCTTGGCCAGGTTCTGTATGAATCCGGACATGCCTCGAAGAACGTCTATTTTCCAATCGCCTCAATCGTGTCGTTGCTCTACGTGATGGAGAGCGGCGCATCGGCAGAAATTTCTCTCGTCGGTAAAGAGGGTCTTGTCGGTATCGCGGTGTTCATGGGCGGCGAAAGCACGCCAAGCCAGGCGCTCGTGCAAAGCGCCGGTGCCACATACCGAATACCCGCAGCCGCGTTCATGAAGGAATTTAATAACAATAGTGACATGCGGGTGTTGGTATTGCGCTACACGCAGTCACTAATCACACAAATGGCCCAAACGGCGGTCTGTAACCGGCATCATTCTATTGACCAGCAGCTTTGCCGCTGGCTACTTTTGTCTTTGGACCGCCTGCCCAGTAACAGCCTGACGATGACCCAGGAACTGATAGCCAACATGTTGGGCGTGCGCCGCGAAGGCGTAAACGAGGCCGCTGGTAAGTTACAAAAGTTGGGAGTGATTGAATATCAGCGTGGCAAGATAACGGTTCTGGACAGGCCAGAACTCGAGAAGCAGTGCTGCGAATGTTATGCAGTGGTCAAGCGAGAGACCGATCGCCTGCAATCCTATAAGAAAACATCGTAATCCAAGGCCCTATGTGCGCTACCGAACAGACTTTAGCACCAACAGGGACTAACTTTGATGCGCTAGACGTTGATTGTCTGATACCTGTTTAATTTTCTCAGAAGTGTGTGGGGGGGTACTGAGTCAATCCACTGGTGTTGGTTGCTTACCAGTGCGTCTAGCACCTTAAACTAAAATCCTCGTTTTTCAGCGGGGATTTTCCTTTACAGAGCTAAGCCGAAAAACACCAGTTGACGCTGATCATTCATTATTGCCCTGTTCCGCATTATCATGGGCGTTACTGAAGAACTTCTGCGGGCTAAAGATGCATAGTCAAACAAGCACAGCCAATACCGGTCGTCCCAGGCTGCCGGTGGCCATGGTCAAAGCACCTGACTTCACCAGTCTGAATCAGCGCTTGCGCAATTATCTGCTCAACCTGTCTCAATCTGTTCCAGATAGTGTCTCGAATAACCAAAGTGGCGTGTCTTATTTTGACAACAAATGGTTATCGCAAGCCCAACTGCATAAAAATGACAATAACGACCTGCAAACCCTTAAAACATTTGCAGAACAAACCGCCAACAAATTGTTTCGCGCCCCGGAACCCGGCCTGGTCATATCCACCACTTCGATGTGGAGCATCATTAGCGAGGCAGGTCTGATGGGGTCGCGTCACAATCACCGGGGGCGGGTATCCGGTGCATATTATGTGGATGCCGGTTCCAGCGGCGAAACCGACGGCGGTCTGATGCAGTTCTATAATCAACCTGGTTCGTCCCACCCCACCCACAGTTTCACGCCCGAACCGGGCCTGCTATTGCTATTCCCAAGCTCGCTGGAGCATTCGGTCAGTGCTTATACAGGCGAAAGCCCACGCATCGTGATCTCGCTTAATATGTCTTGAGGGCCCGATATACCCAATCGCTGATCTCTTGCCTGTTTTCCATCAGTTGCCGGCAGTGATGCAGTGGCCAGGCTAGCAGCGGTGTTTTCAGATGCATCCGGTTTTGCTGAACCAGTGAGTTTCTGAAGGTATAGGTTCTCAGGTGCTTCAAAGTTGCCAAAACGGGAAACAGACCGGCAAAACCTTCAAGGTCAGTCACATGTCCAACAAGTTCAGGGCGAAGGGACTGTAGAAAAAGCTCAAGCTTTACCTGCACTATTTCACCGCTCAAAGGCCGCTCGGTACTGAACCGAGTCACGCTGCAGGCAAAATGTTCAAGCAGTAGTTTCAAACGATAGCTATCCCAGTCACATAGCAGTTGGACGCGGTCATCTTTTAGCAGGATATTTTTTTCTGTGAAATCATCGTGTATATGAACATGCAACAGGTCCTCATCGCCCAGGCCTGCATTTAGTGACGCAAGCACCGATTCACCCAGTGTCTGCATACCTGCATGAATTGACGCATCCAGAATAGCTTCGCTTCCTAGCTGTCTTGTTTGCTCAACAACACGGTGAATACCGTCCAAATATTCAGCCTTTGATAGTATTCGAGGACGATCTGCCCCCAATAAGGCAAGGTCGGAATAAAGTTCAGCAATTGCACCAATTTGGGTGCCTTGTCCTGCGTGCATTGCTCCTTCAACAAAGTCATGTACCACAATGTTTGCAAACTCAGGGGAATACAAACACACACGTGATGCCGGTATACCCCGATCGCACATGTATGCCGTTATTTGATTAATCTGCCGTACCGCGGCTTCGACATTGCTAAACGGCCTGTAAACCTTAACAAAATACAGTTGCTCGCCAATCCCGCAACTAAAACTATGATGCGAAAGCCCAGCCTCCATTGGCTTAAGACTGATCTTGTCAGCAGAAACCCTGAACAGGTTCGCCAGCTTGTTTTTCAGCGCCTGCAAGTCACTCACAGGCAAAACCAACACAAACCACGGGTATTACACCCTTGGTTTTCATTCGCAACCCTGTACAAGTGTCGGTGATTGCTCAAGTGCTCACGGTCAAGTTTATGTTGATCAACCTCATTCTGTGCTGTCAGTTCGGTGCCGCCTGCAGGTCTGCCCGTAGTGTTCTGGATGCCAGGTAAAAATGACAGGCGGACCAGAACATGACTGCAGGCAACAGGTAGAGCATGGCGTAGCGCAGGGATTCAGTTCCCAGGCTGGATTCCATGTAATCGCTAAGGAAGCCAACGGCAAATGGACCGACGCCGAGGCCGATGATGTTGATGATAAGAAAAAGAATCGCGGAAGACATGGCACGCATGCGCAAGCCAACCAGTCCGTGGGTGGTGGCGATGGTGTTGCCCAGGTAGACCTGGAATAACAAGCCCGGAATGATCGATATGGACAGTGCCAAATAAGGGCTGTTTACCAGGTAGACTAACGCCATAAAGGGCACGCTGATAAAGCCTGCGATAGCGGGCAACCAGACATACCAACGCTTGTCCTTCGGGGCTAGTTTGTCGGCGAGCAGGCCACCGCAAAATACGCCGATGGCACCACCCAGGCCAATGATCAAAGCCAGCCAGGTGCCGAGTTCACCGGTGGACATACCGTGGCTGCGTATCATGAACGACGCTGTCCAGCTAGCGACGCTGTAACCTGCCAATGCGTTGAGGGCCGCACCCAGTGCCATGTGCCGGAATGAGTGTCGGCTCCAGAGTAGTGCGATGGTTTGGCTAAAGGGCACTGCTGCAGTCGAAGCCCGGCGGTTTTCTGCCTGGCCTCGAACAGGCTCTGCCAGTGTCACTCGAACCAGCACTGCCAGCAGGATGCCAGGCACACCAACCACCATAAATGCAACGCGCCACCCAAAGAACTCATTCAACCAACCACCGAATAGAAATCCGAACAATATACCGAAGCTGACACCAGTGGAATAAAAGCCAATCGCAGTGGCGCGCCTGTGGGGCGGGAAAATGTCGGAAATAATGGAATGCGAAGGGGGGCTGCCACCCGCCTCACCAATACCCACACCAATTCTGGCCAGCAATAGATGCACGTAGTTCTGGGCAAAACCGCTGAGTGCGGTCATGAAACTCCATATGAACACCGCCAGCGCGATAATGTTGCGACGATTGGACTGATCCGCCCAGCGGGCTATGGAAATACCTGCTGTGACGTAAAAAACCGCGAAAGCAAATCCTGTCAGCAAACCAAGTTGGCTGTCGGACAGCGCCAGGTCCGCTTTGATCGACTCCTGCAAAATTGCCAGCAATTGCCGGTCAATGAAGTTAAAACTGTAGACTATTGTCAGTAATCCCAGCGTGTAATAGCTGCTTTTGGGGCTGGAATAGGAGTTGTTGTCTGTTCCGGGATTCGCAGACGAAGCCGCAAAGGCGCTACCGTCATTGGTATTTGGCATTCTTACTACCTTCTTGCTCTTATCGTCGGGAAATGCAGTGCAACCAATATGGCCTATAGCGCCAGGTTTCGCAAGAATGTGCCAAAAATAGTAATTTAGACCAGGGTGACAGAGTGCAATTGTTTCGGACCGTGTCGTTTATATCCGGTACGGCCCGAAAATCTATTGATCGGCTTTCGGTTCTTCCGGTGGTAACCATTTTGCAATCAGTGAGAAGAGGTTGTCGGGATCGACTGGTTTACCAATAAAATCGTTCATTCCAGCCTGCAGGCAGGCTTGTCTGTCTTCTTCAAAAACATTGGCGGTCATTGCCAGGATGGGCAGGTCTTTAGAACTGGCTGTGGAGCCTTCCATGCTGCGAATCCGACGGGTTGCATCCAGGCCATCCATTTCCGGCATATTGATATCCATCAAAACCAGGTCATATGCACTGGAACGCACCATATCGATAGCTTGCTGTCCATTTTCTGCAAAATCGGTCACTAATTCAGATTTGCCCAATATGGCTAGCGCCACTTCCCGGTTGACCAAATTATCTTCGACCAACAGGATACGAGCACCGGCGTGGCGGGAACCTAATTTTACCGGGGGGGCGAGATTGCCTCCCTGCTTGCTTTGGCCCCGACCGAGTAAAGCTGAAAACCAGAAAGTACTGCCTTGTCCCGGTACGCTGTCGGCACCTACTTCGCCACCCATCATTTGCGCCAGATGGCCGGCGATGGCAAGACCCAGGCCGGTGCCACCGTGTACGCGTGTGGTTGAAACATCCGCTTGTTCAAATGCATCGAACAGACGGAACAACTGGTCAGGCTCAATACCGATACCCGGGTCCTCAACCTCGAAGCGCATCAGGACTTCATCTCCAAAATCTGCCAGTGTTTTGGCGCGCAGGTATATTGTTCCCTTTTCGGCGAACTTGACGGCGTTACTGGCAAAGTTAAGCAGGGCCTGCCGCAGGCGGGTCAAATCACCCCGTAACCAGCGTGGTTCGTCGTCTTGTTCCACTTTAAAACACAAGCCCTTGACCACGGCCTGTCCTCTGAGCATTTCCTGAACATGGTCGAACAATGAATCCAGATGAAAATCTGACTGTTCAAGCACCAGTTTTTCAGCCTCGATTTTGGAAATGTCCAGAACGTCATTGATGACCGATAGCAGGTGAGCGGCTGAAGCATCAACTTTAGTCAGTTGATCCTTTTGCTCAGCAGTGAGTTCGGACTGTTGCAACAGGTGAGTGAAGCCAACTATCGCATTCATTGGTGTACGGATTTCATGACTCATATTCGCCAGAAACGCGCTCTTGGCCAGGTTGGCAGCTTCTGCTCTCTTTCTGGCCTCGGCTAACTGGGTGGTTCTTTCCTCCACCAATGTTTCCAGGTTATGACGATAGTCATTCAATTCCTTGGACAATTGTTTTTTGTGGCTAATATCTTCATTGACCGACACGTAATGGGTCAGGTTGCCGTCAGGACTGTGAACAGGTGCGACAATTGCCTGCGCGATGTATTCGCTACCGTCCTTGCGCAGATTGTAGAATTCCCCCCTCCATGCCTTGTTGTGACTCAGAGACTCCCACAACGACAGAAAAGTTTTCTGTGGTGTTCTGCCAGATTGCAGCATCTTCGGGTCCTTACCTATCACCTCTTCCCGCTGGTAACCGCTTGCACTCAAAAAGGCCTCGTTGACGTATTCAATCTCGGCGTTGACATTGGTGATCATAATGCTCTGCGGGTTCTGTTCCACCACCTGCGCCAGCTTTTG
>RCNE010000499.1_pt1 | contig 21626 bp, 20 predicted proteins | sample 2041361 | NCBI WGS metagenome assembly RCNE01 (sample SAMN09708229, study PRJNA481090) | Marine sediment metagenome, whole genome shotgun sequencing project.
GGCACACAGCAGGAGGTCCACCGGTATATCGAGTCGGCCGCTTCGGCCCTCGCGCCCCTGGGTCCGTCGGGCCACCAGTTGGCGAACCTCGCCAGGTCCTACACCCAGACAACAATGGAGCGTGTGGTCGTCGTCTGAAGGTTAGCCCGGCGAGCCATTGCGCAGGGCGTAGAGACGTTCCGCATAGGCGGCGTCATCGACCCAGAGACGGCGAGCGGAACGCTCGATGAACGGGCGGATAAAGCGCTGGAGCTTTCGGGCGTGTCGAAAACCGGGCCTGTCCGAGGTCGCCAGTGTTGCCTCGACCACCAGGGTGCGCCCCGGCTCGATCGGGGTCGCGTGGGTCTCCACCACCGAGCCCTTCCCATCGCCTTCGATGATGGTCATGACGATGGAGCGCGGCTCGGGGCTGTGGAACGTTGCATCGGTCTCGGCGACGATGCGGCCGACGAGCCTTTTGGCCACACGCACCTTGAGCACATCATCGCCGAGATCGAGGACCGTGAGCGTGGCGAAGGCATAAGGGTGAAAGTGGACACCGTGCCATGGGTCGAGCCGGTTGGCGATGATGTCCTCCGGATCGCAGCGAACCTCGAGCTGGACCACGCCTTCGAGGTACACATCGGGACGCGGAGCGATCACCGGCAATGGTGTCTCGGGAATCTCGGGGCCGATCCGAACCCAGGTGAGGACACCATCCTCGTGGACCGCGTACTGCTTCCACTTGCCGTGCCCCTCTTTGCCCAGGGCCAGCGCGTGCCATGGACAGACCAGCTTGCCCTCGCACACGCGGGATTCCGCTAGCGACGCTCCCATGTGGGGGCAGGCGTCCGGGGCGATCAGCAACTCGCCGTTGACCCGCCAGACGACCAGATCCTTGCCGGCGATCCGGAGTCGCTGCGGCTCTTCGCCCAGCAGCCGTGATTCACCGACGACGTACCAGTTGCCGTGCGGCCGGTCGAGCGCCCGTTCGAGGGCGTGGGCAATGGCTCGCGGCCGGGCCTGTTGCCAGTCGGGGGCGAGGGAGGACTCGGGAATCTCCACTTCCGGGAGCGCGGGACCGAATTTCAGGAGTTTGCTCATCGCATGCGGCTCGCTTCCGTTTCTCGGGCACGACGGCCGAAGAGGCCGCGGCGCGGGATCGATCGGATGGGCTCGGGTCTGACGCCCAGGGACGCGAGGAGGTGGTTGGCTGCAAGAAATCCCGACGCCACCGCACGCTCCATCAAGGCGCTTGGGATCGGCAGCCGGACAAAATCGCCGGCGAGTGCGATTCCTTCGTGCGGGGTCGGGACGCCAGGGCGATCGGCGTGGGAGCCCGGGGCGAAGGCCGGGCAGTCGCGGCGGATCAGGAAGCGCTCCTCGATAACCGGGGCGCCGATGTACTCGGGGTAGAAGGTGTGGAGCGCGTTCAGCAGATCCTCACGGATCGCAGGCTCATCCATCCCGGGATCGACCGCGTAGGCGTGGAGCTCCACCACCGATCCGCCCGTTCGGTCGGCCCAATCCCTGCTCTCGTCCTCGAAGAGGTTGTACAACGAGATGTTGTCGAGGCATCCGACACCGGTGGTCCCAACAAAGGGCTGACGATCGGGTTCGGTCGGCCGGTCATACCACAGCCGCCAAACGACAAAAGGATTCGTCAGAGCCAGACCCTCCACCGAGCGTCGGAAACCGGCATCGTCGAGATCGGGCGACTCGGCGACGACCGCCTGAAGTCCGGGCACGGTCAGCGCGAGCACAACGTGATCGGCTTCGACCATCTCGCCGTTCAGATCAACGCTCCACTTCTGCTCAGCGCCCTTTGCAACCCGCGAGACTGTGCAGCTGGTCCGAACGTCCACACCCAACCGGGTCATGTACTCACCCAGCGGGCCCCACATGGATGTCGAGAAGGGTTGCTTCGAGACATCGAAGATGAGTCCTTCCGGGTTGCCGGAGAAGTAGAAGTGGAACATCATCAGCAGTTCGCCCGCCGACATGGCGTCTTCGGGGTTGAAGAACGAGTGGGCGAAGACATCGAAAAGCATTCGTCGGGCGTCGGGAGGAAACCTCAGCGAATCGAGGTACTCGCCCGCGGTCTGGTCGTCATAGCGACCGTAGGTCCAACCGCGTTCATAGCGCAGCATGGACAGCGCGGCGAGCCCGTTGACCCCCATGAGCTCTTTGAGACCGAGGGTCGGTGTCCTCTTGGTCAGGGCGACGACATTCCAGGGGGGTTTATTCGGAAGACCGGAGAAGGACTCCACCTGGCCGCCGGGGCCGAGGATCGGGTAGTCCTCGAGGGGCTCGAGAAATCCGAGCTGGTCATCAATCCGGCGGAGCAACGCTTGGAGGTTGTAGTACTGGCGGAAGAAAGCGTGGAAACCGCGCTCCATCTCGAAGGACTCGCCGGTGGCCAGCCGATCCGTCCAAGCCCCGGCGCGGCCGCCGAGAAAGGACTCGCGCTCGGCGAGGACGACCGATACACCGCGTTCGGCTAGGATCACAGCCGCCGCCACCCCGGCGAGACCGCCGCCGGCGACAACCGCCGTCTGGGGCGATTGGACCCGTTCGTGTGCGCCGTCGCGCGGCAGGATGAGTTCCATCACAACTCCAATCTCATCTGAGGTTCTACTTGACCTTGATGGTGATCTGCTTCATCTCGCCCGCAGCCAGCTCGAGTCGAGCTTCTTCGAACTTCGGCGGCCCGAATGAACTGCGGGCGTCGGCCGAGAATCCGTAGGCCTCCGATGGGATACCGAACACCCCGGAGTCGAGCTCGCGGTCGTCATCGGTGTCGTGAAAGACCGAGACCGCGAAGGGGCCGGCAGGTACGTCCTCGACGACGACAGAGGCTCGGCCGTCGTTGATGGACGCCACTTGGGTGGCAAAGACCGAGTCGCCGCCGTCGGGCCAGCCCTCAGCGTTCAGGAAGAACGCGACGAGGGCCTGCCCCTCAGCGTCCTTGAAACCGGTCATGGTGATCTCGACGCGGCCCTGACCCTCGGGTCTGGGCTCGGGAGGGGGAGGCGGCGCCGAGGCGCAGGCCGAGAGAGTCACGGCGAACAGAACAAACGCAAGTCGTTGAATGATGCTGGTCATCGGGGCATTGTAGCCTGGTGATGGTCGTGGCCCGCGGCTGTGAATGCTCATGAGCTCTCCCACCGGCGGGCCAGCAGGCGGGCTGAGCCGAAGAGGACGATTGCGGTGACGGTCAGGACGGTGACCTCCGGCGCGAGCTCAACAAGGGGAAGGTCACGCCAGAAAACCTTGATGTAGCCGTCGAGGGCCCACGCGTTGAAGGTGATCTTGCCGACCTGCTGCATGGTCTCGCTCATGACATAGCGCGGGACCATGCTGCCGCCCAGCGCGGACATGCAGAGGATCAGGATGACGGCCACTGCGTTGAGCTGTGCGCGGTTCCGGCACAGGGCGGCCAGGGTGAGGGCAAAGCTGCTCGCGGCCCCTGCGGTGACAACGGTCATCACGGCGAAGCCGGGGAGGTGACCAAGGAGATCCACCCCGAAGGCGAGCTGGGCCCAGGCGAACATGATGGTCACCTGGACGATCCCGACGAGGGTTATGAGCAGCCACTTGCCGGCCAGGAGCTCGGTCATGCTGAGCTCGGAACACATGAGCCGGTCGAGGGTCTGGTTCTCCTCCTCTTCCAGCAGCGTGCCGGAATTGCCCACCGCACCAAAGAGCAGGAACATCACCGCAATACCGGCTGCGTACATGGACACCACCGGATTTGCCTTGTCGGCGGCGAAGAGATCGACCACCTCGATGTCGGCCGGTGTCCCGAACCGGGATATCGGCGACTCAGCGAACTCTTCCGACGACAAGGCAAGAAAAGCCTGCACCTGCAGTCGAGCCCGTTCGGCAATGATTCGACCCGATGTCTGTCGCAGCAGTGCCGTGACCACCTGGGTGGCCACGGGGTCCGAGGAGTCGGCCAGCAGTTGGAGACCCACGGGTTCCGTGTCGGGGTTCGCGAGCGATCCCGACCAACCCTTTGGGATGACCACCGCCAGCGGGAGTGTTCCTGTAAGCACGAGTTCTCTGGCCGGCTCTGCCGAGCTGAAGACAAAGATTCCACCCTCGTGTTCAGCGGGCGCGTAGACGTGAAGCGTTTCCCATTCGGCAAGGGCCGCGGCGAACTCGCGGCTGATTTCGGTCGAGTCCTCATCGACGACTGCCAGGATGACCCGGGGCGACTTCCCCAACCCGATCTGCTCATCGAAGATGAAGGCGAAGATCGTAAAGAAGACGATAGGGACGACAAAGGTCAGCAGGATCTCCGTCCGACCGTGCCACATCCGCAACAGACCAACGCGAACCACCGTCCAGATCATTCGCGGAGTTCCCGTCCGGTGAGGTGGATGAAGACCGAGTGGAGAGACGGCGGGTGGACATCGAGATCCGAGACCTGACCGCCGCACTCGCGGATCCGGGTCAACAGCCCGGGCAGCTCGAGGGCGACATCCTCGACCTCGGCGACGAGTTTCCGCGGGTCGTCGTTGACGGTGAATCCGTCGAGCTTCGGACACGCCTCGGCGAGGGTGAAGACCACTCTGCGGTTGGCTCCCACCGTGCTTGCGATGAGCTCGCCCAGCGTTCCTTCGGCGATGGCGTGGCCGTGGTCGATGATGACGATCCGATCGCACTGCTGCTCCGCCTCTTCGAGCTGGTGGGTGGTCAGGAGGATCGAGGTTCCTTGACGCCACAGCTCATCGAGCATGGCGAATATTCGGTCGCGGCTCTGGGGATCCACCCCGACCGTCGGCTCGTCGAGCAGGAGAACGAGCGGCCGGTGGAGGACGCCGCAGGCGATGTTCCCCCGCCGTTTCATCCCGCTCGAAAAGGTCTTGGTCAGATCGCTTGCCCGGTCGGCCAGCCCTGTCCACTCCAACGCCCAGTCGACCGCCTGAAGGAGTTCGCCGCCCCTCAGGCCGTGGAATCGGCCGAAGGCGTCGAGATTCTCGCGGGCGGTGAGGTCGGAGTAGAGGGCGATCTCCTGCGGGACAAAACCGAGATCGTGCCGTCCGCCGCTCGGGGGCAGTGGCCGTCCCAGCATCTCGATCTCACCCGAATCAGGGTTCGCGCGGCCGCAGATGCATCGTACAAGGGTGGTCTTGCCGGCGCCGTTGGGACCGAGCAGAGCGAGACGTTCGCCGCGGTGCAGCTCGAGACCGGCATGGTCGAGCGCCGTCGTGTGTCCGAATCGCTTGACGACATCGCGGACCAGCAGGGCGCGTCCGTCCTCGACGGCGGCGTGAACCTCGGCCGCAGCGCTCATGGGCGCGGGTCGGGGTTTTTCGATCGCGTCCACAGTTCTTCTCGTGGAGCGTCGCCGGGGCCCTTGCCCCACATCCTCGCCGTCCAGGATTTGGGCCCGGCGCCGAGCACGAGTGAGATCTTGCGCGCCTTGCTCGTCGATGTCCGGGTGTCCCAGGTACGAGGGCCGCGCTTGAGGATCAGCCGGCCGATGTCACTGTAGACCGCGTTGGCGGCCGCCACCGCCCACGCCGAACGGGGCGAAAGCTGTGAGATCCCGAGCCAGGCCGACTGGTAGTAACGGTCGGCCTCGAAGAGGATCCTCCGGACCACCTCGAAGACGCCTTCACGATGCACCGGCGCCGCGAGTTGGTCGGCCGGGACACCGGCATCGGTCAGCCAGTCGAGGGGGAGGTACATCCGTCCTACCTCGGCGTCCTCAACCACATCGCGGCAGATGTTGGTCAGCTGGAATGCGAGCCCGAGATCGGTGGCGCGGTCCAGTGTCGGCTCGTCCCGGACACCCATGATGTAGGCCATCATCACTCCGACCACTCCGGCGACGTGATAGCAGTACTCCACCGTGTCGGCGAGGGTCCGGTACTCGCGACCCTCGACATCCATGACAAAGCCGTCGAGATGGTCCATGGGGTAACGGTGGGGGATGTCGCAATCGGCGACGACCCGCTGGAGGCCGGCGAAGATGGGGTCGTCCGTAGGCTCGCCGGACAGGGCGCGCAGGGTCTCGCTCCGCAGTCGGTCGACCCGCGCTCGCCCCTCCTCGAGAGGAAGCTCGGAGGCATCGAACCCGAGTTCCTGGTCGTCGGTCACGTCATCGCAGTGGCGGCACCAGGCGTAGAGCATGTAGGCGCGGCCGCGGGTTTCGGGGTCGAAGAGCTTGGCCGCTGCGGCAAAGCTCTTGGAGCCCTTTTGGATGACGGCCTGACCGTGGTCGACGACGTGGTCCATGGACCGGCCCTCAGCCGCTCTCGCCGAGGAGATCGCCGATCATCAGACCCGCGGTCGCCTTGGCCGAGTTGACCACGCCGGGGACCCCGGCCCCCGGATGGGTGCCGGCGCCAGCGAAGTAGAGCCCGCCGATCTTCTTGTCCCGGTTGTGAACCCTGAACCACGCGCTCTGGGCCAGGATCGGTTCGAGCGAGAACGCCGAACCCTGGTGCGAGTTGAGAGCGTCCCTGAAGTGATCGGGGGTGATGATGTGGACGGTCTCGATGTCGGCCTGGAGATTGGGCAGGTAGTGCTTCTCGAGGTAGTCGAAAATTTTGTCTCGATAGCGCGGACCCTCCTCGCTCCAGTCGATCGGTGCGTTACCCAGATGGGGGACCGGCGACAGAACATAGAAGGCCTCGCAGCCATCTGGCGCCACCGATGGATCGGTCAGGGTCGGAGCGTGGAGATAGAGCGAGAAATCGTCGGAGACATCAGGCCCGTTGAAGATCTCATTGAGGTGAGATTTATAGCGCGGCCCGAAAAGGATGTCGTGGTGGGCGATCTGGGTATGGCGCCGCTTGACCCCGAAATACGCGACAAAGAGCGACATCGAAAAACGTTTGCGCTTGAGCCTTGCGGCCTCGCGCTGGGCGTCGGTGTTGTCGCTGAGCAGGGCATCGTACGTGTGGACCACATCCGCGTTGGAGGCGACGGCATCGAAATCGCCGTGCCAGCCGTCCGAGGTGGTCACCCCGGTGACCCTGCCGTTCGAGGTGTGGATCCGCTCCACCGGCGAGTCGAGCCGGATCTCACCACCGAGTTCTTCAAAGAGCTTGACCAGCGCCGTGACCAGTGCCCCGGTGCCGCCCTTGACGAAGAAGACTCCCCAGTTGCGCTCGAGATAGTGGATCAGGGTGTAGATCGACGATGTGGTGTAGGGGTTGCCGCCGACGAGCAGGGGGTGGAAGCTGAATACCTGGCGCAGCTGGTCGTCCTTGATGAACTTGGAGACGATCGAGTAGACGCTGCGATAGCTCTGCAACCGCATGAGCTGGGGCGAGACCTCGATCATGCTCCAGAAGTTGAGAAACGGGGTCGCGGCGAGCTTGGTGTAGCCCTCGTGGAAGACTTCCTCGGCGTAGGCGAGGAACTTCATGTAGCCATCGACATCACCCGGACTCTTGTCGGCGATCTGAGAAGTGGTGGCTTCAAGATCGTTCGAGTAGTCGAACGAGTAGCCGTCCTCCCAATAGAGCCGGTAGAAGGGCATCACCGGCAGCAGGGTGATGTAGTCCGACATGTCGCGACCGGCGGCAGCGAAGACCTCTTCGAGGCTTGGTGGCGCGGTGATGATGGTAGGTCCGCCATCGAAGGTGTAGCCCTTGTCCTCGGTGACATAGGCGCGTCCGCCGGGCTTGTCGCGCTTCTCGATGACGGTGGTCTGGATTCCGGCCGCCTGAAGGCGCACCGCCAGGGTGAGTCCTCCGAATCCGCTGCCGATGACCGCTGCGCGTTTTTGTTTCACTGATTTCCCCCGCTCGATGATGAGAGTGTACTGTTTGCGCCGCGGTTTTCGGCAAAACAACGCAAGGCGCGAAGAACCGGAACCGGTGGTTTCCCGATCAACACCCGGACCTTGTCGTTCCATTTCAACCGGCCGGCATAGAATCGGCGAATCAATCCGCCTGACAGGCCGTAGAAGCGCTCGAAGATCCGGTAGCGCAGTTCGGGCTCGGCCGCACGGAAGAGCATCCGGTTGAGCAACCGGTAGTAACCGGTGCGGCGCCACAGCTCCTCAGAACGGCGCCGGGTCAATTCAAAGAGCGATGCGCTCTCGAGATTCTGGATCGCCGCGATCTCGTCTGCCAACCGAACCGCCTCGGCGAGCGAGTAGCCGGTGGTGGGGTGGAAGAAAGCTCCCCGCATTCCGCTGCGGGCCACTCTTGCGGGTCCAGTGGCCCAAAACGCGTCGATATCGCCGCCGAGGACGATGGGCAGCACGCCCGCCTCTTCGCCGGTGATCTCGGCGATCGCCCATCCCTGTTGTTTGGCGTAGTCCTCGATTCCGTTCCGGAGTCCGGGCCGATCGAGGGCCGGTCCGTCGGCGTAGTACGTGTCCTCGATGAGGAGTTCGGTGTTTGAGAACGGCAGGGTGTAGACAAAGCGGTAGCCATCGGTCTGTTCCACCGTGGCGTCCATCAGAATCGGTCCGGTCAGCCCGTGCGGTTTGGCCAGGCGAACGAAGAGACCGATGAACTTCTGGAATGCGATGTCGAGGTGGTTCCCGCCCGGGTCGCCGCGGCCGTCGATGACCGCCCGGGCTTCGATCCGTTCGCCATCGGCCAGGACGATGCCGTCGGGTGCGATCTCAGCGACCTCGGCCCCGAGTCGCATCCGGTTGCCCAAAGCCGGGGCGACGACCTCGTGCAAGCGCTCCGATGTCACCGAGTTGTAGCCGTCCTCGATGGTGCGGAGCCGGTTCGGGAATCGCAGTTCGTGACCCGTCCAATGGTGGGCGACGAGGGGCGCAATCCATCGCCGTTGGTCGTCGGTGAGATCCGAGTCGTGAAAGGACCACGTGTGATCGGCGCCGAGGGAGGCCCCGCGCTCGACGACGAGCAACGGGAAGTCCGGCCGTTCTATGAGGATCCGGTGGGCGATCAGGCTGTTGGCGAGCCCGCCGCCGACGAGAATCAGAGCCTCACTCATCAAGAGGTCGAGATCGCTCCGGCCGTCGCATGACCTGGGGAACCGTTCGCGAGAACGAGCATCGCGAATTGAATTCTGGACATTGAACCCGCCTGACGTTTCGCCACTATATCAATCCGATTGGCGGGCCGCAACGAGATCAATACTCAGTGAAGCCCAGTTCGATTCGTCAGATACCGGACTCTCTCCATCGGGTCATTACCCGCCCGTCCCTGAAGAGGAAGTACAATCATCCACGATGAAAGCCAAGGAACTCGAGGGAACCATCCACGCTGTGCTGGCGAAACTCGGCACGAGCTTCCGACTGAACCAGCGAATCGGCTCCCGATCGCTGGGTGATCACCTCGAGGAGATCATCCGAAAGGCAGCTGCGACCGAGGTCGTCGAGTTCGGCGTGCCCGGTGACGCGACCGAGCTCAGCAGGAGCGCCGAAGGGGTCATGAATTTCTTCTATCGCCCCCACCTCTTTCCCGGGATGGACCCGGCGCTCCACCTCGGTCACCTCGTTCAATACGATCTCCTGCCGCGCGAGCTTCCGGCCAATTCCCCGGTGGAGGCGGTGGCCATGCTCGAGTCGTATTGCCACCTCTCAGGTGACCTCTTTGGGTGGCTTGCCACCGGTGACGATGAAATCACGATGTGGGTGCTGGATGTCTCGGGACATGGCGTGCGGGCCGGTTTTGCGGCAGTGGTGATCAAGGTGATCCTCGGCGACACCGATCCCGGAGTGCCGTTGACGCTGCTGGCAAAAGAGGTGGAGTCGAGATTCATCGACGCCCGAAACCCCGATGACCCGGGCTACATCTATGCAACGGGAGTCTTTCTCAGGATCAATCGGAGCGGGGCCGTCGAGTACCTTTCGGCCGGCCATCCACCGATCCTGGTCAAGAGGCAAGCCGGGCCGGTTGATCTCTTCGAAGCGACCGCGGTTCCACTCGCTCTCCTCCCCGAGATGGAAACCGCCTCCGCCACGCTCGAACTCGGCCCTGAGGACTCCCTGGTGGTCTGTACCGATGGGCTCCTCGAACTCCAGAACGATGACGGCGAGGTCTTTGGGATCGAGCACACCGTTGCGAGTCTGGCGGCCTCGGACGGCAGTCCCTGCGGGATCTACTCGAGTCTCACCCGTGCGGTCAGCGACTTTCACGATCTCGACCGGCTCGACGACGATCTGAGCTTTGTGGCGCTACGTTTGCGCAAACCGTCCCTCTGAGGGAAAGGGCCGCCATCGCCGGCTACCGGTTGGCCGCCCAACCTGGGCAGAGCCCCGGCCCCTCTTGCACGAGAACGTAAGCGGGTAGTCCGCACGGCGGTCCGGGCGCGGGATGAGGGCAGGACTCCCGCCGCAGTTACCAAGGCAGCCTCATGCAAAAACCCTCTTCCTCAATGGTTCGTCGTCTCTGTGCCGGCGAGACGCCGGCACTACAAAGGGCTGAGATCCATTGTAGGGCCGGCGAGACGCCGGCCTGATGGTGAGGAGGGTCGGAAGACCTCAGTGTCCAATTCTCGAATTTTGCATGAGGCTGAAGACACAAAAGGAAAACGGGCGGCTGCGGCCGCCCGTTGTGAGGGGGAGAAGGGGTTGTTTGAGAAGTCAGTCGTTTTGGGGGTTGAGGGACTCGTCGACGCAGTGGGCGCGAAGCTCTTGCTCGCTGGCGCCGCTGAAGTCACGATCTGCCGGGCAGAGGTAGGTCGAGCCGGATTCGGATTTGACCCAGTTGATTCCAAGATTGATCTTCCGTGCGCGCATTTCCTCGTTCATGTTGTCCTCCTGCTGGTTCGTGGCAAGCGTCTGGGTTGGGATCGGTGCCGGTCCGTGTTTGGCATCGGCCGTTGCCGTTTGCCGCGATCTCAAGGGATAAGGAAACTGTGAGTAGTTCTATTCCAGGTTTTATCTAGAATTTTTTTACACGATTCAACACAAGTGCTGCGGTAGAAAAAGGGCCCTCCGCAGTGGAGGGCCCGAGGGGCGCATCCGGACAATCCGAATGCAGGGGGACAGATTTTCAGCCGGCCGGAAGCATGACGGTGTCGATCACGTGGATGATGCCGTTGGAGGTCTCGATGTCGGTCGCGGTGACGGTAGCGTTGTCGATCATTACCGAGCCGCCGGCGACCTTGATGTCGACATCGGAACCCTGCGCTGTGGTGGCGCTCGTGAGGGTGACGACCTGCGAAGCGGTCACCTTGCCGGGCACGACGTGGTAGAGAAGGATCTCACGCAGCTGATCGGGGTTGGCGAGAAGCGCCTCGATGGTGCCCTCGGGGAGCTTGGCGAAGGCTTCGTCGGTGGGCGCGAAGACCGTGTACGGGCCTTCACCAGCGAGGGTGTCGACGAGATCGGCGGCCTGAACGGCGGCCACGAGGGTGTTGAACGAGCCGGCCGAAACCGCGGTCTCGACGATGTTGTTCGAAGCGGTTGCGGCATGGCTTCCACAGCTCCCGGCAAAGGCGGGGGCGGCGGCAAAGGCGAGTAGGATTCCAAGGACTGCGGTGCGCTTCATGATGACCTCCAGGGTCTTGATTGAGATGGCCGTTCGCCGGCCTCGTCAAGGTAAAGCCGAGAGCTCTATCTTGTATTCCAGGTTTAATCTAAAAAATGAGCAGACAGCCATGATTGCGCGGGCGGGGCGTCCGATCCAACGAGAGGGATCTCAAGGAAACGAGGGCGAATTGTGGTGGCGGGCGTCGCGCCCTAGGACCCGTCGAAGAGCTCCCGAAGCCGCGCACTCCGAAAAGCGAAGATCTTTTCGATGTCACGTGCCACCCCGAAGCGGTTGGCAATGGCGCCGCCCCACACCGCGTAGTCGACCTCGTCGATCACGTTGGTCCCGTTCTCACGCTCCTCGAACCGGTGCTCGTGGTGCCACAGACGATAGGGCCCGCGGAGCTGTCTGTCGATGAATCGGTGGGGCGGTTCCCAGGCTGCGATCTCGGAGGTCCACCGCAGCGGAATCCCGCGCCACGCCAACCGATAGTCGATCGTCGTGCCTACGATCATCGGGATGGGCTCGGGAGTGACGACATCGAATCTGAGCCAGGGGGGTGTCAGCTCTTCGAGGTTGCGCGCGTCGGCAAAGAACGAAAACACCTCGTCGAGCGGCCGCGGCAGCCACTGCTCCGAGCGATAGCTGAAAATCTTCATGCGTCGATCCCCTTTTCGGCGAGGGCGGCGACACGCCGGACCATGCCGGAGAACATGATGCGGTGAACTGGGTAGAGCAGATTCCAATAGAGCTGGCCGCCGAGACCGATAGGTTCGAAGATGGCGGTCTGCACCAGGCGTGTGCCGTCACCCTCGGGCAGGGCTTCGAACTGGAGCCATGCGCGGCCCGGCACCTTCATCTCGGCGCGGAGACGCAGCAACCCCGGTGGGTCGACCTGTTCCACACGCCAGAAATCGAGGGCGTCGCCGGGCTCGAGATCGGTGGGATGGCGACGGCCGCGTCGGAGACCTGGTCCGCCCACCAGTCGGTCGAGCGCGCCCCGGAACGCCCATGCCCAGTTCCAGAAGAGCCAACCGCGATCACCGCCGAGGGACGAGTATGCCGCAAAGGTCGCTTCAGGATTCGCTTTGGTCAACCTGGTACGGGTTTCGCGGATCAGCCCCTGACTCTGACTGAGCTCGAAGGCCGGGGCGCTGCCGAGAGCCGAGCTCCACCTGGTCGAGACCGCGTTCGCCTCGGTCTGTTCCAGAGCTCGCTCCACCGCCCGTCGATAGTCGAGGGGATCGATCTCCGGGAAATCCTCCCTGGCTCTGGAGCTGTCGGCGACGACCGGATGGACAACCCCTTCGATGAGCGGGACCGCAAGACGGTTGGGGATCGGCGTCACAAGACCGACCCACAGCGCCGCCAGTCCGGGCGCGAGAACCGGCACCGGGACGATCACCCGCCGGAGACCGCGAACATCGGCGAAGACCTCCATCATCGCCTTGAAAGTCATGGCCGTTGTGCCGACGTTGTAGACCCCGGTTGAGCCCCGCTCGAGCGCTAAGAGGAGGTACTCGAGAATGTCCCGGACCGCGATCGGTTGGACATCGTTGAGGATCCACTTGGGCGCCACCATGGCCGGCAGCCGCTCGGTGAGATAGCGGACCATCTCGAACGACGCCGATCCGGAGCCGATCACCGGGCCTGCGCGGAACTCGAGGGTGGGGAGACCGTCGCGGAGGATCTCTCCGACCTCGGCGCGGCTCGAGAGATGATCCGAAACGTCGTCCGCCTCGGGCAGCAGCCCGCCGAGGTAGATCACACGCTTGACCCTTGAAGCCGCACGGACGAAGTTGTGGGCGGCCTGGCGGTCCCGCTTGGCAAAGCCCTTGCCGCTGTCCATCAGATGGATGAGGTAGTAGGCGGCGTCGATGTCTTCGACCACCGGACCCAGGGTCGCGGGATCTTCGATGTCGCCACGAACCACCTCGACTCGCGCGGCCCATGGTTTGCCGGCGATCCGAGCCGGGTCGCGGACCATGACCCGCACCTGGTGTCCGCGGTCGAGCAGGAGCGGCACGAGCCGTCCGCCGATATAGCCGGTGGCGCCGGTGACGAGAACTCTCATGTCGTTCCTCCGTGTGGTGCGTACCTCTTGAGATAGGCCCTGACCGGGAGCTTGCGGGCCGTGTTGGCGCTTGACATGTAGCGGACCTTACCAAAGATGGGCCGCTCTGGGCCCCAAGCCCGGTCATGCCTGCCCAGCACCCAGAAGATCCCGGTCTCCGAGTTCGGATCGCGGCCGTCGAGGGCGTACCGATCGTTGAGCTCGGTCATGATCTCGAGGGCCTCGAGCGGATGGTTGGTCCACTCGAGGATCTTCTTGCCCCAGAGCATCCGGAGATAGTTGTGGATGGCGCCCTCACGCACGAGCTGGGTCTGGGCCGCGTTCCACAGATCGTCGTGGGTCGAAGCGGACTCGAGCTCTTCGATGGAGTAGAGGTGTTCGCGAGGATCGCTTGCGTGGAGTTCCAGCGTCGTGCGGGCCCAATCGGGCAGCGATCCCCACTGGTCGTGGTCATCCCGGTGGTGGCAGAACTGGAAGCCCAGCTCGCGCCAGGTCAGAAGCTGATCGAGAAAGGCCTCCGCCGACTCCCCCACGCCCCACCACCCGGCCCGGCGGCCGTTGTTCGGCGGCACCACGTCTTCCGCCGACCACCGCTCGCGGCGCATGACCTCGAGGAAGACCTCGTGCGCGGACACATGACCGAAATGGAGATAGGGCGAAAGACCGCTGCCGCTGCCGTCATCGGGCCGGTTTCGCTTGTCAACGTAGTCTCCCAAAATTTCATCAAGGAATGAGCCCAGGCGGCGCCGCGCCTCGGGCTCGCCGCCGCGGATCGCGGTCGCGCCGATCGTGTGATCGATGGGCAGCGCCGACAACGCCGGTCTGTCGCCCTCGAGTAGAGAGCGGCTCGCTCGGGGCCAGCGGTCAACCACGTTCTCGGGGATCCCGAGGGCGGGAGGCAGCGGCTCAGCGAGCGGGTTCTCCAGAGGAATCCCACCGAGGTGGAAATGAAGGTGTTTCTGGATCCACCGGCGGAAGGCGTACGCAGTGGCGAACTCGGACTCGGTCGCGCCGAGAGGAATCAGACCGTTGGAGTCGACCGATTCGAGCAGTATCGGGACGCGTTTCGCCGCCGCCGCCACCATCCGCGGCAGAAAATAGGTCGGAAACCGATCGGTGACCACGACAGCCGCGTCCTCTGCGAGAGCCTCCAGGAGTCCGCGGCCGGCGCCGGGCTCGGGCTCGACATACGGATAGTATTCAACCCCGGAACCCACGAATGCGGAGGCATTCGCTGCCATCCCGTCCAGGATGAAGCGGTGGAGGCGGTCGCTGGCCCAGGGGTAGCCGACCCGCAGCGCTTCGAGAATGATCAGGGGTCTGCCGAGGTGCCTGGACCACTCGGCGGCTCGCTGGAGACCGTAGTTGAAGCGGGGGCGGCGGGTCGATGTCATCCAGTAGATCACATGCGATGCTTCGGTGCGCACCTCACCCGTATTCTCGGCAAAGATCCGGGACTCGGGAATCATGGTTTTCACTCTGGGCGCAACGAGATATCGTCAAGGAATATTTCGAAAATACCTAGACGTTTACCGATCGAGGAGATAGGCTCGAGGCGGATCTTTGAAAGCCGCTGCAACCGGGTCGCCTCCATCGACACAGTCAATGTGTGAAGCCAACCGACGGAGGTGAAGCATGGCGAACAGAACGACCTTTTCGATTGCAGCCCTCGAACCGGCACTGGTACTCCACTGGCCGACGGCGAGCGGCGGTCTGTGGGACCCGGAGGTCTCATCCCTGGTGGAGGACCTCGAGGATCGTTTGGATGTGTTTGTGACGAGCTCGGGCTCCGGGAGAGGCGCGCCTGGGCTGTCCGACGCAGCCTCGGCGGTGCGGTTCATGGGTTGTCCGACCGCGGTGGTCGTCGCCCTCGAAGGGCATCTTCCGCTTCACGACGAGCTGATCGACGTCGCTATCACGCTCGGGCGACCGGTTGTCGTCGTCGAGGCGCCCTGGTCGATCCAGGCAATCGAGGAGGCCTACCAGGTCGGGCGCCGGACGATCCAGCAGGCCGCGTGACGACTGAGAGAGCAACGACCGTTCCCGGGGACGACGGGACAAAGGAGCTGAGAGAGTGGTGAGCAACGATGGCGAGAAAATCCATGAAGAGACCGAAGCTCAACTGTGGCCCATGGGTGCGGTGACCCGCCGCACCGGGATCGGCGAGCACACCCTGCGTGCGTGGGAACGGCGTTTCGGTTTCCCGGCCCCCCACCGTCTGGAATCCGGTCATCGTCGCTATCCGGCGGACCAGGTGCAGCAACTGATGCTCATCAATGCCGCACTGAACTGTGGCTATCGCGCCGGGGATGTCGTTCCATTGGGGCAGGCTGAGCTCGAGGACCTTCTGCGTAACTGTGGCGCCCTTGACGCCGGCATACCGACGGGCATCACGCCTGCCATCATCGACACCATCATCAACGCATGCACCCGATTCGATCGCGACGGTCTCGCCAATGCCCTCAACACCGACGCATCGTTGCTCGGAGTGAAGAGGTTCCTCCGTGAGAGGGTCGTTCCGCTGCTCGAGGAGATCGGCAACGCGTGGGCCCAGGGCAGGATCCAGGTGAGACACGAGCACTTCTTCTCGGAGGTTCTCGAGGACACTTTGCGCAGCCTCAGAAGCGGGTTGGAGCCGGCCGGCAAGGGCCGACCGGTGATCCTGGCCACCCTGCCCGACGAGCTTCACGGTCTCGGGCTGCATATCGTCGCGCTGGCGGTGGTCGCTGCCGGTCGGCGGGTTCGGGTGCTTGGCCCGCATCTTCCGGTGAACGAGATCGTTCAGGCCGCCGATGCCACCGATGCCGCTGTTGCGGGTCTCTCGATCAGCCTTTTCGGCACGGACAAAACAACCATCGAGGCGGTCCGCGAACTTCGCGAGGGCTTGCCACCCACCACCCGACTGTGGCTCGGAGGTGCGGGCGCCGCGCACCTCGAAGGACTTCCTGACGGTGTCGAGATCGTCTCGACGCTGGATGACCTCGATACCGCGCTCGGCCACATCTGACCCGTTCGGAGACCGACTGAACCCGGCCTTGCCGCGAGAGAGTACACCGGCTCCGCTGCGGAGATCAGCGGGCCCGCACCTCCCGCGCGCAACGTGAGCGGTGACCCGCTGCCGTTCTGGTCTCCGGGTTGGCAACTGCCGGACTCGCAAATGAGCCTCTTGCAAAATCTGAGAATCGGACACTGAGGTCTTCCGACCCTCGTCTTCATCAGGCCGGCGAGACGCCGGCCCTACAATGGATCTCAGCCTTTTGTAGTGCTGGCGTCTCGCCGGCACAAACACTACGAACAATCGGAAAAGAGGGTTCTTGCAAGAGGCTCAAATGAGATCGGCGCCGGCCGGGCATTCCGCTGAGCTCATTGCACCTGCTCCGGAAGCAGCGATGAATCCCTACGGCGCCTTGGAGTGCCGGCGACGTAGTTGGTTCGACGCCCATAGTTGAACAGCGCCCGCTCGATCTTCTTTCTGCCGCGATAGAGCCGCGACATGATGGTGCCGATGGGGACCTCGAGAGTGTCGGCAACTTCCTGATAGCTCAGGCCTTGGAGATCGACCATCAGAACGGCCATGCGGTAGTGGTGGGGCAAGGCCATCAGCGCATCGCGGATCTCGTGGTCGAGCTCCCGTCCGAGAAGATCAACCTCCGGATCTTGGGTCGTGGGCGTGATCTCCCCGAAGTCGTCGCCCGAGTCGCGAAGCTCATCGAAATCGAGCATCTGCGGGCGGTTTCGTTGGCGCCGGTAGCCGTTGATGAACGTGTTCTTCATGATCCGAAAGAGCCAGGCCTTGAGGTTGGTGCCCTCGGTGAACTGGTGGTAGTGACGGAAGGCCTTGAGGAAGGTCTCCTGTAGAAGATCCTCGCTCTCTTCCACCGAACGCGTCAGGCGAAGCGCGGTCTTGAAGAGCTGATCGCGATACGGGAGCTGGCCGTTTTCGAAGTCCCAGGATGTTGCGTTGGTGGCGTTCATATGTCCTCCTGAGAAAGAATCTAGGTCTTATCTAGATAATTGTCAAGTGATATCTCGTAAAATATAGAATTAAACTAGAGATCGCCTCCGCCGACACTCCAATCCGCGGTTCCCGCGTCGCGCCAACGGGCCTTGTGATGGGTGAATCCGAGACCGGATATGGCTCTGAATAACAAAAAGAGGGGGCCGAAGCCCCCTCTGTTCGTGTGGTTGATCGAGCGTGCTTACTGGGGCAGCACGGTGGTCGGGTCCGAGGTCGCGTTGTCGAGCACAGAACCATAGGCGGTAAAGGCTGCGTCATCGGTCTCGGTCCAGACATCGATGTAGCCGCCCTCGACCGGTGCTTCAGCGCTGAAGACACGGTTGAGCTGGACGTTGCCCCAGGCCGGGAGATCGGCCATGGACTCGTCGACCATCATGCCGTCCGCCGTGTACCGGCGCCACTTGATTGTCATCGCCGAACCCGTGCCGTTGAGGATACCGATATTCGAGCGGAAGTCGCTGTTCTCGGTGAAGAAGAGGATCCGTTTCATCTCGTCAGCGGGGATCAGATCGGCAGCCGCGATGCCCGGGATGGCCTGGCCGAAGGTGCCGGCGTCGCTCATGTTGAAGGTCCGCGAGAAGAAGAGAAGATCCTCGCTGTCGGAAAGGAAGGCCAAAGCGCCGACCGCATCGGTGCCGTCAGGCACGCCGAAGACGGTGCCGAGCACATCGCTCCATCGGGTGGTCTCACCAGCGCCGATGGTCACCTCGCCGCTCATGGCGGGAGCCGAGTTGTCGGTATCGCGGGGGAGCCACAGCACCTTGTACGTTGCCATCATGTCGCCGCGGTTGTTGACATCGACATCGGTGACGAAGAACGAGCCTCCGACGCCTCCCGCACGAGCTGCGGCGGATATGAAGTAGAAGTTATCCAACGCACCGATGTCGGCGACGAGACCGGTGGCCACGGCGGTGTTGACGGCGCCGTCGGCCACCACCACACCGGGCAGCTGGAGCGCCACATCCATGGTACCGGCGATGCGGGCTTCGAGGTCGTAGGTACCGGCGGGGACAGGCGCGTACTCGGTGAAGCTCTGGAACGAAACGTTGGGGAAGAGGACCGGACCACCGTCTGCGATTGCGATGTCGACCGCGGGTGCGTCAGGCGAAGCGTGGAGGAAACGCACCCAACCATTGCCTGCGGCCGGGGTCGAGCCATCGGCGGTGAGAATCACCGGGGTGATCATGGAGAGCACATCCGTTGCGACGACGAGGTAGTCGGTCGCAGCGGCGAGATCGAGGTCGACCGGACCGATCACAATCGGCTCGCTCAAACCGGTGGGCGTCACGGCGACCGTGTAGGTGCCGGCGGGGACCTCGGCGAAGTCGGAAGCTTCTTCAAAGGCGAGGTTCGAAAATACGACAGATCCATTCACCCAAACGTCAACCGCCGGGGCGTCCGGCGAGGCGTGCAGGACGCGGACCCGGGCTCCGCCCATGTTGCCCTCGGGGTCGTCGTCCAGAATCACTGCATTGAGGGGAGTGGCCGCATTCACGGTCGTCAGACCCAGGAAAACGAGGCCGGCGAAAATCATTGCAACACGCTTGTACATCTTTTTCTCCTTTTCGGCGACTCGTCTGCGAGCCCCGTGTTCGATTCGATCGGCTAACCGAAAAGGTTTAATCTAATATTCCAAGAGAATCTCCCGACCTCAGGCAAATTTGTTTTAACATCATTAGAATTAGCTATTTGCATCGTAAATACTTGTATTCTTAGTTGAGATTTTCTAGGTTTTAACAGGATAATAGCCGGTGCCGAGCATCCTACGTTTCGCGCCGTACCCGTCCACGAGGTCCCAATCTCCGGTTATGCTGGCGTTCGGAGGTCCGCAATGCCCCAAGACCAACCCGCTTGGCGAATCTGGCACGACGAGTCCGAGACAATCCGCATCGGCGTGTCCTCATGTCTTCTGGGCCGAAAGGTCCGCTACGACGGTGGCCACAAACGCGACCGATACCTCACCGATGTGATCGGCGAATGGGCCGAATGGGTCTCGGTCTGCCCTGAGGTCGAAATCGGACTCGGCACACCGCGGCCCACCATCCGTCTCGAAGGCACCGTCGAGGACGCGCGTCTCGTGGAACCGAAAAGCGGCGAGGATCTCACCGACCGGATGCGGGAGTACTCCGCTCGTCGCGTTGATGAACTCAGAACCGATGATCTCGACGGATACGTGCTCAAACGAACATCCCCGTCGTGCGGGATGGAGCGGGTCAGAGTCTGGAGCGGAAGCGGGATGCCCGACAAAAGGGGAGTTGGCATCTTCGCCGAAGCTCTCCTCGAGCGTTGGCCGAACCTACCGGTGGAGGAGGAGGGTCGACTCAACGACCCGGTGCTGCGCGAGAATTTCGTCGAACGGATTTTCTGCCGCCATCGTTGGCGGTCGTTGCAGCGGATCGGGCTCACCCGAGCACGATTGATAGCGTTTCACACGGCGCACAAACTGCTGCTCAGGGCCCACAACGAGGCCGGGTACCGACGGTTGGGTGTCGCGGTCGCCTCGTTCGGGCAACGCCCTGATGTTGAGGTTTTCGCCGAGTACGAGACTGAGTTCTTTGCCGTTCTCAAGCGGCGAGCAACCCTCAAACACCACACCAATGTTCTGCAACACGCCGTCGGGTATCTGAAGAAGGTGGTCGATTCTGCCGACAGACGCGAACTGCTCGGACTCATCGAGGACTACCGGCTCGGGCTGGTGCCGTTGATCGTGCCCGTGACCATGCTCCGGCACCACGTTCACCGCCACCACATCGGCTATCTGGTCGGTCAGATCTACCTCGAGCCGCATCCGAAAGAGCTCATGCTTCGCAATCGAGTCTGAGCATACGTCCGACCGGTTTCCGGTTGGTTGTTCGGTCGTATCGGAGGGAGGGTCAGAACCTGAGAACCCCCGAGACGATTGCGTAGTTGAACCAGGCGAAGTTGTAGACCTCATCGACATCGGCGCCACCCTCGACGCCGCGGTAGCCGGCGGTGACCGACCAGCGGTCATTGATGTCGTAACCGATCTTCAGCGCCAGATCGATGGCCCGGCCGGGGCCTCCGGCAAGGCCGTCGAAATCGGCGATGAAGTGCCACTTCTCGGCGAAGCGCCAGTCGGCGGCGAAGTGGGCCAGCGGAACAACGCCGAGATCGGTGTCTTTGCTTGTCACCTCGCCCTGGCGGAGCTCGATCTTGGCGTCGCGGATCTTGGCGGTGAAGCCGACCCAGAGCTGCCACCGGTCGCCGTTCTTGAACTTATAGCGATAGGACAGACGCCACGAGTTGAACTGATAGGTCGCTTCGGTGGGAATACCCGCCTCATACGCCTCGCCCGCGAAAAGAACCTCGTCATCGAAGATCCCGGTCTCGGTGTAGGACAGCGGCGCGAGCAGCACCCGAAGCCCATGCTTGTTGTTGATGTTCCAGGTGAAGTAGATCCGACCGGCGGGCCACGGCCCGGCGCCGACCAGATCCTTGAGCGAGAACCGCGTTCCGAGTTCGCTGTTGGGAATCTGAACGTCATTGGAGCTCTGCCACACGGGCCCGACTTCGAGCTCGAGGCTGAAGCGTGGGGCGTCGGCGGCAGTGGCAGGGGATGAGATTGCAGTTGAAGCAAGGATGAGCAGGAGGGTTGCGATTCGTTTCATGGTTCTCTCCGATTCGGATCGATGGTAGTCGATCTACCAGCTATCGGCACCCTTAACGCGCGCTCGAACGAAAATCATTCCAGTCGTTGAGAAGAGAATCTGGAAAAAAGTTGGACTGGACCTCGCTGCTGGAGTGATGGGGCAGAACGCGCGGCCACGGCGGTCGTTGTAAAAAACCGGAGAGAAACAGAGATCTCGGTTTCTATCACACAGCGTCGTTACTCATTCTCCCAATCGGCGGTTCATTGGATGCTTCGGCCGTTTCACCGGCCTTTTTGGTGATCACTCAACCTCTTCTGATCAATCGGTAGAAAGCACTCCATTGTCCTTTTTGTATTGTTCCCACTGACCCACGAGCTCCTTGAGTTTCTGCGGGTTTTCGGTGCTGAGATCCCTGAGCTCCGCCGGGTCTTCTTTGATGTTGAAGAGTTCCCAGTCGCCTTTGCCAATCGGCTCGGGCATCCACAGCACCTTCCAATCTCCATTGAAATATGCCTTCA
>RCNE010000480.1_pt1 | contig 21524 bp, 18 predicted proteins | sample 2041361 | NCBI WGS metagenome assembly RCNE01 (sample SAMN09708229, study PRJNA481090) | Marine sediment metagenome, whole genome shotgun sequencing project.
ATTTGGGAAGATTTTGGCGTTATAATGATAGGTGTTGATATTGACGCAATTAATATTACAGAAGATCGCGAAAAGTTTCGCAAGTTAATGCTTGAAATTGGAGTAGGCATGGCTCCACAAGCAACGGCTACCTCTTTTTTAGAAGGAAAGGAAATTGCGCAAGAATTTGGATTTCCACTAGTGATTAGAGCATCTTATACTTTAGGGGGAGCTGGTGCTTCTATTGTTTATGATCCGAAAGATTTTGATGAACTTTTAAGTATAGGATTAGAAATCTCTCCTATTCATGAAGTCATGATTGACAAGGCGATGATGGGCTGGAAGGAATACGAATTAGAGTTACTACGTGATTGTAATGACAATGTGGTGATCATTTGTGCTATTGAGAATATGGATCCGATGGGAATTCACACTGGAGATTCAATTACGGTTGCACCTGCGATGACGCTTTCTGATAAAACGTATCAAAAAATGCGTGATATGGCCATTCATATGATGCGTAGTATTGGCGATTTCGAAGGTGGTTGTAATGTACAGTTTGCCGTGAGTCCTGATGAGCATGAAGAAATCATTGCCATTGAGATCAACCCCAGAGTATCACGTTCATCTGCATTGGCTTCAAAAGCAACCGGATATCCTATTGCAAAAATTGCAACGAAACTTGCAATTGGCTATTCGCTAGATGAATTAGACAATCAGATTACAAAATCAACATCCGCATTATTTGAACCGACTTTAGATTATGTTATTGTAAAAATACCAAGATGGAATTTTGACAAATTCGAAGGATCTGACAGAACCTTAGGACTGCAAATGAAATCGGTTGGTGAGGTTATGGGAATAGGTCGTTCTTTTCAAGAAGCTCTGCACAAAGCCACACAATCTCTAGAAATTAAAAGAAACGGATTAGGAGCTGACGGAAAAGGATACAAAGATTACGATCAAATCATCAGTAAGCTTACCATTCCAAGTTGGGATCGGGTTTTTGTAATTTATGATGCCATTCAAATGGGTATTCCGTTAAGTCGTATTCATGACATCACAAAGATTGATATGTGGTTCTTGAAACAATATGAAGAATTATACCAATTAGAAAAAGAGATTTCAAAATATACGATCGCTAGTCTTTCTAAAGATTTATTATTAGAAGCCAAACAAAAGGGTTTTGCCGATCGTCAGATTGCGCACATGCTCGATTGTTATGAAAGTGAAGTTTACAACAAGCGTACTGAATTGAATATCAATCGCGTATACAAGTTAGTTGATACCTGTGCAGCGGAGTTTAAGGCGATGACCCCATATTATTATTCAACATTTGAAGCAGAAATTGAAACTGCCGAAGGTGAACGTTATGTCGCTAATGATAGTATAGTTAGTGAAAAGAAAAAGATTGTTGTATTAGGTTCAGGACCCAACAGAATAGGGCAGGGGATAGAATTTGATTATTGCTGTGTACATGGGGTACTTGCAGCTGCAGAATGTGGTTATGAAACGATTATGATTAACTGCAACCCTGAAACGGTTTCAACAGATTTTGATACGGCAGATAAATTATATTTCGAGCCTGTTTTCTGGGAGCATATTTACGATATAATTCGTCATGAGAAACCTGAAGGTGTCATTGTTCAGTTAGGTGGTCAGACCGCGTTAAAACTCGCTGAAAAGCTTTCTAAGTACGGAATCAAAATAATAGGAACCAGTTTCGAAGCACTTGATTTAGCAGAAGACAGAGGTAGTTTCTCTAAAATGCTAGAACAAAATAATATTCCTTTTCCGCAATATGGTATTGCAGAAACAGCAGATGAGGCTTTGGCCCTTGCTGATGAATTGGATTTTCCGCTGTTAATACGACCTTCTTATGTATTAGGTGGCCAGGGAATGAAAATCGTTATCAACAAAGAAGAACTGGAAGAACATGTAGTTGATTTACTGCGCAAGATTCCGAATAACAAATTGCTTTTAGATCATTATTTAGATGGTGCAATTGAAGCAGAAGCTGATGCCATTTGTGATGGGAAAGATGTCTATATCATCGGAATCATGGAGCATATTGAACCCTGTGGTATTCACTCCGGAGATTCAAATGCGACACTCCCTCCGTTTAATTTAGGGGAATTAGTAATGCAACAAATCAAAGATCACACCAAAAAGATTGCATTAGCGCTTAATACAGTGGGCTTGATTAACATACAATTTGCAATCAAAGATGATATCGTATATATTATTGAAGCTAATCCCCGTGCCTCTAGAACCGTTCCCTTTATAGCAAAAGCGTATAAAGAACCTTATGTAAATTATGCTACTAAGGTAATGTTGGGTGAGATGAAAGTGAAAGATTTTGATTTCAAACCTCAATTAGAAGGCTTTGCTATTAAACAACCTGTATTCTCTTTTAATAAATTTCCTAATGTGAATAAGAACTTAGGTCCTGAAATGAAAAGTACTGGCGAAAGTATTTTGTTTATTGATAGTTTAAAAGATGATGAGTTCTATAATCTATATGCGCGAAGGAAGATGTACTTATCAAAGTAAACCAGACAAAATTTAAATCTCAAATCCCAATGACTTTATGGAATTTGAGATATTTTTGTTTTGACAATTACAGAACGTTCAATTAAACCAAACCGCATAGCCTTTTCTTCGCAGTTCTAAGGCTAGAGTTTCTTCCATTTTTAGCGCTTCAGCTCTGGTTTTCATCGGAGCAATGTGTTGATAAAGACTTCCTCTTAAATACATGCCATATTTCTCCACAATATTCGCTGATAGTTTGTGGCCTTTCTTATTGACATATCCTGTTTTATGTTGCTCAAAACGTTCTTTGGGCGATTTGCTAGTCATGCCCACATATAGGCACTCTACAACTCCATTGAACTGAGGGTTTGCTTCTCTAAATTTTCTGTTTTCGGTAAACACTTTTTTAGAGAGTTCAATCACATACACATGATATACCGTTTTAGCCATTGTTTTCTAGAATTGCGTATGATATTTAACAGGAAATTGATCTGGAATTTCTTCATCAGACTCTCCTAAGTTTTGTCGTAAATCAATTTCAATTCCTCTTGCAATTGTTGAAATGGGCACATCATTCGCGGTACCTTCAAAGGGATTTTCGCCTGTTCTACCAATTCTTTCCATGGTATGAAATATCCAAGCTACGATGACATAAAAGGGAATAGAAAACCAAACAAACAAGTCTCCAATTAGAGGGTGAGTTTCTTTAACTACATTCCCTATTTCAGCAAATTGAGGTACAAGTGCTAATGGAAGAAGTAGCACAAAAACCCACATGAAAAAGTGATTTAGCGTGGCAAATTGTCTTGGGTACGGAAAGTTTTTAATACGCTCACTTTTTCCTTGAAGGCTAAATAGTTCTTGGAGAACCGCTTCCAGTTCTAGAAATGAAAACTCCCAAATGACTCCCTGTTCTTTTAACTTCTTTAGGTGATGAGATTGTAGATATAATAATGCTGTTTGTTTGTTATTCTTACTCATCGTATAATCAAAATCGGCTTGCGAGATATAGGGTTTTAAATCGTTTTCAACAGTAGAATCAAACTCAGGTGGTTTTGTCCATTCTTGATTAGTTTTATGATTTGCAGCTGTCTCCCAAGGTCTGGGCATACGCATGGCATGGCGTAAAGCGGTCATCCAAGCAATATGACGATAGGTGATTGCTTTGATTTCAGTATTTAACTGTTTTTCTGAAACTACGGCCGTAGCATATTCGTTGGTTATCATATCTTGAAGAAACATTCCGAGGGTTCTTGAGGTATTTACAATACCTCCCCAAATTTTTCGTGCTTCCCAAATTCTGCCATATGCAGAGTTATTTTGAAATCCGATGACAAAGGCTACTGCTGTACCAATAAGGGCTAATGGTGTCCATGGAATTTTAAACCACGATAAATCCAGAAAATAATTAACGGCAACCCAAGCTGTTATGATGGCTATAAATAAAAAGGTTTCAAAGCGGGTCCACCAAGCCATTTGCCAAGCCGAATATATTTTTTTTATGTACATAGCAGATATTTTAAGAAGATTTTAATCAATGATAATTGTCAATAAGACATTTCATAATTAATATTTTTGATTTAAGCTTCCCACTCGGTATGAAAAACACCATTTCGATCAATGCGTTCATAGGTATGTGAGCCAAAGTAATCACGCTGCGCTTGAATTAAATTTAAAGGTAATCTACTTGATGTGTATGCATCAAAATAGGTCAATGAATTTGAAAGGCCTGGTACCGGTATTCCATTTTTCGCTGCATAAGCGACCAACTCGCGTGCTGAAGCAACGGTGCTTTGAACTTTATTTACAAATTGAGGTGATAGCAATAGGTTTGGTAAATTATTATCCGTATCAAAGGCTTCTGTAATATCAGCTAACAACCCGGCGCGAATAATACAACCAGCACGCCATATTTTGGCAATAATGGCTATATCGAGTTCATAACCATACTCCTTTGAAGCATCTGCTAGTTGATGCAGCCCTTGGGCATAGGTAATTATAAAAGAAAAATACAAGGCCTCTTCAGCTAGTTTTTCTAATTGCACTTTGTTCATATGCTCCACATTAGGGCGCACATACAATTTATCTGCGGCTATACGCTCTTCTTTTAAAGCAGATATTTCTCGCATACTTACCGCTATGTCAATTGAGGGTACGGGTATACCTAAATCCATAGCGTTTTGGCTCGTCCATTTTCCGGTGCCTTTCTGTTTGGCTTTATCCAAAATTTTATCGACTAATCTGCCTTCACCTAAGTCGTCATCTTGTGCTAAAATTTCTGAGGTAATTTGTACTAAGAACGATTGTAATCTGCCCGCATTCCAATTGCTGTAGGTTTTGTGCAGTTCATCATTATTGAAATCTCCACCTTTCTTGAGCAGGTCATAAATTTCAGAGGTTAACTGCATGAGTCCGTATTCAATGCCATTATGCACCATTTTCACATAGTTGCCAGCAGATTTTGGGCCTAAATAAGCAACACATGGTTCTCCCTTATATTTTGCAGAAACAGCTTCAAAAATGGGTTTGACATGTTGGTAGGCTTCTCGATTGCCACCAGGCATAATGCTTGGCCCTAAGCGCGCACCTTTGGCACCACCTGAAACTCCAGAGCCAAAGAAGTATATGCCTTTTTCGGCTAAATACGATTCCCGACGATCGGTATCTGTAAAGAATGAATTTCCTCCATCAATAATAATATCATCTTTATCAAGAAGCGGTAATAGGTTTTCGATAACGATGTCGACAACTTTTCCTGCGGGAACTAATAGCATTATTTTTCGTGGTGTAGCCAAAGCTTTTACAAAAATTTCGGCATCGGTCGTTGCATTCACTTTTTGAGTATCGCCACCTTCGGCGATTAGTGCATTTACTTTTTCTTCATCTAGGTCATTTCCAAAAGCGGAAAATCCGTTATCCGCTACATTTAATATAAAATTACGTCCCATGACGCCTAATCCTACTAATCCGAAATCGTAAGTGCCTTTCATATATGTATTATTTGTTTAACCCAACTGTATGAGTTTTTCAAAAATAAATGAAAATAACGAGAAGCACCCAAAAGTTCAATCAATCTCGTTGTGAATGCTTTTTCTTTTCGATACTTTTAACCATCAAATGAAAAAAATTCTATGAACAAGACAGAAAATCAAATGTTGGTTATTTTTGGTGCCTCTGGCGACCTTACCGCCAGAAAACTGATTCCCGCGATCTTTAGTTTGGCAAAAGATGGTCATCTTCCTGAAAATTTTGTTGTATTAGGAGCCAGTAGAAGTGCTTGGTCTGATGAAGAATTTAGGAAGAGCGTGGTTACCGAAAGCAAACATTTAAAAGATAATGTGACAGGGGAAGCGAAAAAAATTGTTCAAGATTTTGCCGATAAATTATTTTATCACGAACTAGGAAAGGATCAAGATGCGGACTATACACCCTTAAAAAAACGCATAGACGCTTTAAACTCAACCCATAACACTGATAATAACTATATCTTCTATTTGTCTACACCACCTTCTGCTTATGAAATAATTTCAAAAAACCTGCACGAACAAGATTTGGATAATGAAAAGGATGGCTGGAAACGTCTTATTGTTGAAAAACCTTTTGGCTATAGTTTGGAAACTGCAAAGAATCTCAACAGCGTTTTACAGAAGTATTTTAAAGAATCTCAGATTTTTCGGATTGATCATTACTTGGGTAAAGAAACCGTTCAAAACCTATTGGTAACTCGTTTTGCCAATAGTATTTTTGAGCCTTTATGGAACCGAAATTATATTCATCACGTTGAAATCACAAACGCAGAAAGTGGTGGCGTTGAAAAACGTGGCGGTTATTATGACAAATCAGGCGCGTTACGTGATATGTTTCAAAGTCATTTATTACAGATTGTTGCTCTCATAGTTATGGAATCTCCGTTAAACGCCAACGCAGAAGAAATTAGAAACGAAAAGTTGAAAGCTTTGAAGTCGCTGCGAATTATGACTGATGAAAAGACTTTACATGAAAATACTATTCGAGCGCAGTATATTTCTTCGATTATCGATGGAAAAAAGGTAAAGGGATATCGTGAAGAGGAAGATGTAGACCCAAATTCGAAGACTGAAACCTACGCGGCTTTAAAGTTTTTTGTAGATAACTGGCGTTGGGCGGATGTACCGTTCTATGTGCGAACTGCAAAACGGATGCCTACTAAAGTAACGGAAGTGGTAATTCATTTTAAATCACCTCACCACCAAATTTTCAAGGATTCAGGGATGGCTAACAAGGATAATAAGCTGGTCATTAGAATACAACCTGATGAAGGTGTTTTGATAAAATTCGGCGTAAAAGTACCCGGACAAGGCTTCAAAGTAGAGCGTGCTAATCTAGATTTTTATTATTCAAGCCTAACGGAAACGAATGTCATGCAAGCCTATGAGCGTTTGTTGCTAGATGCGATGCAAGGTGATGCAACCCTCTATGCTAGGGCGGATGAAGTAGAGGCTGCTTGGGAATTTGTTGACCCTATTCTTAACTATTGGAAGAATTCAGATGCAAAAGTATACGGCTATTCTGCAGGCGTCTGGGGCCCTGAAAATGCTGATGATCTAATTGAAGGTTTAAGTATGTGGCGTAACCCTGGGGAAAATTTAGCTGATGATCCTGGGTTTTGTGTAATCCAATAGGCACCTGGGATACGGAAGCCTGTAGTTGTTACATTCATAAATGAAACGGTAAATGAAAATAAAAACATACGAAACAAAACAAGAAATAGCGATTCAATTTTCTCGCTATTTAGCCATTCTAATTGCTTCAAAAGAAGAAGTGCATATTGCACTTTCTGGAGGTAGTACCCCAAAAATCGTTTTTGATGCATTGGCAGACAACTTTCAAAAAGATATTAATTGGCAAGGTGTTCATCTATACTGGGGCGATGAACGATGCGTTGACCCGACAGATGACGATAGTAATTACAAAATGACTGTTGAGCATTTGATTTCAAAAATTGAAATTCCTAAAGAAAATATACATCGCATAAAGGGAGAAAATGAACCACCTTACGAAGCCAAACGCTATGGAGTACTTTTAGATCAGATTTTACCAAAATCAAATGATATACCCTGTTTTGATTTAGTGATTTTAGGAATGGGTGATGATGGACATACCGCCTCTATTTTTCCTCATGAAATTGAACTGTGGCATTCCGAAAATTATTGTGAAGTAGCTATTCACCCCGATTCAGGACAAAATCGAGTTTCTATAACTGGGCAGCTTATTAACCATGCTAAAACTGTTGCCTTTCTCGTTACAGGCAAAAACAAAGCCAACAAGGTTGATGAAATTTTGAATAAAAAAGGGGAATATAAAAAGTACCCAGCAAGTTTAGTTGCTCCTCTTTCTGGTAAGTTGCTTTGGTTTTTAGACGATGCTGCTGCGGAGAAAATTATTTCAACTCAATCTTAACATTTTCTTTTTTTAGAGCAGCCAAATATTCTTTTACATCAAAATTTGATTCGTCAAACTTGGTGTCTCTTTTGAATGCAGCTTCTTTTCGATATTTGCTACGAGCAAAGCGTCTTATGCCTTGATGGTCTTGAACCAGTAAGCCTGGAACCGTTGCGCTATTTCCATTTTCATCTTTCGCTACCATAGTGAAGTATGAAGAATTACAATGCCTTTTTTTACTGGTAGTAATGTCTTGTGATTCTACCCGAACTCCAACCACCATCGATGTTCTTCCAGTGTAGTTTATAGATGCTTTTAAGGTTAGTAACTCACCAACTTCTACAGGGCTCAGAAAATCTACACGATTTACAGAAGCTGTCACACAGTATTTTTGGCTATGTTTTGAGGAACAAGCGAAAGCAATTTGATCCATTAAACTTAAGATATGACCACCGTGTATCTTACCCCCAAAATTAGAGTGGGATGGAAGCATGAGTTGCGTAATAGAAAGTCTTGATTCGCTTACTGTTTTGAAGTGTTCCATAATCAGTTTCTTACATGAGGCGATCGTTCCTTGGTAACTTTGGTGATAAAATACTTGGTATCACCTAACCAGAAAAAAGTGGCGTATCGCTCGACATAGTCTAATTTCACATATTGCCCCTGATACTTACGCAAATTATCAATTACCTCTTGATCTTTATCTAAAACAGAAAAGGTGAAAATCTGTGCTCCAGATATACCTTGGCTTATTTCACCTTCCCAGGTTTTTACGATGACACCTTTGTGGCTTATTTTTATTAATTCACCCGAACGTGTACCTTCGCTATAGGTCACAAAGTAAATAAATGCGTAGTATGATAACAAAACGGCAATTACTCCAACAATGCCTAAGCCTAATACTTTCTTCATAGTTCTAATTTAGGTTCTTCGTAATCCGTCTTGTCAATAGACAGGTCATCATCCTCTTGTGCACGTTTCAAAATAGCCTCTGGAATTGACTTTTTCGCCTTCGCGCCCATTTTTTTCAACTTTTCAATACTGGTGATAATATTACCACGCCCATCTACCAATTTGTTCATAGCGCCTTTGTACTCGTCTTTGGCATCATCCAACCTCTTGCCCACTTTGGTTAGATCGCCTACAAAGCCCTCAAACTTATCATATAGTGCTCCCGCTTGTCGAGCAATCTCAATAGCATTACGCTGCTGTTTTTCATTATTCCACATGCTATCAATCGTACGTAGTGTTGCTAATAAAGTAGATGGAGTAACGATGATAATGTTTTGCTCAAAAGCCTTGTTGTACAATGAGTTGTCATTGTTAATCGCAATAGCAAAGGCAGGTTCAATAGGAATAAAAAGCAAAACAAAATCAGGGCTTTCCATTTCATACAAGTCTTCATACTTTTTAGCCGATAATTGATCCACATGCCTGCGGAGAGAATTGATGTGATCTTTGAGATGCTTCGCTTGTGCCTCATCATCTTCAGCGTTTACAAAACGTTCATAATCCGTTAGGGAAACCTTTGAATCGACGATCATCTTCTTGCCGTCAGGCAGATTAATAATTACATCAGGTAGCACCCTTGAACCATCCTCTAGGGTAAAACTTTGCTGCACGGAGTATTCGCGATCTTTCTCCAAACCTGATTTTTCTAATACGCGTTCTAAAACTAATTCCCCCCAATTACCTTGCATTTTACTATCTCCTTTCAAAGCTTTCGTTAGGTTTTCAGCTTCTTGGGTGATTTTTAAGTTTTGAGTTTGAAGATTTAGTAATTGCACTTTTAATTCGGAATGAATACTGATAGTTTCTTTTTGACTTTCCTCTACCTTTTTTTCGAACAATTGTATTTTCTCATTGAGCGGTGTGAGGATATCTTTAATATTCTTCTCGTTTCGTTCTGTGAATTTTAAGCTTTTTTCTTCTAATATTTTATTGGCTAGGTTTTCAAATTCTTTAGTAAATTTTTCTTGTAGCTTTTCTACTTCTTCTTTTTGCTCTCTGTTTTTCAATTGCAGGTTCTCCATATCGGCTTCATAGCGCACAATTTGGTTGCCTAATTGTTCTTTCTCCGTTTGTAAATGTATTTTATGCTCTTCAGAATCTCTTAATCTTTGCTCTATAACCGCAAAGTTATTGGCCAATTGTTGCTGCCGTTCTTCCAAAGCGCTTTGACTTGATTTGGTTTTTAGGTTTTGAATGTAATTGCCTAAAAAATAACCTATCGCCAGGCAGATTAAACCAATTAAAAGATATATTAAGTATTCGTTCATTCTAATGTAAAAGTGTTCGAAGTAAAGATACAAGATTGACCCATAAAAAGAAATAAGGTATACGTTTACTTTTTAATTCTAAACGTACTTGTGCTAGCGTCAAAGGAGAGTGTGTCAGCAGGAAACAGCGTATCGAAAGACTTTTGATTTATGAGTTGTTGCGGTGTGCCAAAAGTATTTATTGTGCCATCTAGCAATAGCAAAGTATCACAAAGTTGAATGACCATTTCAATCTCATGACTGGTAAATAATATAGTCTTTTGAGTTTGTTTGGAGATCGATCGTAATAATTTTAATATTTGAACTTTGTGATAAAGATCAAGGTGAGTGGTTGGCTCATCTAATAAAATAATTGACGTGTCTTGCGCTATAGCACGAGCGATCATTACCCGTTGCACTTGCCCGTCGCTAAGCTCATAACATTTTTTATTTTTTAGATCTTCTAGCTCAAGTAACTGTAGCGCCTCGGTAATTTTTGAGATATCAGTTTTCGATAGTTTCCCAATCCAATTGGTGTAAGGTTGTCTACCAAGTGTAACTAACTCTAGAACAGTCATGTTTTTGGAAGCTATAGGCTCGGTTAAAACTACACTCAAGGTTGAAGCTAAATTATTGGAGTCATAGTTTTCTAGAAGTTTTCCGTTAAGATGAACACTTCCTGATAATTTGGGCTGAACTTTGGCAAGCGTTCGCAGCAGGGTAGATTTGCCAATACCGTTGACGCCTACAATTCCCATTAATTTCCCGATAGGGACTTCAAAATTGATTCCAGAAGCTACAACGGTATCTTTATATCCCACGGATAAATCTTTTACAGAAAGGGCGATATGGCTGTTCTTAGTTGTCAAAATAACATTCTCTTTTTACGAACTAGCAACCAAATAACAACAGGTGCACCAACAATACTCGTCACCGCATTAATAGGAAGCATACTTGCCGAATTAGGTATTTGCGCTAAGGTGTCACAGAGTAGCATTAAAATGGCGCCATACATTAAAACCGCTGGCAATAAAATTTTATGATCGGTAGTATCGAAAATTTGCCGCGTTAGGTGCGGAACTGCGAGACCAATAAAGGCAATTGGGCCTGCGAAAGCGGTAATACTTCCAGCTAATAATCCGGTTGCTATGATTACTACATATCTTAATCGCTTCAAGTTCACGCCTAAACTTTGGGCGTAATTTTCTCCGAGTAATAATCCGTTTAAACCCTTAATTGCAAAAATACTCATTACTATTCCAATACAAACAATGCTGCTAAGCAGCGCAAGTTGCGACCATGACAAGTTACCCAAGCTACCGAAGGACCAATAGATGAACTGTTGCAGCTTTTCCGAAGAGGTGAAATAGGAGAGAACGCTAACCACCGCAGCAGTAATACTGCCGAACATTAGGCCAATAATTAACAAAGCCATCGTATCTTTTACTTTTGCTGCAATTGTCATTACTAGCATTAGTACCGCAAAACTACCTAAACTGGCAGCTATTGCTAATGAAACATTGTTTAGTAATTCAAAGGCTGCCAACCCTGAAAACAAAGAGGCTCCCATGATTAATAGCGCCGCACCTAAACTTGCACCTGAACTGATACCTAAAACAAAAGGCCCGGCTAGGGGGTTTCTAAATAAGGTTTGCATCAATAACCCGCTCAGCGCTAAGCCTGCTCCAACCAGAACTGCTGTAAAGGCTTTCGGAATTCTATAATCCCAAATAATATATTCCCATTGGGTATTTGCAATTGTTCCACCAAAAATAGAATCTATAGTATCTAAAAAAGGAATTTCGACCGAACCCAAACTAATATTAACCACTATCGAGAGGATTAGTGCCACCAATAGGATGATAAAAGAAAATCGATATTTAGACTGGTTTTCCAATTTATTCTAAAGGTTTAAAAAAGAAGGGTTGGTGCTCAGGCAGCAACTCTGGGTGTAAAATATGAATAAGGTCTTTCAATACCAAGTCAGGTCGTTGTGGCGCCAGTTCGTAATAAAGTAATCCGCCAGTTTCCCCTTTGGTATTAGCAAAAGTAAATACCTGTTTGTTTTGAAATGCATCAAACTGGGCATAGTGTTTACTTGAAGCCGCCATGTTTTCATAGTTGATGAATTGCGATGGCCCTATCCAAAAATCAGCCTGCTGGCCTTTTTCTAGAACACTTTCCCAACTTAACGAAAGGCTTCCCGTTTCTGGAGTTTTTTTCCATAGATAGTCGGCATTTGCATCTGCAAGAAATTGTGCAGCCCAGCTTTTACCTCCCGGTAAGTACCACACATCTTTGTACATCGCTCCAGAAATAACTTTGGGTGTTTCGTTTGCAGTTGCTGCCAAACTTTTGGTCTCTTCATAGGAAGTTTTAATGGATGTGAAAATGCTATCCGCGAGCACTTCTTTTTCAAAAAACGGAGCAAAAAACTTAATCCACTCTGCTTTTCCGAGGGGAGTTTCTTCTGTCCAGTCGCCATTATAAACGACAGGTATATTTGCTCTTTGAACGGTTTCGTAGGTGCTATTTTTAGTGTTAATACTAAAACCAACAACGAGTTCAGGGTTTAACTCGATTAGTATTTCGGTGTTGATAGATTCATTATTACCCAATTCCTTAATCAAACCCGAACCAATTCGCTTTCTAGTTTTTTCAGAGGAAATATATTTAGCATCAGGAAAACCAACTAATGTATTTTCAACACCTAATGCCTCTAAGGCAGGGATGTGAGTGGTAGAAGTAACTACCAAACGTTCCACCGGAACCGCAACGATAGCATCATAATCATCTATGTTCAAAGTAATAGACTGTTGTTTCTCTTTAGGCACTAGTGCGTAGGTAAACGCAGATTCAGCGTTTGGCCAAGGAGAAGTTATTTTAAGTAACGTAATGCCTGAAGTTAGTTTTTCGATGGAAAACCCTTTTGCGAATTCAATACTTTGATTTACAGTAGATTGCGTTGAAATTGCTTCTTTTATCTCACTTTTGCAACAAACTAGAAGAGCAGCAAATAAGACGAAAGCAATTTTGTTCATAGCGGAAGGTATTATCATTTTTCAAAAGTAGTATTATTTAATCTTTAGTATAAAAGATTAAACAAAATGTTTATTTTTGTCCTGAATCTTGGTTTTCATCCTCATATAATGGTGATGGAATTAAAAGGGAATCTGGTAACTCAAAGTACGAAGTACAAAAGTAAATTTTTATAGTGCACTTCTATTTTGAAAATTCCAGAACTGTTCCCGCAACTGTAAGCTTAGCTGAGCAATCGGCGCTTGTTATACACTTCATAACCACTATCAAAACTTATTGATGGGAAGGTAGATAACAAGACGCAAGTCAGGAGACCTGCCAAATTCAAACAAACTTTGTTAAACTTTCGGGATAAAGGTTTACGTATGGGTACAGACATGCTATACGCTCGATTTTAGATTTAAAAATGAACAAAAAGGTAGTTAGCCTTTGCATCACCTCATTGGTGTGCTCAGGTATGGTTGCACAATCTTTGGATGCTAATCCAAATAGACTGCAAACAGATTCGATGAAACTTCAAGAATTAAATGAAGTTGTGGTTAGTGATTCTCGATTTGCATTGAAAAGAGAAAACTCTGGTAAAACGGTTATTAAAATTTCCTCAGAAGAACTTGAAAAAAGCCAAGGAAAGAGTATTGCAGAAATTATCAATACCAAAAGCGGTATAGAAATTACCGGAAGTAGGGGTAGAGAAGGTGCTGTTCTCGGCGTTTTTGCAAGAGGTGGCCGTGGGCGCCAGGTATTGATTATTATTGACGGAGTCCGTGTCGCCGATCCTTCATCATCGTCTTCTGAATACGATTTACGATTGCTTAGTACGGCCAGCGTAGCATCTATAGAAATCATAAAAGGTGCAGCTAGTACTTTATATGGAACGAACGCGGCAACTGCCGTAATTAGTATTACTACGAAAAAAGCCTCTGCTAAGAGTGTTGCTTTTAATATGCAGTCAAGCATGGGAACCAATCAAACTGCAGAAGACCAAAATTTTAATGCTTCTGATTTTTCGAATAGTGCCCAACTTGCCGGAACCTTAAAGCGATTTTCGTATACAGCACGTTTTTCAAATACCTATGCAGATGGCTTGTCTGCTTTAATTACGCCCCAAAATCAAGAAGATGTATTTTCTCGTATCAGTACCGATGTGCGATTGGGGTATAAATTCTCAGAATCATTTGATTTGAGTGTCTACGGAAATCAAACCAAGACAAGTTCTGATTTTGATGATTCATTTGGCGGAGCTGACGCGAATTTCCAGTTCTTAAGTAAACAAGAACGTTTAGGTGTTGCATCAACGTACCAATATGGTAAATCAGGTTCCGTTGTTTTGAATGGGGCATTTACCACCTATGATTCTGATAACAAAAGTGCTTTTCCGAGTAGTTTTAAGGGGAGGAACTTAAGCTTAGATTTATATAACAAACTGAGTTTCGGAAATCAATGGTTTACTATTCTTGGGCTGAATTATATTAAAGATGAAACCGAATTTTCTGTTAATGAATCCTTTGAGATTACGGACCCATATGTCAACCTAGTCTATATTTCTGATTTCGGACTAAACTTGAATGTAGGTGGCCGATTCAACAATCACTCTGCATATGGAAGTCATTTGGTCTATAATGTGAACCCCTCGTATACGATAAAAACAGCTGAAGGTTACATGAAGTTTATGGGGTCTTTTGCCACGTCTTATATTACACCTTCGTTGACGCAACTATTCGGTAATTTCGGAGCTAACCCAGACTTAGAGCCGGAAGAAAACAGAACCTTAGAAGGAGGACTTGAATATGCAGTACATGATAAATTACGCCTGAGTGCTTTGTATTTTAACCGAAAGGAAGAAAACTTCGTCTTTTATGATAATGCAACCAGTACGTACAATAACGCTATAAACACTATTGATGCTCAAGGTCTAGAAGTAGAGCTGTACTGGAAGCCTACAGAAAGGCTGCGTTTAAATGCGAATTATACTTTTACAGAAAGAAAAGGGGATAACGCTATTCGAATACCGAGGCATAAAGTAAATGCTGTAGTAGGCTATGACTTTTCTAAACGGGTAAATGCCTCTGTAAGTTACGCATTGACCGGAGAGCGTTCTGATACAGATTTTAGTAGCTTCCCTTTTATTGATGTGCCTTTAGAATCTTTCTCTCTTGTTGATTTGTACTTCGGATATAAAATGATTCCCAATAAGCTAGATGTTTTTATAAATGCCAATAATCTCTTGAATTCAACCTATACGGAGGTATTAGGATTTACAACTAAAGGAAGAAATGTTAGAATTGGGTTTCAATTAAATTTATAACAACTAAAAAGGCTTGGAAAATTCCAAGCCTTTTTTTACATCTTATTGAATTACGTTATTCTATGAAGGGTAACTCAGTTATATACATATTATCTTTCAAGGGCGTGAACATCTTAGAATTAGTCATCATTTTAGCGGGAGTTTTTACTGTGAAATCTCTTTTGCCAGAGGCGCCCGTAATTTGTTCTAAAGCTTTGGCTAATAGAGGTTCATTTTGATCTCCTAAAACGCCTAGGTTCTCTAAGTCCTCTTCCAATTCGAAATCTGGCACTAGTCCAGCCGTATAGTCTGAGAAACCGTCAGCATTCTCGTTACGACCTATTAAAGGCTGAATAGCCCAACTATTACCTTGTTTAATTTGATTCTTTCGTTCAGGATTGTATACATAAGGCCCAAAATTACTATCGCGATCATCAACCATAGTTACTGAAAACTCATTTTTACCACGTGTTGTTTCTCCAATTTGAACTACATCTACATAGGGTTCTAGCCCATTAATCACTAGTTCACTTGCAGAGGCAGATCCATTGGTGGTTATGATATACACCTTACTTAGATTTAGCGTATTTATGGCAGAACCAGAAGTGGTTTTATTTGCAAAAAATCGACTAGTTTCTGAATTATTGTCTTCTAATATCGCTTGATATTTATCGTTATATCTAGCTTTTAAAAACACATCATTAGTATTTGTACCATAAATCATACTTGATAAGAAAGTAGCTGTTCTGACAGAACCTCCGCCATTATATCTGAAATCAACCACTAAAGCCGTTACTCCACCTGATTTAAAGCGACCAAAGGCGTCGTTCAATTGTTCATCATATTCATTTGTAAATCCATTGTAAACGATATAACCGATTTTTTGACCACCTATTTCAAAGATTTTATCTAAAAACACAGGATTTTCTGCAAGTCCGGCCAGCTTAGTTAGATTGACTTCTTTATCATTGGGTGTTATTTCACCATCAACAAATTCAGCCATATTTAAGGTATAGGTATCGGCATCGCCAAAAAGTAAATCTCTGTAATTCGTAAGGTTTAAAGTTTGACTGTTAACTCCAGTAAAGATTTCACCTCTACTAATATCTTTAGTTGACGCATCTGAGTCAGGAATGACATACTGTACGTACCCAAAGACATCATCACTACCTGAAAAGCGGACCAAACCAAACTCTAATCCATTGCCTTTAGAAATACCTGATAATTGATTGGTTAATTCCACATAATTATCGGACAGAAAGCTAAACCGATCCTCAGAAAAACGCAGTTGATTATTGAAAAAATCTTCAGGATTTTCATCCGAAAGTAAAAATTCAGTATAAATCTCTGAACCTTCATCGGTATTTGGAAACTTATCATCTGCTAGATTGGCTATGTCAGACTGCCAAAAATACCAAAAATTCATCGCTTTCCACATGAAATCTTGCACTTCAACGCCCGCGCTTGGGTCAGGGTTTACGGTGCCTGGTGCTTTTATAGTATCGTCATTTTTGCTGCATGAAAGTGCCGAAAAAACGAATAGTAAACAACAAATTTTAAAGTTCTTCATTGAGATTCATTTATTTGATAGAAATATGCATCTAATTTTCTAACGACGGTTCTTTTTATTTATTTGAATTATTTTTGGTTGTTTGTTGTTTCAACAATCCATCCATCAACATCATATTGTTAGTAGCTTTCATAACCGCTGAACTAGAAATCAATTCAATAGGAAATATGGGCTTGAAACTAGATTTTCCAGTCGCACCAGAAATCGTATTTAATGTCAATGCTAATAGTGGGTCAGTAGTTTCTCCTAGGGTACCTAAGTTCGCAACATCCTCTGCCAATTCATGATCAGGAGTTAAACCCGAAGTATAATCAGAGAAACCATCTGCATTTTCATTTCGGCCTAATAAGGGTTGAATAGCCCATTGGTTATTTGGATTGATATTAGCTTCTCGATCTTCATCATAGAAATTACCATTCTCAGGATCATCTACAAAAGTTACTGAAAATTCGTTCTTACCGACTGTAGCTGTACCAACTTGAATAACATCAACATAAGGTTCGAGCCCGTTAATTACTAATTCACTAGCAGAGGCTGTTGAACCTGAAGTAATCACATAAACCCTAGATAAATTTACTGCATTAATGGGAGTGTTTTCAATGGTATTCTCGATAAAATTATCGGGACTTCCGTTAGCCTCTTGGAGTTTAGCATTAAATCGAGGTCTTAAAAATACGTCGCTTGTATTTGTTCCATAAACTGAACTTGCTATCTGAATTGCTGATGAAACACGACCACCACCATTATATCTAAAATCTAAAATAAGTTCATTAACGCCCATGCCCTTGAATTCACCGAAAGCATCATTGAGTTGTTCATCATAGGAAGCGATAAAGGAATTATATAATAAGTATCCTATTTTTAAACCGCCTTGTTCGATTACTTTGCTTACCAATATGGGGTTTTCATTTAAACCTTCTTCCTTTGTTAAGGATAGTTCTCGCCCGTTAGGCGAAATAGTATCATCCGCAAGTGTGGCAAAATTCATCGTATAGGTATCTAAATCACCAAATAGCAAATCAACATAGTTATCAAGAGTCAGGTTTGTACCATTAATTCCGATAAAGATATCGCCACGCTTAACGTCTTTACCATCGGCATCTGAACCAGGTACGATATATCTAACAAAACCAAAAACATCATTTTCAGACCCATATCTCGCAAGGCCAAATTCAACGCCATCACTTTTCGAAATGCCCGCAAACCCTTGCACTAAATTTTTATAGTCTTCATTAAGAAAACTAAAACGATCTATGGCAGTTTGATCTCCGACTACATTAACATGATTATTACATATATTAAAGAAAAAATCTGTTGGGTCAGCTTCGGAGGATAAGAACTCAGCGTAATCTGCTGCAACATCAATTTTGGCATCTACTAATTCTGCTACATCAGCCTGCCAGAAATAATATAAATTCATCGTTTGCCACATAAAATTTTGAACTGGGTAATCGGCAACAGATTTTACAACATTGGGAGCAGCAATAACGTCATCATCATTTTTTTTACAATTGGTAAAAATAAGTCCTATTGCGAGGAACAATACAAAGTACTTTTTCATTTCAATTTTTTTAAATTCTAATTTTTAAGTCGAGCCAATAGCGAAACATTACAGATGTATGACTCACACTAATGGCAAACAACTAGTTTTACAAAAACCCTACCATAAATTGAATATGAACTAATTTTAGAAGTATACGCTCTCAAAATTGGTACTATCGGGTTTTAGTACGCCCCCAAAAATAGAGACATTCGCAGTAATAAAAAATTAATTGTAACAAAATTCAGTATACTTCGTCTTCCTATTGTAAACGTATAAGAACAGTTTGCAAACAACAACCAACTAATGCAGCAGTCAGAATTTTTAAATGTGGTTATGCCTTTTAAGGATAAGCTTTATAGACTAGCAAAACGTTTGCTTGTGTCTAGAGAAGAGGCCGAAGATGCAACGCAAGAGATACTACTGAAATTATGGTCGAAGAAAGAATCAATGGAGAACTATAAAAATGCGGAAGCTTTTGCCATGACGATGACCAAGAATTTTTGTTTAGACCGTTTAAAGTCAAAACAAGCAGGTAATTTGAAGTTAGTACATAGTAACTACCAAGAAAAAGGAAGTCAGTTACAGACTCAAATTGAGGCCAAAGATAGTGTGAGTTGGGTTGAGAAGATTATGCAAGAATTACCCGAACAACAAAAAATGGTATTGCAGTTGCGTGATGTTGAAGAATATAATAACGACGAAATAGCAGAAATGCTTGATATGCAGCCAACAGCTGTAAGAGTAGCTTTATCAAGAGCAAGAAAAACAGTAAGAGAAAAATTAGTGCAAAAACATAGTTATGGAATTGGATAAAATCGAAAAATTATTAGAAAAGTACTTTGAAGCTTCCACTACGACAGGTGAAGAAGAAACGCTAAAGACGTATTTCTCGCAAGAAGGTGTAGCTGAACATTTAAAGCAGTACGCCCCGATGTTTCAATATTTTTCTAGTGCAAAACAAGAAAAGTTTACAAAGTCAGTACCGCTAGAAATTTTAGCGAGTACAAGAACTAAGAGAAAGTTTAATTATAAGTGGCTTTCTGTTGCGGCGGTAACCCTTTTAATGTTTGGCATCTATTTTGGTAATGAATATAGAGTGCAAGTAGCAGAAGAAAGAGAAGCTACAGAATACGCATATCAAGAAACAAAAAAGGCATTAGACCTTTTGGCTGAAAATTTTAGTAAGGGTACCGAAAAAGTAGCATACCTAAATCACTTTGAAGAAACAAAGCAAAAAATATATAACGAATAATAATTAATAGATAAATAAATAATAAACGAAATGAAAAAGTTCCTAGTAATAACAGTAATGGCGCTATTGCCTCTAATGGGTTTCTCACAATCTATTTTCGATAAATACGAAGATTTAGATGAGGTTAGTGCTGTAGTAGTAAATAGAAGTATGTTTAATCTTTTGGCAAAAATGGATGTTGAAATTGACGACCCTGAAGCGGAAGATTTTATGAGTATTGCCAAAAGTCTAAGTGGTTTAAAGGTTTTTACCACCGAAGATGCAAAAGTATCTGGCGATATGAAAGCAACAGTTACGAAATACTTAAAATCAGAAAAGATGGAAGAGCTAATGCGGGTAAAAGACAAAGACGCCAATGTTAAGTTCTACATCAGAAATGGTAAAGATGAAGACCATGTAAGTGAATTACTCATGTTCGTCACCGGAATGAAAAATGTAGATGTAGAGGTAAATGGGCGAAAGTTCGAAACGGTTTTATTATCATTAACAGGGGATATAGACCTGAACAAAATAGGATCACTTACAAGAAAGATGAACCTACCTGAAGAGTTGAACAAAGCAGGTAAAAAACAGTAAACAGATATAGTTAACAGCTATTAAAATGAGTTTATGCTGTTCAACTACAATCATAGTAAATCAAAAACTCAATAAATTTTCATCATCAATCTAGTATTAATCAATCCCAGAAACCCCGAAAATTGGGAAGGGAGTAAAACAAACAGTCATGAGAAAACTAATTTTAGTAGTAGCAATTGCAATTTCACCAGTATTTGGTTTTTCACAATCAATCTTCGATCGATTTGAAGATATGGATAACGTAGGTACGGTAGTAGTTAATAAAGGAATGATCGATTTAGTTTCCAAAATTGGAAATATGACCGATGATCAAGATGCACAAGAATTTGCAGAAGTAGCCAAAGGCATCAACGGAATTAAAGTCTTTATTACCGAAGACAAAGGTATTGCATCAGATATGTCAGCCACAGTCAAAAAGTATCTAAAATCTTCTTCCATGGAAGAATTGATGCGTGTAAAAGACAAAGATGTAAATGTGAAATTTTACATCAAAAATGGTAAAGATGAGGATCATGTTAGAGAACTATTAATGTTCGTATCTGGTATGAAAGATATGGATATCGATGTTAACGGCCGAAAATTTGAAACCGTTTTAGTATCGATGACCGGTGATATTGATTTAAATAAAATTGGAGCAATCACAAATAAAATGAATCTTCCGAAAGACTTAAAAAAAGCGAAACGAAATAGTAAAAACTAAAAAAAGCAAGCAATAGGCAGTTGCAGTATGCAGATATAAAAATCTGTTAGCTGCAACTGCCTCATGTTAATTCACATAAAATATATGGCAATGAAAAAAGTTTATCAATTGGTTACTGTTATAGCTTTAGTGCTATTTACCGCTTGTTCTTCAACACAAAGCCTGCAAGAATATTACGTAGATAATGCCGAAAATCCGAATTTTCTCAAGTTTGATGTACCTAGTTCTATATTAAACTTAGAAGATGCTGATTTGTCTGCTAAACAAAGAGAAGCGTTAACATCGCTTAAAAAGTTAAACATACTCGCTTTTAAAAAGTCAAGTGCTAATGCAACAGAATATGAGACGGAAAAAACAAAAGTAAAAGCAA
>RCNE010000702.1_pt1 | contig 21505 bp, 23 predicted proteins | sample 2041361 | NCBI WGS metagenome assembly RCNE01 (sample SAMN09708229, study PRJNA481090) | Marine sediment metagenome, whole genome shotgun sequencing project.
TGGTGACGATGGCGATGCCACATTCGGGATCGTGCTGATCGACCGGGGTTTTGAGGTCGGGGGAGGGGACCACCGAGTCGATGTTGCCACTCGCGTCGAAATTCTCCAGGCTGAAGAATTCGACGACGGAAGATGGGCGGTGATCACCGCGGGCCTCGAGCGTCTCGACATCCTCGAATGGTTAGGCGAGGACCCATACCCATGTGCCCGGGTCGCGACACGGCTCGTGTCTGATGACGGTGGCTCCAGCCTTGACGATCTCGAGGAATTACTTCGGGCAACGATGACTTTGGCCGCGGCGAGCGCAGGCGTCGAGATGCCCGATTCACTCGAATTCAGCGATGACCCGCTCGTGCGGCTCGATCAGCTGTCGGCACTGGCCCCGCTGACCGAGTTCGATCGGCAGTCGATTCTCGAAGCATCGACGACGAGCCGGCAGATCGCGATTCTTTCTGAGGCGCTGGCCGACAAACAGGTGCTGATCAGAGCAGAACTCGACGGCGAGTGAACGAGACGAGATAACGTGATGGCGAACGAGAACCCGAGGAATGTCGTGGCAAGTACCCCCAAGACCCCCACAGAGAATGTGCAAGAAGTGTTCGAGCTGGTGAAGGCGTACGCCGTTCAGGAGACAGCGACGCCCCTCCAGGGTGTGAGCCGGTATCTCAAGTTCGGCTTACCAGGGGCACTGTGCCTTGGCGTGGGCTCCTTCTTCTTGGCCCTGGCTGCCTTGCGAGGTCTGCAAGAAGTCGACACTTTTAATGGTGGCGGCGACGGTATTGGCTGGTTCGTGTGGGCACCGTACGCAATCGTGTTCGCTGGTGCGGCCATCGTTTTGGCCTTCCTGGCGTCGCGCATCACGAAAGGGCTTGGCTCATGAGTACCGAACAATCACCGATCTCCAAAGACGACATCGAGCAGAAGTTCCGACAGATCAAGACTGAGGTTGACGCCGTCACTGACTCGGCAAAGAGCAAGGCTATTCCCGCCGCTGCAGTGGGTGGCATCCTGTTCATCCTGTTGATGTACATGCTGGGACGACGCGTCGGCTCAAAGCGGTCGGCGGTCGTGGAGATTCGTCGAATCTGATGTTCCCATTTCTGAAGCGCAGTTACATCAAGCGTGTAGTTCGCCGGAATGCAATACGCAAGGGTCTGGTCGGCGGATCGACGCCATGGCGTGCGGTGTGGGTGCTCCTGACCGTCCGAAAGGGCTGGTCCAAGGTATCGAAGTCCGGCGAGGCCCCAATCACCTTCACCGAGCCGCTTCGCGAGGGCGAAGCATGGATGGTCGTTCATGTTCCCGAGCAATCTAAGCGAGGGCGGGGAGAAGGCCGAAAGATGTTGGTTGGACCGCGACGAAAGCCGCCACGGGCCACGGCCATTGCTGCGCCTGCGCTCGCCTCGATCGGCACCCGAATCCTCGAGGCGCCGTCAGCTGAGCGGGTGAACCAGATCCTCGGCCGAGATCTCGTATCGGACCCTGAACCAAGTCGGTACGCGAAGCGCGTTGCGGCCAAGGATGTACGCCGAACCGAAAAAGCTGCTGACAAAGAGGCGCATCGAGCCGAAAAGGCGGCGGATACAGCTCGACGGCGAGCCGAGAAGACCGCTGCACAGCAAGCGCGCGAGGCCGAGAAGATTGCAGCCAAAGAATTACGTGCCGCCGAGAAGACAGTCACGAAGGACGAAAAGCGGGCGGAGATCGACTGATGCGGGTTCGTCTCCGGAATCCGGAGCGTGAGGTCGACGTTGCAGGGCCGATGACCGTCTCGCGACTTATCGCACATTTCGAGCTGAACCGAGAGTCGGTGCTAGTGATTGTCAACGGCACACTCGTACCCGGAAACACGAACCTCGCCGAAGCCGACGACATCGAGATTCGATCGGTGATCTCAGGCGGTCAACGATGAAGTGCCGGGTTTGCAAGGGCCCTCCCGTCATCGAGATCCGGCAGCACAACGCAGCCTTTTGTCAGGAACACTTTCTGCGTTTTTGTCGGAGCCAGGTCGAAAAGACGATCCACAAGTTCAAAATGTTCGAACCGGACGACCGCATTCTCGTTGCTGTCTCCGGCGGCAAAGATTCACTTGCACTCTGGGACATTCTGATCGAACTCGGGTATTGCGCCGATGGTCTTGTCATTGGCCTCGGCATCGGCGAATACAGCGACGCGAGCACGGCGATGGCTCGCTCGTTTGCTCAGGATCGAAACCTCGTTTTGCACGAGTACCTGCTCGAAGACGAACATGGCTTCACCGTTCCGAGCGCAACCAAGGCCACCGGCAGGGTGCCCTGCTCGGCATGCGGACTCTCGAAGCGTCATGTCTTCGATTCCGTCGCGAAACGTGAGGCCTACGACGTGGTGGTCACGGGGCACAATCTCGACGACGAAGCTGCAGTACTGCTCGGCAACGTTGCTCGTTGGCAAACCGAGTACCTCGCTCGGCAGTCTCCCGTGCTGCCTGAAGGGAACGGGTTTCCTCGTAAGGCCAAGCCGCTGGTCCGACTGAGTGAGCGCGACATGGCCGCCTATTGCGTGTTGCGCAACATCGACTACATCGTTGAAGAGTGTCCAATGGCCGTGGGAAACAAACACCTCGAGTACAAAGACGTACTCAACACAATGGAGGTCGCATCGCCGGGCGCAAAGCACAAGTTCTACTTCGGTTTTCTCGAACGAGCCGCCAGCCGATTCCGTGACGATGATGGTGGTGCGGAGGGAGATCTCACGCGTTGCACCCGTTGTGGCAGTGCATCGAGTAACGACGTCTGCTCGTTCTGTCGGCTCATCGAACACACCGTGGCGGTGGAAATCTCCACCGCGCCCGACAAGATCATCGAATGACCACAACGGGAATCCTCGCTGAAGGCGAGATCGTGCAACTCGTCGACATCAAGGATCGGCGCTACCTGGTAACGCTCGAGCAGGGCAAGGAATTTCACTCTCACGCTGGGCTGATCAGGCATGACGACATGATCGGCAAACCCGAGGGCCGGCTCGTGCGATCGACAAGAAACGGCAGCTACCTTGTCATCCGGCCGACTCTTGCCGAGTTGATCCTGAAGATGCCGCGAGGCGCCCAGGTCATCTATCCAAAAGATCTCGGACCGATCTTGATGATCGCCGACATCTTTCCGGGAGCTCGGGTCTTTGAGAGCGGCGTTGGCTCAGGCGCGCTGTCCATGACCATGCTGCGGGCGGGTGCAGTGATTACCGGGTACGAGCTGAGAGAAGATTTTGCGCAGCGCGCACAGAAGAATGTTCGCGAGCTGCTCGGCGAAGAAGTTCTCGATCGGTATGACGTGCAGCTTCGCAGCGCCTACGACGGCATCGATGAGACCGACTTCGACCGCGTCGTGCTCGATATACCGGAGCCATGGCAAGTCGTACCTCACGCGGCCACGGCGCTACGAAGCGGCGGCATTCTGGTGGCGTATACGCCCAGCGTCATGCAGGTCAGCAAGCTCCGTGAATCCCTGAACGAACATGGCTTCGGCATGGCTCACACGACGGAGTTCATGCAACGAGGGTGGCACGTTGAAGGTCAAGCCGTACGCCCCGACCACCGCATGGTCGGCCACACCGGATTCCTCACGAGCGCCCGAAAGCTCGAGCGGTAGTTTTCCCGCTCGTCCCTGTTTCCCGCTCGTTCCTCGCTCTAGCGGTCGCAATCCGTCGCTGCGCTCCTCGATGCTCGGCTGCTGCGCCCGAGGCGGCGCCTGGTCGCTCGTCTGTGAGTGTTGGGCGGTGCCGGTTGTTGTGATCGGCTTGGCTGGTGTTGGTGCCTGTCGTGGCTCGGTGCTCGTCCGACGTGTCTTTCGAGGGATCTGTCCGGCTGGTGCTGGCGCCGGCCTGCCTGCCGATGCTGGCTTGATAGGAGCTTGTCCCCTTCGGGGTGACTCATCACAGACCTGCCGCGACGGTGTTCATCAGGCCGGCGCCAACAAACATTCAAGCCGTCATTGGAGGCGAAGTCATGTTGGCAGATTTAGTGGATCATGTGATCGGGGTTGACCCGGATCGGGATCGGATCACGGCCGCGATCGTGGACGCGATGACAGGGGGTGAGATCGAGTCGGCCGAGTTCGCGACGAATGCTGTTGGTTATGCCGCAGCGGTGTCGTGGGCTGATGAACACTCAAGCCCCGACACTCGGGTATGGGCGATCGAGGGCACAGGCAGTTACGGGTCAGGGATGACTCAAACCCTGTCCGCCGAAGGCGAATGGGTGATCGAGTTTGATCACCCGAACACGTTCGGCAGGCCTGATGGAGCAAAATCTGATCGGCTTGACGCGCTTCGAGCCGCCCGAGAAACGCTCGGGCGTAAGAACTGGGCGCAGCCCCGTTCTCGTGGACCCCGCGAAGCGTTGCGGACGTTGTTGACGACCCGCAACGGTGCCCTCAAAGACCGGACCCGGGCAACAAACAAACTCAAGGCCCTTGTCCTGTGTGCTCCTGTCGCTCTTCGCGATGATCTGGCCGGGCTCTCCACGATCGGGCTCGTGGCCGCGTGCGCAAAGATGCGCCCCGGCACTGCGAGCAGCCAAGAACTCAAGGGCACGAAGATATCAATGCGGGTCCTAGCGCGCAGGATCAACAGTTTGAGCGAAGAGATCGACGAGCTCACCAAAGCAATGGAGCCCCTAGTTGATGATCTAGGGCCGCAGTTGCTCGACGAGACCGGCATTGGCTACGTCCTGGCCGCTCAGATCCTGGTGTCGTGGTCACACCCCGGCCGCTGCCGCAACGCCGCCGCGTTTTGTCGCCTGTCAGGCACTGCACCAATCGAAGCGACCTCAGGGCAGAACCAGACCCGGCATCGTCTCAGCCGAGGCGGAGACCGCCAACTCAACCGGGCGCTCCACCAAATCATCCTCGTTCGGACAACCCATGACCAACGAACCAAGGACTACTTCGCCCGCCGAGCAACCGAAGGCAAAACCCGCCGAGAAACCCGCCGCTGCCTCAAACGTTACCTCGCCCGCCACCTCTACCGAATCCTCGAAACACCACCCCAAACAACAACCTTGACAACATAGGAGCGATCCCTCGCTCCCGCACGCGCTGGCGAGTGTCAGTGCGTATACAGGCTCGCAACTTCAGCTGACTCCATCTCCGCTGTCGCCGCTGGAATAAGGGGTCTGACCCCTTTCGGGAAAAAGGTGCCAGGTCACTGTGTCGAGCGTCACAACGTCTTCAGATCCAGGTGTGTGGTTATACGCACCAACACCAGCCAAGCCGATCACAACAACCGGCACCGCCCAACACTCACAGACGAGCGACCGGGGTTCGTCTCAGGCGCAGCAGGCGCGAGGTCGAGGGAGTGCCTACGAGCGAAGCGAGTCTCTACGTACGGATCCGAGCCCTGGAGGGCGAAGCCCGGGAGTAAGGAGATCAAACCTCGATAAAGATGCACTCTCCGGGGCATTCTTCGGCCGACTCGATGACGCCGTCCTCTTTGCCGCCCGGGACCGGAGCGAGACCCTTCACGCCACCGGGTTCGCTCAAGATGCTCGCGCCCTCTTTCACATACGCGAGCCCGTCGTCCAGAAGCGTAAAGACGTCGGGTGCAATTTCGACGCAGATGCCGTCGCCTGTGCACAAATCCTGATCGATCCAGACCTTCATTCTTCGGCTCCCATTTCTCGGCTCATTCGTCTGCCACTCGTGTGACCCGAAAGCGCTCGTATTCGTGTTTTTTGCGACACGGTGCTCATGCCATCGGGTCGTATGACCGAAAGTGTAGCGAGGCGGGCGGGCGCTACTCAGAGCAACGAGCGATGTCCGCCAGGATAGAATTCGTGAAATCCTGGCAGTTGGTGCTTATAGCTACCGGGGAGTAGGAGTAGGGTCCCGGCGAGGGAGGCAATCAGCGTGAATGATGATTCGCAACGTCAAGAGTTCGAGGCGGCGCTCGATGCCGAACGCCGCCAGATCGTCGTGCTCACCGAAGAGATCGATGCATTGCGCAACCGTCTCGATGAAGCTCCGAGACGCGTTCGAGCGCTCGAAGAACGTCTTCTCGAGACGAAAGGTCAGCTCAGCCAGGCAGTTGCTCGCAACGAGAAACTGACCTACACACTCCGCGAGGCTCGCGACAGCATTGCGACCCTTCGTGAGGAAGTCGACAAACTCACGCAGGCCCCGGCAAGCTATGGAACGTTTCTCGGGCTGAACGACGATGACGGCACCGCAGATGTCTTTGCAGGCGGCCGAAAGGTGCGCGTTGCGGTCAGTCCCGACGTCGACGATCTCTTGTTGGCCGGACAAGAAGTTGTCCTGAACGACAGCCTCAACATCGTCATGGCTCGCGGCTTCGACACCACCGGCGAACTTGCAAGCGTGCGTGAACTGCTTGGCGATAGCCGAGCGATGATCACGGGCCGCGCCGACGAGGAGCGTGTGGTCGAGATCTGCGAGTCACTTCGAGGAAAGCGACTCAAGGCTGGCGACTCCGTCTTGATCGACCCTCGGTCGAACATGATCCTTGAGAAGTTGCCCCGACCTGGCGTCGAAGACCTCGTGCTCGAAGAGGTCCCCGATGTGTCTTATGACGACATCGGCGGGCTCGACGAGCAGATCGAACAGATCACCGACGCGATCGAGCTGCCGTTCGTCCATGCCGACCTCTTCACGGAGTTCGAGCTGCCCTCGCCGAAGGGAATCTTGCTGTACGGTCCACCCGGATGTGGCAAGACGCTGATCGCGAAAGCGGTTGCCAATTCACTTGCGAAACGTGTTGCCGAAGTGACCGGCGACGAACATGCCCGATCCTTCTTCATCAACATCAAGGGTCCAGAGCTGCTCAACAAGTACGTCGGGGAAACGGAGCGCCAGATCCGGCTGATCTTTCAGCGAGCTCGCGAGAAAGCCCAAGAGGGCTGGCCCGTCATCGTGTTCTTCGATGAGATGGAGTCGCTGTTTCGGACACGTGGATCGGGCATCAGCTCCGACATCGAATCGACCATTGTGCCGCAACTTCTCGCCGAGATTGACGGCGTTGAAACGTTACGTAATGTCCTGGTGATCGGTGCGTCAAACCGTGAAGATCTCATCGATCCAGCGATCTTGCGGCCGGGTCGTCTCGATGTGAAGATCCGGATCCAACGTCCTGACGAACTCTCTGCAGCGGCCATCTTCCGTCAGTATCTGACACCCGAGTTACCAATCGACCAGACACTCATCGACACCACCGGTGGTGGTGATCGCAACAAAGCGATCGGTGCAATGGTCGACTCCGCAGTGACCGAGATGTACCGCACCGACAAGGACAACGAATTCCTCGAGGTCACCTACCAAAACGGTGACAAAGAAGTCATGTTCTTCAAAGACTTCTCCTCGGGCGCAATGATCGAGAACATCGTCCGCCGGGCAAAACAGTTGGCAATCAAGCGAGTGATCAACGGGGGAGCCCGAGGTATTCGCTCCGAAGACCTCATTGCGGCCACCAAACGCGAATTCCGCGAACATGAAGACCTGCCGAACACAACGAACCCTGATGACTGGGCGAAAATCTCGGGCAAGAAGGGTGAACGGATCGTGTATATCCGGACTCTCGTTGGCGATGCGGCGAAGTCGTCGACGGGCGGTCGAGAAGTGCAGCGAGTCGGGACCGGACAGTACCTGTAGATGGTCGTGCCAAAGACTCTCGGTGTCGAAACCGAGTACGGAATCGTTCTGCGCGGTACCGACGAACCCAATCCAATCTCGGCGTCCTCGCTGTTGATAAACGCGTATTTGGCCGTGCGGGATCCCAAGAGCCAGCCGCGGGTTTCCTGGGACTTCGAGGACGAGTCGCCAGCGCGCGACGCCCGTGGAGACACGGCGCTCAGCGCTCTCGCGCCTGCGATCGAAACACACCTGGTGAACGCTGTGCTCACCAACGGGGCTCGGTATTACGTCGATCATGCTCATCCCGAGTATTCGACACCAGAGTGTGCAGATGCTCGCTCGATCGTTGTTCACGATCGTGCGGGCGAGGAGATCCTTGTCGAATCGATGCGAGCTGCGTCCGCGATGTTGTTGCCACATCAAGAGATCGTCGTCTACAAGAACAACAGCGACGGCAAGGGCAACTCGTATGGCTGCCATGAGAATTACCTCATGGACCGCGCAACCCCGTTTGGCCAGATCGTTCGCCATGGCATTGCACACTTCATCACCCGACAGATCTACACCGGTGCGGGAAAGGTCGGTACGGAACTTCCCGGTCTGAGACGCGACGAGCTTCCCTACCAGATCACTCAACGCGCCGACTTCTTCGAAGAACAGGTTGGTCTCGAAACCACCCTGAAACGCCCGATCATCAACACACGCGACGAGCCCCACGCTGACGCACGCAAGTATCGCCGTCTGCATGTCATCGCCGGCGATGCGAACATGAGCGAGGTGGCCACCTACCTGAAGGTCGGTACCACGGCGATTGTCTTGGGCATGGTCGAGGAAGGCGCGATCGGCCGTACCTGGCAGTTTGCTGACCCGGTCCGGTCGATGCAGCAGATCAGCTCTGACCTGACATTGAAGGCGCTGCTTCCTCTCGAGGACGGCAAATATGTTTGTGCCATCGACGTGCAAGAAGCGCTCCACTCCGACGCGCAACGATTCATCGACGAGCACGGGACCGAGTCGGTTGGCGGGCCGGTCGCTCTCGACGTGATGGAGCGGTGGGGATCGACCCTTGACGCTCTGCGGCGAGACCCCATGGAACTCGCGTCGTCGATTGACTGGGTTGCCAAGTACCGCCTGCTCGATGCATATCGCGAACGCCACGATCTCGACTGGGCGGACGCTCGCCTCGCGGCGATGGACCTGCAATATCACGACATGCGTCCGGATCGCTCGCTTGCTCGGCGCCTGGATCTCGAGACGATCGTGACACCTGAGGAAGTCGAGTTTGCCAAAACGAACCCGCCAGAGGACACCCGTGCGTATTTCCGCGGCGAATGCCTCCGAAAGTGGGGTTCACAGATCGTCGCTGCCAATTGGGACTCGCTCGTCTTTGACGTCGGGGTCGATCCTCTTCGGCGGATCCCGATGATGGAGCCGACCCGAGGTACACGTGCCCACGTCGGTAGCGTGTTAGAAGAATGCGATACCCCACTCGAGCTGCTCGAACGCCTCCGAGGCTGAGCTGCCGACAGGTCAGGAGACATCATGGCTGAACGCGAACACATCAAACGATCGGGCTCCCCGTCCGAATCCGAAGAGGTCGAGGACCTTCCCGAATCGTCCGAGTCTGGCGAGAAGCTCAAGGCGGACATGGACGACCTTCTCGACGAAATCGACGAGGTTCTCGAAACAAACGCTGAAGACTTCGTGAAGAGCTACATCCAAAAGGGCGGCCAGTGACGCTTCCGTACTTCGAACACGGCACCGACCCAGGTCCCGATTTCGCAGCTCTCGTTCGGCGACACGGCACCGAGCCGTTCCCGAATCCCCAAACACCGCACTCGCCAGAACACATCACGCATGGCACAACCTGTGTGGCTGTCCGGTACATCGACGGAGTCGTCATGGCGGGCGATCGGCGAGCCACCTCGGGCAACCTGATCTCGCATCGCTCAATCGAGAAGGTCTTTGCTGCTGATCGCCACAGCGCAGTCGCCATTGCAGGCGCTGCTGGGCCAGCGATCGAGATGGTTCGCCTCTTCCAACTACAACTCGAGCACTACGAAAAAGTCGAAGGATCGACGCTCAGCCTCGAAGGCAAAGCAAATCAGCTTGGGCAGATGTTGCGCTCAAACCTTCCCGCTGCCATGTCAGGTCTTGCAGTCGTGCCGATCTTCGCTGGGTTTGACCTCGCCCGCAATACGGGGCGTCTTTTCGAGTACGACATCACCGGTGGTCGATACGAAGAATCCGACTACGCAGCCACCGGGTCGGGGTCGCTGCATGCCGAGACTGTCATCAAGGTCGGCTATCGCCGCGACATGACGGCCGATGATGCAGTTAGTCTTTTAGCTGAATCGTTGTTCCAGGCAGCCGATGCAGATTCGGCGACTGGTGGGGCTGACACCCTCCGCGGGATATACCCGATTATCGCGACAATCAGCGAAGCCGGCTTCGAACGGATCGACGACGAGATCGTCGGCGCACGATTCGTTGAAGTTGCAGAACGTTTCGCCGCTAACCACCGAGAGGTGAGCCCATGACGACTCCGTTCTACGTCGCTCCAGAGCAGATGATGAAGGACCGGGCCGACTATGCCCGGAAGGGAATCGCTCGAGGTCGCAGCCTGGTGGCCATGGCCTACGAACGCGGTGTGCTGATCTGCGCGGAAAACCCATCGTCGACGCTGCACAAGGTCTCCGAGATCTACGACCGCATCGCCTTTGCAGGTGTGGGTAAGTACAACGAGTTCGATCAGCTTCGTATCGCTGGTGTGCGCCATGCGGACATGAAGGGCTTCACGTATAGCCGCGAGGATGTCGAAGCCCGCAGCTTGGCGAACAACTACGCGCAGATGCTCGGCCAGACGTTCACCCATGAGATGAAGCCGCTTGAGGTCGAGATCTTGGTTGCCGAGATCACCGATACGCCGGGCGAGGAACAGCTCTTCCATATCTTGTATGACGGCACAGTGAACGATCAACGAGACTTTGTCGTTCTCGGAGGCGATTCCGAACCGATCATTGAACGAGTGCGCGCCGCGTACAAGCCAGGGTTGTCGGCGGCAGCCGCCCTTGAGCTTGCGCGCTCAGCGTTGGCCGGAGACGACCGTTCGCTCGAGGACAGCGACCTCGAAGTTGCGATGCTGGACCGCACACTCGGTCGTCGAACGTTCCATCGCATTGATGACGACGAGATCGCGAATCTGTAGGGACCTCAACTCCGGTCGCGGTTGGTCGATTGGCGAACCATGAATGCACCCGAGCACATGGCGAACACGAGTGGCCATGTGGATCTTGCGCATGCCGCCGCCACAGCGCGTTCGTTGCTTGGGTATTCGATCGAAGGTGCCGCTGAAGCACTCGACATCCCGGTGTCGATAGTGCGTGATGCTGAAGAAGGGCTCATCGACATCAACGACGAGCTCCGACAAGCCATGGAAACGTGTTACGGCATCGACCTCATGTCACTGGTGAGAAAGAGCCCCGACTTCAAACCCCGCACACCTATTGGGTACGACGCCGCCCAAGGCGTGTTGCGCATTGGAACGTTGGGCGTGCGGTTCCGGATCGGATTGGACTCAAACGACGTGCTGCTTCGCGGCTTCAGTTCGGCAATCCGCCGGCAGCGACAACTCCCACCGAGCATTCCGTTGCAGTTACGCAAGGTCGACCTTCCGGTCTTGGCATCATTGCTTGACCTCGAGGACCCCGAGCTCGATGAGCGTGCCCAGTTCTGGTTTGGACAGACCCCCCAGACGGCGCAAGGCTTCCAAAAAATGCTCACCTTGGCCCGCGGTCTCCCGAATTCGGATTACCCCGCAACGACCCGCGCTGCCTGACCAAGGATAGTGATCGCCGACCGACCGGCCCGTCCTGACCATTGGCGAGTACGGTAACGGTTAATGAAGCGACGTATCTTCGGGTTGGAGAACGAGTACGGCGTGACGTGCACGCTCGAGGGGCAGCGTCGGCTGTCACCTGACGAGGTCGCCAGATACCTTTTTCGTCGAGTGGTGTCGTGGGGACGCAGCAGCAATGTGTTTCTCGCAAACGGCGCTCGGCTCTACCTCGATGTCGGGTCACACCCCGAGTACGCCACGCCCGAATGCGACAATGTGTACGACGTTGTCGTGCACGACAAGGCGGGGGAGAGAATCCTCGAACAGCTTTTGATCGGAGCCGAACAACGACTCACCGAAGAAGGCATCCGCGGCGACATTTATCTGTTCAAGAACAACACCGATTCAGCTGGGAATTCCTACGGCTGTCACGAGAACTTTCTGACCAGCCGCAAAGATGACATCGGCGCATACTCCGAGGTGCTCATTCCGTTTCTCGTCAGTCGGCAGATCTACGCGGGAGCGGGCAAGGTGCTCCAGACGGCGCGAGGCGCCATGTATTGCGTGAGCCAACGTGCAGAACACATCTGGGAAGGTGTCTCGAGCGCCACGACACGATCACGACCGATCATCAATACCCGCGACGAACCACATGCTGATGCCGAGAAGTACCGGCGCCTGCACGTGATCGTTGGCGACTCGAACATGAGCGAATACACAACCTTCCTCAAAGTTGGGGCCGCCTCGCTTATGTTGCGCATGCTCGAAGAGCCCAACGTTGTACTTCGCGACATGACGCTCGAGAACCCGATCCGAGCAATCCGCGAGATCAGCCACGACCCAACGTGCCGACGCAGAGTTCGTTTGGCGAATGGCCGCGAAGCCTCAGCGCTCGAGATCCAATCCGAGTACCTAGAGCGCGCCCTACGCTTTGCTGACCATCACGAACTCGACCCGCTCGAAAAGCAGGCACTCCAGATGTGGGAGCACTGCTTGACGACGATTGCCGATGATCCGCTGAAGCTCGATCGTGAAGTCGACTGGGTAATCAAGTACAAGTTGCTCGAGGCATACCGCGAACGCCATGACCTGTCATTGGCCGACCCCCGGGTGGCGTTGATCGATCTCCAATATCACGACATTCATCGGCAGCGGAGCCTGTTCTATCGCATGCAGCGCCGCGGGTTGGTCGAACGGATCTGCGACGACCAGGACATTGCCACAGCGGTGGAGACGCCACCACAGACCACCCGCGCTCGCCTACGGGGTGAATTCATTCGACGTGCCAAAGAGCGCCGACGCGACTTCACCGTCGATTGGGTGCACCTCAAGCTGAACGACCAAGCGCAGCGAACAGTCCTGTGCAAGGACCCCTTCCGCAGCCACGACGAACGGGTCGACAAACTCATCGCGAGCCTGTAGCCGTGTCGAAGCTTGAACGTCTCCTGAAACTCCTGGCTGCACTCATCGACACCGAACAGCCGGTCTCGGCAGAGGATCTCCGCCGTCGTATCGGTGGCTACCCAGAGAACAATGCATCGTTCCGTCGCACGTTCGAACGAGACAAGGACGACCTCCGACGAATGGGTGTGACCATTCGTGTTGCCTCGGTGCCTGAAACCGAACCACCTCTCGACGGGTACATCGTCGATCTCGACGTGTACGCGGGTCAGGACCCGGGCCTCGAACCCGACGAGCTTGCTGCTCTGCACCTCGCAGCAGCACTGGTGCGCGTCGATGCATTGGGCGAGGATGCGTTCTGGAAATTGGGAGGGACTGGCCGAGGCGAGGCCACCACCGAACACATTGGGTCAACGGGTGTTGGCCTCGCAGAGACAAGCGACGAGGCTGGTGCGCTTCATACAGCGATCTCCGAACGCCGAGTCGTGAACTTTCGGTATCGAGACGTCGATCGCGAGCTCGAGCCAGCACGGCTGAGTTTTACCCGGGGCAAGTGGTACGTGTCCGGACATGATCGAGCCAGGGATGCCGAACGTGTCTTCCGCCTCGATCGTGTCGACGGAGCGATGACGCTTGGGCCACCTGACGCGTATGAACGACGCCCGGCACGGGGACCCGAGGTCACCCGAACCTGGGAGTTGGGCGATGAAGATGCCGTTCCTGCACGGGTGAAGATCGACGCCGAAGAGGCCATTTGGGCACGGGTGCACCTCCGTCCAGACGAGATCGAAATCGCCGATGACGGTTCAGTCGTCGTTCGTGTCCTCGTGAGGAACACCGATGCATTCCGCGACTGGGTCCTCGGGTTCTTGGACAATGCCGAAGTGCTGGAGCCGGTCGAATTGCGGCGCATGATCACAGACTGGTTGCGCAGCATCGAACCACCGGAGGCGGAGGGATGAGCAAGATCAGCGCAACCGACCGAATGGCTCGACTTATTGCGGCCATTCCTTGGATCGTGGATCAAGACGGCGCGTCGGTCGATGAAATCTCCGAACGATTCGACTATCCCCGAGATCTACTCCTACAGGACCTGCAGGACGTCGTCTTCTACGTGGGTGTGCCGCCGTATACGCCCGACACGCTCATCGAGGTCACGATCGACGACGACATGGTGTGGATCTCCTATGCCGACTGGTTTTCACGCCCGATGCGCCTGTCTGGTTCGGAGATTCTTTCGCTCCTGGCTGCAGGAGAAGCTGCCCTGGCCTTCGACAACCAAGACCAGGCTGGCGCCCTCGCACGAGGCCTCACGAAGCTGAGGTTGGCCACAGGGAGCGATGCGGACACCGTCGATGTGCAGTTTGGCGTCGCGTCTGAGAACGTCCTGCCTTCACTTCGACAAGCGTGCGACCGCAAGCTCTGCGTTGACATCGCGTACTACTCGTTCGCCCAGGACGAGCGCACCGAGCGACGAATCGAGCCGCGCCGTTTTTTTGTCGAACAAGGGAACTGGTACGTGGCTGGGTATTGCCACCGCGCGTCTTCAGATCGCATTTTCCGTGCCGACCGAGTTGAGTCGGCTGAGATCACCAACGATCCGTTCACACAATCGATCGAGATGACGGCCGACGTGCCGATGTTCTCGATCGAAGATGCGCCCCGGGCCACCGTGTTGATACCGAACGAGCGGCTGTACTTGCTCGATGGTCTCCCCGTGGACGCCACTGAAACCGGTGACGATGCAGCAACCGTTACGTTGCCGGTCTCCTCGACACGCTGGCTCCAACAACTGATGATCAGGGTGGGCCCAGGCGTTCGCCTGCTCACGTCGACTGATCCGACACTCGGTACCGGATTCTCCGCAGCCGTTGAGCGCATCCAGGTTCGGCACACCTCGTCGTGACCCAACCCCACATCTCCGCGCCGAGCACGCACGAACCGCAAACGACGCCTGGTCCGTCGCCAGACGAACCACAGGGGGAGTCCCTCGGATCGGCGGCGCTGCGATCGACCGTCGAGTGGGTCGCCGTGATCGTGGTTGCTCTCTCGGCGGCATTGTTGATCAAGGCATACGTTCTCCAGGCATTCGAAATCCCATCAGGGTCGATGCAGACGACCGTGAACATCGGTGATCGAATTCTCGTCAACAAAGTGAGCTATCGCGTCGGTGAGGTTTCGCGTGGTGACCTTGTGGTGTTCGAACGGCTCGAAGGAACCCCGGGCTCGACGGACGACCTCATCAAACGGGCGATTGCCTTGCCAGGCGAGACCATCGAGGTGCGCGAGGACGGCCGGATCTGGATCTGGGCAGCGGGGGAGTCGTCCAATGATGCAGCGCGACTCGAGGAACCGTATCTCGATGATTTTAATGCGATCCTTGCGGGGCCGCTGGCTGCCGACTCGCTGACCTCCGACATCTGGAACGAACGTTGCGTGAACCAGCCCCGTGAGCCAGGACGATGCACGCTGAATGGCTCAAGCTATTTCATGATGGGCGATAATCGCAACGCGTCGTCGGATTCACGCTTCTTCGGGCCTGTGCCCGAAGAGAACATCGTTGGACGGGCGTTTCTGAGGATCTGGCCGTTGGGACACATCGACCCGTTGTGAGGGCACGGTGGGTGCCAGACTTCAGCGGGCATATTGGGTACGGTTGCTCTCCGTGACACCCCCCGATGGTCCCGAAACGCCGATGTCGAACGTCGACGATCCTGAGTGGATCAAGGGATTGGTCGCCAAAGCATTGCTCCAGGCCGCCGATGAGGGCACCGAATCCTCTGCAATGGCTCCAACACCGGTAGGTCGCCCGGCTGCCGCATGGCCGGATCTCACACCACTTGACACGTCGAGTTATTCACGCGATCGAGCAGCCTCCAATGCACCTCCACAGCAGCCGGGGCCTGCGGCTGCACGGGCTGTGCCTCCCACCGCTGTGCCTCCCACCGCTGTGCCTCCGAGTGATGTGCCGCTGTCTGCCATCGTTCCACGCGATGTCGAGGCTCATGAGTCGATAGCGATTCCACAGCACGTTGCCCCGCCGGCACAGGATGTGCCGCCTACAGCGGTGCCCACGGCAGTCCTCGAATCGATCGCCGACGCTCGTTCCGATGCCGATGCCGTGATGGTCGAGGCCACGGCCACGACCGAAGGATTCCGCTCATCGGACATCCGCACTGTTCTCGAGTGGCTCCTCGTGATCGTGTCCGCTCTGGTGGTCGCCCTTATCATCAAAGCTCTGGTACTTCAAGCGTTCTGGATTCCTTCAGAATCGATGGAGACGACGGTGAACAAGGGTGACCGAATCCTTGTGAACAAGGTCAGCTATCGCCTCCACGACGTCCGTCGAGGCGACCTCGTTGTCTTCGAGAAGCTCGATGGGACACCCGGAGACACCAAAGATCTCATCAAACGGGCCATTGCGTTGCCCGGTGAAACAATCGAGATTCGCAGTGATGGTCGTATCTGGATTTGGGGGGCCGGCGAAACACCAGCCGATGCGAAACTGCTCGAAGAGCCCTATCTCGACCCGCAGAATGCTGTGCTCAACGCACCATCGGCTTCAGACCCGCTCACCGCCGATGTCTGGGATGACCGCTGCACGAACCAACCACGAACCCCGGGACGCTGCACACTCGACGGCTCGAGTTACTTCATGATGGGCGACAACAGAAATCGTTCATCGGATTCGCGGTTCTTCGGCCCGATCCCTGATGAGAACCTCGTCGGGCGAGCCTTCCTCCGGATCTGGCCGCTCGGAGAAGTCGGCACGTTGTAGGTTCGCTCTTTCCCGCTTCGCTCCCGGCAATCGCACATTCGCCTCCGGCTCGGTGTGCTCTGCGGACTGCCAGAGGCCGCGAGCCGCTCGTCGTCCCTGTTTCCCGCTTCACTCCCGGCAATCACACATTCGCCTTCGGCTCGGTGTGCTCTGCGGCTGCGCCGGAGACGGCGCCTGGTCGCTCGTCCCTCGCTCCCGCACGCGCTGACGTCTCTCTGTGCGTATACAGGCTCACGCGTTCAGCTAGTTCCAGCTCCGCTGCCGCAGCTTCCAAAAGGGGTCTGACCCCTTTTTGAAAAAGGGGGTTAGACCCCTATGTCGAGCGTCACACATGTGTGTCTGAGATAGCTCTGGAGGGACGGAGGAGTGGGAGGACGGCGACAGAGCCGCATCGGCGAAGCCGAGTGCAGGTGTGATCGCGAAGCTCGCGTAGCGACCACGCTGACTTCCGCGGATCTCGACCGGAAGTGTCGAGGTGTAATCGCTACCAGATCTTTGGTTGTTCCGGGGGTTCGGCGGCCCGGTTTGCGTCAATGGCTTCCATCATGACGTCGACATGGTCGCTGTAGACCCCGTCGAGGCCCATTCGAAGTAGGTCGCGCAGAATTCGATCGTGTTGGGCATCCCACCCAAAACACAGGCGATCGAATCGGTGAAACAACATGGCCATTCCGCCGCTCCATTCGCCGTGGCGAAGGTTCACGGCGTCGATGCCTGCCTCGGACAGCATGTGTGCTCGCTTTTCTGGGCCGCCAGACGAATTGATGTCCTTCATCGAGGTGGAGTCGACAAGGCGTACATGGGCGTCCACAGACCGCCATTCGGCCAGCTGCTCCCAATCGTGGTGACACAGGTAGAGACGCCCACGAGTGATCGGATCGAGCTCAGCTGCCCATTCGAGTAGGGGAAGCATGGCATCGTCGTCCTTGATGTCGATCGAGATGTCCAGTTCGGCCGGCACACGATCGAGGAGATCGGGGAGTGTGATCATCGACTCGGTGAGCTCGCTCCGGTCGAGACTTCGGATCTGTCGTCGACGTAGCCCGCCGATGTGGCCGTCGTGATTCAAGATCAGCTGACCGTCCTTGGAGAGCCAGACGTCGGATTCGACGCCCGTCGCACCCAATTTCACCGCCAGATCAAAGGCTTCAGCGGTGTTCTCTGGAGCATGAGCACGAGCACCTCGATGCGCGAAGCCGATCGGATGTTCACTCTTGGAGGGAAGTCGCATACCCATTGCCAACAAGTCTGGCGTCGGGACCCACCCGCACACAACCTGAACACCACCTGGGTCGGTCGTTCTCTCGGTGTGGTCGCTTCGGCCCAGCCAGCACAACCCGAAATAGTCCAGTCGTTCCTCAAGGCAAATCACTCGGCGTCCGAATAATCCACTGTAAGCGCAACGTGGAGTGTGACGGAGACTATGGCAACGATTCGAGCGAGTTGTTCAGACTGCGGAGACGTAGAACTGACCACAGACGATGTGACGGTGCGTGTGTGCCTAGATGACGACAGGGGCGAGTATCGCTTCACCTGTCCGATCTGCTCAATGGTGGTCGTCAAGCCCGCCGAGCATCGCACGATCGATCTGCTCGTAGCCAGTGGGGTTCACATGGACACCTGGACGCTTCCAGCGGAACTGTTCGAAATACGATCGGGCCGCCAGATAGATCACGATGACATCTTGGACTTTCATCGTCTTCTCGAGGACGAGGGTGCAATCGCTGCCGCTCTCGCATCGATCGCCGAACGCTGATCTGGCTGCGGGCAAAGCCCCGTAGACAGTTCTCGAAGCTACAATAATCGCCATGTTCAACATCGGAGGTGGTGAGTTCCTCATCATCTTTCTGGTCGCACTGATAGTGCTCGGTCCGGCGAAGCTTCCTGAGGCTGCCCGCCAAGCCGGAAAGATCATCGGGGACTTCCGGCGTGTGAGCTCAAGCTTCCAGCGCGAGATCCAATCAGCCATGAAAGATCCGGTCTCAACGCTCACTGGCGAAGCAACCCCTCGGTCGCTCAAAGACGTCACGTCGGTGGCGCAGATACCAACACTCACCGACTCCTCGCCTGACACCGACGTTGCGGCGCAGAAGTCGACCTCGGATCCGTTCGGTGGCGAAACCACATCGAGCGTCGCACCAGCCCCCGTTGCCGAGCCCGCCAAGGTCGACGATGGACCTGAACCGAATGTTGCCGACACAGCCGCGATTGCTGAGGTGTCAGAGTCGGACGTCCAGGCTGAAGAAGACCCGCCTGACGCTCCCGTGATGTACGGCGATCGCTAATGACCAAGACCGAAACAACAGGAGCTGAGGACGCGCAGGGCGAGATGACGCTCATGGAGCACCTCACCGAGCTCCGTCGGCGGATCATTCGAAGCGCTCTCGCTGTCGTGACGGGCGGCATTGTGTGTTTCATCTTCAAGGATCAGCTGATCGACGTGTTGATGGAGCCGTACTGCAATTCGCTTCCCAAGGCCGACGAACAGGCGCTCGTCACTCAGGAGAATTGCAACCTCGTACAAACGCAACCTCTCGAGGGGTTCTCGCTGGTTCTGACCATTAGCGGGTACGGCGGTTTGATGTTGGCCATGCCCGTGGTGCTCTGGCACCTGTGGAAGTTCATCGCTCCCGGCCTCTATCCGCATGAAAAACGGTATGCACTGCCGTTCGTTTTTGTCGCTACATCGTTGTTCTTCTCTGGTGCTGCGCTGGCCTACTGGAGTGCTCCGCGTGCTCTCATCTTCCTGCTCGATATCGGCGGATTCGAGACGTTGCTGGCACCGGCGCCCTACATCTCGTTCTTGATAAAGATGCTGCTCGCCTTTGGGCTTGCTTTTCAATTTCCGCTCGTCCTGATTTTGTTGCAACTGGTCGGCGTGGTCGACGTGGCGCAGTTGCGCTCAGGTCGGCGATATGCAGTGGTTGGTATCGTGGTTCTCGTGGCTGTGCTCACGCCCTCGGGTGATCCATGGACCTTGATGATCCTGTCCATTCCGATGTATGTCTTCTACGAGGCAGCCATCATCTGGGGCTGGCTACGGATCCGCCGGAAGCGGAAGTCCGTCAAGACCACATGAGTTCAGGTCTGCTCGGGCCCCCACGAAATTTCGAACTGGACGCCTTTCAGGTTGAGGCCATCCGACACCTCGACGCTGGTCGATCGGTCGTGGTCGCTGCGCCCACGGGAAGCGGTAAGACCTACGTGGCTGAGCACGCAATCGCTACGGCGCGAAATGCTGGTCGTCGAGCCTTATACACGACACCGATCAAAGCGTTGTCGAACCAGAAGTTCACCGATCTTCGGAGTTGGCTCGGTGCAGACCATGTGGGTCTTCTCACCGGCGACAATTCGATCAACGGTGATGCGTCGGCGGTGGTCATGACGACCGAGGTGCTCCGCAACATGTTGTATGCCGAGCCCGAACGGCTGGCCACGACGGACTTCGTGATCATGGACGAGGTCCACTACCTCCAGGACAATTTTCGCGGACCGGTCTGGGAGGAAGTGATCATTCACCTTCCCGATCACATTCGCCTTGTTGCACTGTCGGCAACGGTGTCGAATGCTGATGAGCTCGCGGCATGGATCAGTGACGTGCATGGCGACTGTGTGGCCGTCACCGAGAAGACGCGCCCAGTTCGACTCGTCAACTCCTACGCAATTGCCGAGAAGGGGTCATCTCGCCAGCACCTGATCCCGACACTCGTGAAGAAGCGACCCAACCCGGAAGGTCGACGTTTTGACCCAGCGCCCTCGCGTCGCGGACGCGAGCGACGGCAGGGCCCTCCCCAGAAGCGGCCGTGGCGCACACCTCGGAGACACGAGATCATCGAAGAGCTCGATCGCCGCGGTCTCCTTCCGGCGATCACGTTCATCTTCAGTCGTGCTGGATGCGAGGACGCTGTCAGCCAGCTCCGCAGCGCCGGTGTGCGGTTGACCGATGACGACAGCGCACAGCTGATCGAGGAGGTCATCGAACGCCGCACAGGCCACCTCAGCGACGCTGATCGGCGAGCCCTTGGTTATTCGGGCTGGGTGGCTGGCCTGAAAGCCGGTATAGGTGCACATCACGCCGGGATCGTCCCGATCTTCAAGGAGACGGTCGAAGAGCTGTTTTCGGCGGGCCTGCTCAAGGCGGTGTTCGCGACTGAGACGCTTGCACTCGGTATCAATATGCCGGCTCGCACGGTCGTGATCGAAAAACTGTCCAAGTTCACGGGTGAACATCACGAGGCACTGTCACCGGGGGACTACACGCAGCTCACCGGTCGTGCAGGTCGTCGCGGTATCGATGACCAAGGTCATGCGATCGTGCTGTGGACTCCATTCACGACATTCGATGAGATCGTTGCTTTGGCGAGATCGACATCGTTCGAGCTCCGGTCGGCGTTCCGACCCACCTACAACATGACCTGTCACCTGGTCAGTCGATACACCAGGTCGCACGCCGAACAGCTGGTCGCGAGGTCGTTCGGACAGTTTCAGACGAATCGAGCAATCGCACAGCTGGAGCAACGTCGCGATCATCTCTTGGCAGAACTGGGTCGAGTCGATGGCGCCGCGGCAGAGGCTCCAGACGACATCACCACGGCGGCGATCGGCGAAGCAGTGGCCAAGCTTCGGCCAGGCGACGTGTTGGACTTGGCTGGATCGGTGGTTGTGCTGTCGAGCACGTGGCGCCGTAAGGAGTTCAAGTTGAAGGTGCTCGACCGTGAGGGAAAGGTGCATGTGCTCGATCTCGAGTCGCTGGTGGAACCGCCGCGAACGATTGGGCAGATCCGACTTCCCGATCCGTTCAACCCAAACAGCACGTCGCATCAGCACGATCTCGTGGGTCAACTTCGCGGCGTGAAGAGCCGCAAAGGAAAG
>RCNE010000483.1_pt1 | contig 21489 bp, 18 predicted proteins | sample 2041361 | NCBI WGS metagenome assembly RCNE01 (sample SAMN09708229, study PRJNA481090) | Marine sediment metagenome, whole genome shotgun sequencing project.
GCCCGCAAAATGGGCTTTTCATGGTTTCAGGAACGTAACGGTAAAATCTGGTGGACGATGGTGCTTGGCAGCTGATCCACCGGATCACCTCCATACAACCTTCTGGTTTTAGGGATTGATCGCGATCGGCGTGCCATCTTTGATCATCGCATACAGCTTTTCAATCTGCTTGTTCGTCACTGCGATACACCCCCAAGTCCAATCACCCCTATCCTTACGTAATGGATGCTTTTGGCCGTGAATAAAAATTTCTCCACCCGGTGATTTGCCTAGATCTTTTGCTACGCGAACATCTTCTGCATTTGGATATGAGATACCCAACGATAGATGAAAGCGGCTGTTTGGGTTGCGGCGGTTAATACGGTAAAGGCCCTCAGGCGTCCTGCCATCACCTTCAATCGCCTTGTGCCCTTCTGGGGCAAATCCAAGCATAATTTCGTATTCTTTCAGAACGCGATCTTTGCTGATGAGGTACATCTTCCGCGCGCCCTTGTTCACGACAACGCCGGTCACTTCAGGTCCGTTATACCGCTTGAATTTACTCGGAGCGCACGCCCCAAGGGTCGCCACTGCTGCGCCACCCAGAATAAGATGTCTACGTTTCATGTACTGCTGCCTCTATCCGTTGTCGGACTATTATTGACTACACTATATCAATAATTTCACAGATCACAAAGCTGTCAATTATAGAAATATGCGGATTCTGGCGTATCAGTCACGGCTAAGTTGCGCTGCAAGCTCGACATGGGAAGACCAGCGGAACTGATCTACCGGCTGCACCCAGTCAAGTGTGAACCCCCCCGCAATCATTTGGGCCACGTCCCGCGCAAAGGTCACAGGATTGCATGAGACATAGGCGACCCGCTTGATATCGCTGCGTAGCAGTTCCGTTGTCTGCGCCTCGGCACCGTTGCGCGGCGGATCCATGACAACAGCGTCATACTTCTTGAACTCATCGGGCAGCAGCGGACGGCGGTACAGATCACGTGCGGCGTGAGTCACAGTCTTGAGGCCCGTCGCCATACGCCAGCCCTTATCCATCGCAGCCATCATCTGCTTGTCACCCTCAACGGCGAATACTTCTGCATTTTTGGCAAGCGGCAGCGTAAACGTCCCACACCCGGCAAACAGATCAATCACGCGCTTTGCACTACCAACAGCCTCTTGGACAGCGGCGAGCAAGTGCGCCTCACCGTGCGCGGTGGCCTGCATAAACGCGCCCGGCGGAGGGCACACATCGGCCACGCCAAAGCGCTGGACAGGCGGCGCACGCTGCGCGATCACTTCGTCCTCCCACGTCAGGCGGGCAAAACCGCGACTGTCACACAAAGCCGCGAGCGTAATCCGAAGCGGCCCATCTATCGGCTTTCCACCACTTACCTGCACATCCAAGCCTACCCGCGACGTTGTTACAGTCACGGCGAGCGTAGCCTTACGGCTCCCGCCCAGCTCTGCCAACGATTCGGCAATATCACGTGCAGCGAGCAGCTCGGGTTCAACCAGCTTACAATCCGGTATTTCGATCACGGTACCCGAAGCACGCCCATGAAAGCCGGACATCGCCCCCTTCTTGGTGCGGCGCGCGGCGAATGTGGCGCGGCGGCGCGATTGCGCAGGTGAAGTCACAATCGGTCTGATCTCGGTCTTGATCCCCTGCGCGGCCAAAGCTTGGGCAATTATATCCGTCTTAAACGCTTCAACAACAGCGTCAGACGCATGTTGAAGTTGGCACCCACCGCAGGATTTGAAATGCTTGCAGGGCGGCGCCACACGATCATCCGATGGCGTGATAATCTTTACATCGCTCAAGGTCGTCCCATTGAGCGTGCCAGTCACAACTTCGCCGGGGAGGGTCATCGGAACAAATACCGGACCTTCGGCAATGCCGTCACCAAAAATGCCAAGACGTTTTATGCTATATTCTGTCATGCCCCCGCCATAGCGCCGCACGCGGGCTGCCGCCAGCCCCTATTCCGCAGCCTTGAGATCAAGAAACCCGCCTGACTGGCGGTTCCAATATCCTGCATAGAGACCATTCAGCGCTAGAAGTTCATCATGTGTACCCGCCTCGGCAATGCGCCCTCGGTCCAGCACCACGATTCTGTCCATCTCCCGAAGGGTGGACAGACGGTGTGCAATCGCCATCACAGTCTTTCCTTCCATCACCCGCTCCAACGCGGATTGAATCGCAGCCTCGACCTCACTGTCGAGCGCACTTGTCGCCTCATCCAACACCAGAATCGGAGCGTCCTTTATGATCGCGCGGGCCAATGCGATGCGTTGCCGTTGCCCACCTGACAGCTTCACCCCGCGTTCTCCGAGATGAGCATCATACCCGGTGCGGCCTTTGTGATCTTCAAGTTGCAGTATAAACTCATGCGCTTCTGCCTGCTTGGCCGCTGCTATCATCTCTGCCTCGGGCGCGTCAGGCCGACCATACAAAATGTTTTCCCGCGCAGAGCGGTTGAACATCGCCGTCTCCTGCGTGACCATCGCGATAGAGCGGCGCAGGCTCTCTTGTGTCACGTCCGTGATGTCCTGCCCGTCAATCAAAATTTGGCCCTGCTCTGCTTCATAGAGCCTAAGCATGAGCGCCACCAAGGTCGACTTGCCCGCACCAGACGCGCCTACAACGCCCAGTTTTTCACCTGCACCGATGGTCAAATCGATCCGCTCGATCCCGCCAGCCTTACGGCCATAGGCAAATTGAACCCCGTCAAACTGAACTTCGCCGCCAGCGGCGTTCAACACCTTCGCGTCCTGTGCGTCTTCCAACCGTGTGCGCGGCGTCAAGGTCCGCATCCCATCCTCGATCTCACCAATATTCGAATAGATCGCCATCATCGTGAAGCTGACCCAGCCGGTCATCTGTGCAATCCTGATGGAAATTGCACCCGCGGCGGCAATGTCACCCGCACTTGCCATATCGCGCTGCCACAGCAGGACAGTCGCACCAATCAAGAGAACAGGAAGAATACCTGCGAGACTCATCAACGAAAACCGGAACCCTGCAGCGAGATAGCCATAATCCAACGCACGTTTACGAAAACTCCGCATCGCATCCAGCGCTGCGCGGTCTTCATGATCGTCATGGGCAAATAGTTTGACCGTTTTGATATTAGTGATCGTATCTACAACCTGGCCGGACACCAAAGACCGCGCGCCCGCCCGTGCCGCCGATCGCGACCGGATGCGTGGCAGGAACCATTTGATTAGCGCAAAATAAAACACCAGCCAAACTGCAAGGCCAAGAGCAATCCACATGTTGATCGCGGTCAGCAACAGGACTGATCCAATAAGCGAGGCGAGCGCGAAGGCCACAACATTTATCATCTCGGCAGCAACGTCCGTTACTGCACGCGCAGTCTGCATCTGTTTTTGCGCAATACGGCCTGCGAAATCATCGTCAAAGAAGCTTACGTTCTGGCCCAAGGACCAGCGATGCAAGCGCGACAGCACAAGCGGATTTAAATTCGGCTGTACAATGATCGCATTTGACCCCGCAGACAGGCCAAACAGAACAGGCCGCGCAATGAGGAAGAATCCGATAGAAAGAATGATAACGGCCGTATTACGGCCATCGAAGAACGCCTCTGGCCCGCTCGCTACTGTTGCATCAATCACCCAGCCCAAGATGAGCGCGGTCCCAGCCTCCAACGCGCCCGCAAGCGCGGAAAACGCCGCCGCCAACCAAAGCGCAGGCCACGCACCAGACAAACACCAGCGCATGAACGCGCCCAATTCCTGCGGCGGCGGCCCTTCAGCAGGGCGGAATGCGTCGATCCAGTTTCCGATATTCACGTGTCGTCATCTTCCGTTTTCAAAAACCCACCAGATTGGCGCGCCCAGAACTGTGCATATAGCCCACCTGCCGCCAAAAGCGCGTCATGGTCACCGTCCTCGACAATTCGACCTTCATCCAGCACCAAAATCCGGTCCATCTCCGCAATGGTGGACAAGCGGTGCGCAATGGCAATAACCGTCTTTCCTTCCATCATGCCATAGAGGGTTTTCTGGATTGCCGCTTCGACTTCGCTGTCGAGCGCACTTGTCGCCTCATCCAACAACAAGATCGGCGCATCTTTCAGAATTACCCGCGCAAGGGTCACACGCTGGCGCTGACCGCCCGACAGTTTCACGCCGCGCTCCCCGACACGGGACGCATAGCCTGTGCGCCCTTCAGGATCTTGAAGATCACCGATAAACTCATGCGCCTCCGCTTGCTGTGCCGCTTCCATCGCCTCCCCTTCCGACGCATCGGGGCGGCCATAGCGGATGTTTTCCATGACAGAGCGGTGGAGCAGTGCGCTGTCTTGTTGCACCATCCCAATCTGGCGGCGCAGGCTGTCTTGGGTCACGGTTGTGATGTCCTGCCCATCGATCCTGATCTGCCCTGCTTCTGCATCGTAAAATCGCAAAAGAAGCTTTAGTAGGGTCGATTTACCTGCACCCGAGCGGCCGATCAGGCCAATCTTCTGACCCGGTTCAATGACTAAATCAATCGCATTCAGACCTCCTGAAGGGCGACCGTAATGATGGGTCAATCCCGTCATTTCGATCCGCCCATCGCTGAGCTGTAGGGGCTTTGCATCTGGTGCATCAACAAGGGTGATCGGCTGCGCAATCGTTTCCATGCCCTCGGCCACAACGCCAAGCTGGCGAAAGAACGCGGACAGCGCCCACATGATCCATGCCGTCATAGAGTTGAGCCGCAAAGTCAGCGTCGCGGCGGTGGCGACGGTGCCGACACTCGCCTCCCCCTGCACCCAAAGCGCGAGCGCCCAACCGACAACACCAACGATCAAAAGACCGTTCAACAAGACAAGCGAGAAATCCATCTTCGTGAAAATACGCTGCTCAACCTGAAAGGTGCGGCGCGCTTCTTCAATCGCCTCTTTGGCGTACATCTCTTCACGGTCGTGATGGGCAAACATCTTGACGGAGTGGATGTTGGTATAAGCATCAACCACGCGGCCCGTCACGGCCGAGCGCGCGTCCGAAGCCGCCTTGGATGCGGGACCAATGCGCCGAATCGCCCAGCGCGACAAAAGGACATAAAGCGCAAACCAAATCACGAGCGGTAGCAACAGTCGCGGATCGGCACTGGTCAGTAAAATCGCCGCTCCAATAAGATAGGCGAGCGAAAATGAGATCGCATCAAAAGCTTGGAACACAACCTCGCCCGCCGCAGGTGGCGTCTGCATGATTCGGTTGGCGATGCGGCCCGCAAAATCATTCTCGAACCAACCCACGGACTGGCGCAATACCTGACGGTGCGCACGCCAACGAATAAGCGTCCCGAAATTTGGCATAATGGCATTGTTGATCAGCGCCACATCAAACGCCTGAAACACGGGCCGCAGGAAAACGATAAATAGCGCGACAATAATTAACTCGGTCCCATGTTGCGCCCACATTTGCTCGGGGCCTTGCTCCAACACATCGACAATGCGCCCCATGTAATAGATCAGTCCAACTTCAATCGCCGCGACAACAATCGACATGAACGCAGTCAATGCGAACACCTTTTTAAATGGCTGGCTATATCCCAAGAAAAAGGACCAAAGGTCCTGCGGGGGGCGGTCCTCCTTCTCATACTCTACGTATGGATCTATCAAATTCTCAAAATATCGGAACATTCGGTTCGCCTCAAATCGCTTGATGGTCCGACGTTATGCTAGGACGCTGGTATTAACAGTAGCTCTTCTTTGCTTAACTCGAAACCTGACGCAATCCACGTTGATTTCAACTGAAACAGGCGCGCACCCAAAGAAGCACCTTGATAAGTTGGCATAAGGTCAGCGGCCATTACCGGAAACTTCTGTGCCGCAGCATCAGCCAATACACCAAGGTATGACACATCGGGCAAAGACTCTGCTATCGCACACCGGATGAGGTACGCTTGAATCGCGACCTCGGTTCCCGATTCAAAAGCAGTTCCTAAAAGGGGAATATCGTCGAAAGATGCTCTTTTGATACCCTCATACGCACGCTGCTCTGCCTTGCTAAGCCGCAGGCGAACGGAGACATCCCCCCCCCCCAACGCAACCAATCGACCAATCCAGTTTGGCGCATGAGCAATGATGCCTTCACTGTGTATCATTAACAGGGCAAACCGCACATCTGCGCCAGGCAATATCATTCCCAACACACCCGTTTGAGCCATCGCAGCCAAGGCAGTGGATGGATCAGCCGCGCTCAAAAGTTTGCGCAACTCAGCACCGACCCGTTCAGCTGAAAGCGTCTCTAAACCATCAAGGTTAGAGCCTATTGCCGCGAGGGCTTCAGCATCCATTCCTGCAGAGGCATTACCGTACCATGCATGGAAACGGAAATACCGGAGCGCGCGCAAATAATCCTCGCGAATACGCTGATCAGCATCCTCGATAAATCTCACCCGCCGGGCACGAAGGTCATCAATACCTCCGAGTGGATCAATCACATTGCCCCCCGTATCAGCATAAAGCGCATTCATCGTAAAATCCCGGCGCCGGGCATCGTCAGAAATATCATCTGAAAAAGCAACGACAGCGCGACGGCCATCTGTCTCAACATCGCGTCGAAATGTGGTCACCTCATATCCGATCCCATCCGAGACAACCGTAATCGTGCCATGATCGATTCCCGTAGGAACAGGTTTCAACCCCGCCGCTTCGGTCAGGGTAGTCACCTGTTGGGGCGTTGCGTTCGTGGACATATCCACATCACTAACCGGCGCACCCAAAAGCGCATTCCGCACACACCCCCCGACATAGTAGATCCGGAAACCGCCGCGCGTTATCGCATTACAAACGGCCTGCGCGGACGGGTCCATTAACCACGGCGCATCAGCGGCAGCTATTTTTGAATAATCTCGGTCCATGCGCGCAGCATACGCGCAGTCGCACCCCAGATGTAATAGGGCCCAAAAGGTACGACGAAATAGTGGCGCATCTGCCCACGCCATCGCCGCGACTGAATGATGTAATTATCCGCGTTCAGGACATGGTCGAGCGGCACGGCAAAGACCTCGTCTACCTCACCCGGTTCAGGCACGATAACAAACGGCTCTTTGACAAAGCCGATGACAGGAGTGATGTGGAAACTCGTCACGGTCTCATGCGACGGCAAAGTGCCCAACACTTCAACACACTCGGGCGGCAAGCCGATTTCTTCGTGTGCCTCACGAAGCGCTGCGGCAATAACATCCGCGTCGCCATCATCCTGCTTCCCGCCGGGAAACGCAATCTGCCCGGGGTGGTGCTTGAGCGCGGCAGAACGTTTCGTCAGCAAAAGGCTAAGGCCGCGATCTGTCTCAATGATCGGGGCAAGTACACCAGCAGGCCGCAATTTGCGCCCAGCCGGTAATACAGTGTCTGGGTTTAGATCAAAGTCAGACGACCCAACGCCTTCTTGAACCAAGGCCGAACGGAAATGATCGAGCGTACTACGCATCCTTCTCGGCATCGAAACCCACAGTCGCGGGATCAATGTCGTAATGCGCGCCGCAGAACTGGCAATCCGCGGTAACGCGACCCTCATCTGTGGTCATGGTTGAAATATCCTTCGCAGAATAGATCGACAGGCTTTGCCGCACGCGGTCCTCCGAACACGAACAGCCAAAGTGCACGCGCTGTTTTTCAAATACACGCGGGCGCTCTTCATGGAACAGGCGCAGCAAGACATCGGACGGCTGTAACGTCGGACCGATCAGCTCCAGATCATCAACCGTGTCGAGCAGGATGTTCACACGGTTCCAGTTTTCTTTCTCGTCATCGCCCAGCAAATCAATAGGCTGCAAGATGTCACCAGACCCTTCGCTTTGCGCAGCAAATGGCGATGCTTTTGGCATATGCTGCAACATCACGCCACCAGCACGCCAATGTTCAGGCGCATCTGGAGTTGTGGATTTGCCAAAGCTCAGCTCGAACCGCGTCGGCAACTGCTCTGACTGTGCAAAATACCCTTCTGCGGATTTTGACAGGCTCTCAGCGGAAAGTGGCGAAATGCCTTGATAGGGTGTCGTCCCCTTACCCTGATCAATCATCACAGCAAAATAGCCTTTGCCAATCTGCTCAATCGGGGCGCCGTCGGTCAGGCGGTCTGCGTCATAGCTGGCATAGGCGCGAATACGCGCGGGCGCACCTTCTTCTTCGGGGCCATAATAATCTGTGGCAATCATGCGGACCGGCCCGTCCGACTGCACCTGCAACTGGAGCTTCCAACGCAATTTCATCGTTTGGCCAATCAGCGCAGTCAGCAATGCCATCTCGGCCACCAACGCCTCGACGACCGGCGGATAGTTGTGCTGCTCCAGAATACCGGCCAATGCAGTATCGAGACGCGCAATACGCCCGCGCATGTCGGAATTATCAAGCTGGAACGGCAGGACTGTATCGTCCCACCCGCTGTTGTTTGCGTCTGTCATTTTCGTCTATCCTTACCGCGAAGCACTTGGCATACCGCGTCTATGTAGGGCCGACAAGGCGTCACAAAAAGGGGGCGACAGTGATCAAACGTGTTGGAGAGGTCCCGGAACGCGGCCAAAGCTATAAAGTCCGCGCTGGTGCCTATGCTATTTTACCGATCAAACGGCGGTTTTTGATTACCGCCAGCACAATTGGTCCAATCGAATTTCAACTCCCCGGAGGGGGTATTGACCCAGGTGAAAGCCCTCTTCAAGCGCTCTATAGAGAAGTCCGTGAGGAAATCGGCTGGTCCATCGGTCGGCCGCGCCGCCTTGGTGCGTTCCGCAGATTTGTATTCATGCCCGAGTATGACATGTGGGCAGAGAAACTATGCCATATCTATGTGGCGCGCCCTGCCCGACAACTGCACCCGCCGACCGAGCCGAACCACGAAACTCTCGTCCTTGATGCCGATAATGCAATTGCATCGCTCGGCAATGAGGGAGACCGGATGTTTATGGCAGCTTATGTCGCCTCTAGGCCCTGATACTCAAACAAAATAGCGGAGACATCATCCGGGAAATCCTCACTCCCGTTGAATTCGGTCAACCTCCATATCAGTGCTTCGAGGAATGCAGGGCCACGCGTGGCAGACAAATCATGCATCAGGGCAATTAGGCCGTCTTCATCAAGCATCTCTCCATCTGGCCCTGGGCATTCCGTAACACCGTCAGATAGGATCAATATCCTGTCCCCTCGCGCAAGGGTCAGCTCGAATTTATCGAACCCCACACCAGAGAGTAGGCCAACCGGGAATCCGCCGGTCCCAATCAACTCTATTACACCGCCAGCGCGCTGAATTGCCGGATGTGGATGACCCGCCTGAGACAAAATCATCTGCCCCGTTTCCAGTTCCACAAATGCCAACAGCAGCGTGAAATAATGCTCTGTCTCCATCTCGTCGAGAACCAGGTTATTGAGATCGGCGACCACTTCATCCGGCGCACGGGGCACGAATTTACCCTCGTTATTTTTCTGCAAAGCGACATTCTGATCCGGTGCAGCACTAGACAAATAGCCCGCGAGTCGGGCCGTCATTAACGCTGAGCTGATCCCATGCCCGGACACATCCAACGCATATAGCCCAATGTGTTGCGGGCCGGCCTCGAAAAACCCGACCAAATCACCGCCAACATGACCCGAAGAGCGTAGCATGAGCGACAAATCCCCGGCTGGCAGTGTGCGAAACCGCTCTTTCACCAATGATTGTTGGAGTTTTTTTGCCTCTTTCAAATCGCTATCGATGTTATCGTATAGCTGCTGCAATTCGCCCAATGTCTCGCTCAACGCGCGGTTTGCCTGAACCACGTTTCGCTGCATCGCAATCAACCGCTCCCCCGCCGTTATCCGCGCACGCAATTCGTTATTGTCTACAGGTTTGCTCAAGAAGTCATCCGCGCCACTGTCGAGCCCGCGCGCGACCTCCTCCTTATCGCTTTTTGAGGTGAGCAGGATGAAATAACTGTAATCCTCACCACTGACCTCCCGAAACCGCTTACACAGTTCCAGACCGGACATGCCGGGCATCATCCAGTCACTGAGCACCAAATCAGGGCGATGGATCGCAGCCAAACGCAGCGCATCAGCACCGCTTTCTGCTTCTTGTACCTCAAAGCCCCATTTCTTGAGCGCGATCGTGAGTAATTTTCGTTGCAGCTTGCTGTCATCCACCACCAAAACACGTTTAATCGCCCCCGCTTGAGACGATGAAGATGGTGAAAAAGGGCAAGCGGGAACAGAGGCCATAGTACTTTCGCTAAATGAACACTGCGTCGTACATACCGCCCCGACCTTAACAGCCGGTGAAGCCCCGCACTCATCAACTCTTAATCAAATTCCCTTAGGCATTGGACAGACTTAGGAGACTCAGCATGATTGATTGGACACGGGTAAAGGCCCTGCGAGACGAGGTCGGCGAAGAGGACTTTGGCGATATCGTCGAGATCTTCATTGAGGAGGTCTCAGAGATGGTTGAGCGTCTGCGCACTGCGCCAAAAATCGGTTCACTCGGTGAGGACCTTCATGCTTTGAAAGGCAGTGCGCTCAATCTCGGGTTCACAGAATTTTCCACATTGTGTCAGATCGGCGAAACACTTGCTGCGACAGGCAAGCCAGAAGAAATTGATCTTCCGCCCATCTTGGCCAGCTATGACAGCAGCAGCGCGACATTTCTGGACGGATTGAATAACCCCTCCAACTTTCAGACCAGTTTATAGAAGTTCTCGACGCTGATGCTGCCGTGCTCCGCCATCGCCTTGGCCCGCAGCATTTGCATTCCCTTGATCCACCGTGAAGGGTCTGCGCCCCGCATCGCATTGTATTTCGCCACATCTGGATGCGGCATGATGACGAATGTGCCATCTGAAACGCCCTGCCAAACCGACTTTGCCACATCTCCTGCGGTGAGCAAATTGCCCTGAGCGTCCTCATCGCCAAGGCCCAACAACGGGGTCGCCACATATTGCGGGCAGACGACAGATACGCCGAGTCCATCATCGCCATGAGTGATCAGAAGAGATTCAGCGAAACTAACCGCGGCATGTTTCGTGGCGGAATATGCAGAATCGCCAATCTGGTTTAGAAGCCCGGCAGCAGAGGCGACATTCACAAAATGCCCCGATCCCCTCTCAATCATCGCCGGAAGCAAAGCGCGCGCCGCCCAGACATGCGCCATGACATGCACGTTCCAGTTCAGCATCCAATCGGCATCAGGCGCAGAGGCTGCATGAGAAGGATCACCCCGCCCAAGCCCCGCGTTAGAGACGAAAATATCGACGGGCCCATGGGCCGCTTCAGCAGCATCAATCGCGGCGACAATCTGCGCCTCTTGGGTCACATCACAAGCAACTGCCATACCGCCAATCTCGTTTGCGAGAGTGTTCGCCGCATCGATATTGAGATCAGCAATGCAGACCTTCGCACCCGCACCCGCTGCTTGTCGTGCAAGGGCGGCACCGATGCCACTTGCGCCACCTGTCACAACAATCGACTTACCCGGGATATCCATGGCGCTCTCCTAAATCACGAACTGCGCTAGCGTCTCATCATTGGTGATATCTGTATACGTAAACCCTGCGTCATCAAGCTGGCTCAGGAAGCGCGGGAAAGTATCAGGGTTAAGTGTTTCGATACCGATGAGGACCGAACCAAAGTTGCGGGCGGACTTCTTGAGGTATTCGAAGCGACAGATATCGTCGTCAGGACCAAGGATGTTGAGGAACTCTTTGAGCGCGCCGGGCCGCTGAGGCATACGCAGAATAAAATACTTCTTGAGGCCGGAATACCGCTGAGCGCGCTCCTTCACTTCGGGCAGACGCTCGAAATCAAAATTTCCGCCGGAGGTGACACAAACGACTGTCTTGCCTTTGATCTGGTCTGCCACCTCGCCCAGCGCTTCAATGCTCAACGCGCCAGCAGGCTCCAGCACGATACCTTCAACATTCAACATTTCAATGATGCTTACACAAATGCGGTCTTCGGTGAGGTGCACAACGTCGGATCGTTTAGCATCCTTCAATTTCTCGAACGTCCGTACACCGATCTTGCCAACGGCGGCCCCGTCGACAAAGTTATTGATAGGCGACACATCAATCGGAGCGCCCTCTTCCAACGCCCTCGCAAGGCTCGGCGCCCCCGTTGGCTCAACGTATGTATAACCGCAGCGATCCCCGAAAAACGCGCGCGTACCTGCAGACAGGCCGCCGCCCCCAACGGGCAGGATGATGTGATCAGGCGCTGCGCCCAGCTGGTCCTCAATCTCTACCGCGACTGAGGCTTGTCCCTCTATCACGTTGTCATCATCGAATGGTGACAGGAAATAGGCCCCTTCATCAGCGCAGAATGTCTGGGCAGATTTGAGGGTTTGGTCAAAGTAGTCGCCCACAAGACGCACTTCAATGTTCGGACCTCCAAACATCTTGGTCTTCTGAATTTTCTGCTGGGGCGTGGTGACAGGCATAAAGATCACACCGCGCACACCGAAATGACTGCACATAAATGCGACGCCCTGCGCATGATTGCCAGCCGATGCGCAGACAAACACCTGATGCTCAGGGATCAGTTTGCGCATCGCATTGAACGCACCGCGCAGTTTGTAAGAGCGCACGGGGCTAAGGTCCTCACGCTTGAGATAAATCTCTGCACCATACCGCTCTGACAGATGCTCATTCTTGAGCAGTGGCGTTGCGGGGAACACCGCGCGCATGGCACGGGTGGCGGAAATCGCGCCCATTTGGAAATCATTGCTCATGTGCTGCGGCCTTTGTGTTGCGCAAGTCTTGGATAAGTGGCTCACGCACCCCCGTCAATAAAGCCATCTCACTTGCTGTGCGGCATAAAACACGCTACGCCACCGCGAAACGCGACAAAGGAGAGATCATGTCTGCACCCAAAAAAGTTGTGCTCGCCTACTCCGGTGGCCTCGATACCTCGATCATCCTCAAATGGCTCCAGACCGAATATGGTTGTGAGGTCGTCACTTTCACCGCCGATCTGGGTCAGGGCGAAGAGCTTGAGCCCGCCCGCGCGAAAGCGGAGATGATGGGTGCTTCCGAGATTTATGTCGAAGATGTCCGCGAAGAATTTGTGCGTGACTTTGTGTTCCCAATGTTTCGTGCCAATGCTGTGTACGAAGGTCTGTATCTTCTCGGTACTTCCATCGCACGCCCACTGATTTCAAAGCGCCTTGTCGAGATTGCCCACGAGACGGGCGCAGATGCAGTTGCCCACGGCGCAACAGGCAAAGGCAACGATCAAGTCCGGTTCGAGCTTGCGGCCTATGCGCTGGACCCCGACATCAAGGTGATCGCACCTTGGCGTGAGTGGGATTTGAGCAGCCGCACAAGGCTGTTGGAATTCGCAGAGCAAAACCAAATTCCGATCGCCAAAGATAAACGCGGCGAAGCGCCGTTTTCAGTGGATGCCAACCTGCTGCACACATCCTCCGAAGGTTTGGTGCTTGAGGATCCAGCCGTTGATGCACCCGAGTATGTGTATCAGCGCACCGTCGCACCAGAAGATGCGCCGGACGAGCCTGAATACATCGAAGTTGGTTTCGAACGTGGCGATGCGGTATCTGTGAATGGCGAGAAGCTGTCCCCTGCCGAGTTATTGACCAAGCTGAACGAGCTGGGCGGCAAACATGGTTGTGGCCGCCTTGATCTGGTTGAGGGCCGTTTTGTCGGCATGAAATCTCGCGGTATCTACGAGACACCAGGTGGCACACTCTTGCTTGAAGCGCACCGAGGCATCGAATCAATCACGCTGGACCGGGGCGCGATGCACCTCAAGGACCAGCTGATGCCACAATACGCCGAACTGATTTACAACGGCTTCTGGTTCTCTCCAGAGCGCACAATGCTCCAAGCAGCAATTGACGCAAGCCAGACCCACGTCACTGGCACCGTGCGTCTCAAGCTGTACAAGGGGCATGTGCGTACCGTTGGTCGTTGGTCAGATTACAGTCTCTATTCCGAAGCACATGTGACGTTTGAAGACGATGCCGGTGCATATGACCAGAAAGACGCCGCAGGATTTATCCAACTGAACGCTCTGCGCCTCAAGCTGTTGGCGGCACGTGATAAACGGATGAAATAAGAACGCTCGGCCAGAGCAATCTGACCGGGTAGTCAAACGGTCTACTCAAAGACTTCTGATCCCTGGGTCAACTGACCGAGGCCTTCTTTTTTATACAGTTTGTTATCAAACACGCCGATTCTCTTATCGTGCCAAAAAATAGGAAAACGAACGACCCAGACATAAAGCGTCTGGGTCGCCTACTCGTTAACCATACCGGAAACCGGTCTACCCAACCTTAGTTGCATAGATACTGTTTAAGAACGCTGAACATTTAGCAGCGATTCATATTCAATCACGGGGAAAGGCGGGCACGATATAACCCTGAGTAGTAAGGCAATGCAGCCTCCAACACAGGCTGAAGCGATTGCGGCACTTCAGGCAATGGCCCCTCAGCTCCTGCGATACACGTACTTTTATGAACTGCATTGTACCAGTGTTTCGCCCATATTCCATCTTCTGCCCTTGGCCCTGCAGGCCAGCTGAGCATAGCTGGATCAAACGCGAGCCCTACAGAATCGCACAGCGCCCGTAACATAACCTCTGGCCTTGCGCGGATATCTGTACTGTCGATCACAATCCCACCCAGCTTTTCATAAAGCGCGGCCTGCTGTGCAAACCCGATATCCTCCAACGTGGGCGCCTCACGCTTTGCGGCATAACTTGCTATTACCCGTGCGGGGTGACGAATGAGGTGGATATTTACGCAATTTTCAGCCCAGCCCAGCGGAAACGCCGACAGCATATGATGGGGCATATGCTTCATATACAAATGTGGCGCTCCCTGTTCCAGGCAGGACATCGCAATACGTTGAGGGTCCGCATCATGCGTTTGCATAATTTCAGCTGCCATCGGATGATCATTGCCGGTCGCGGCGAGATAGGCCGCGTAAAACGGCTCGTCCATCACCGAAAAATCTTCGCGTGCGCCAAAGGCATACATCATCGCCGTACTTAGATTGCGCGGACCGGACCACATCGCAATTCTCATCTCGTTTTCCTTTGCTTCACCCTTGTCTTCGCTGACGTTACCAACACTCACGCCACGGTAAACTGAAAACACCTCATCGTGAGAACACAAATCACACATTGTCTGCACGCGCTGTACCGTTCAGCGTCGATCAAAATGGAGGACGACATGAGCATCATTGAGAACTTGAAAGCAATAACCCTTGCTGGGCTGATCGCCATCGGCCTCATGGTTCAGGCCGCACCCGCACAGGCCGCTGGGTCCGAAACCCTCACTGTGGCAGGGGGGTGTTTCTGGTGCGTCGAGGCCGATTTTGAAAAAGTGCGCGGCGTGACGGAGGCCGTATCGGGGTTTGCTGGTGGCAAAACGGCCAACCCGACATACAAGCAGGTGACCTCGGGTGGAACTGGCCATTATGAGGCTGTGCAGATTACCTTTGACCCAAATGTTGTAACTACAGGTGCATTGCTTGACCTTTTCTTTCGCTCTGTCGATCCAACGGATGCCGGTGGTCAATTCTGCGATCGCGGTCCCAGCTACCGCACCGCAATTTTCGCAACCGGTGATCAGAAGGCAGTAGCCGAGCAAGCAAAGGCAAAAGCACAGAACGACTTGGGACAAAATGTTGTCACGCCAATCCTGAACGTGACAGAATTCTATCCCGCCGATGCCTATCATCAGGATTACGCCAAGGGCAAAAAGCTGGTCGTCACCCGCTTTGGCCCCAAAAGCCAAGCAAACGCATACAAAGCATATCGCAAAGCCTGCGGTCGTGACGCGCGTGTCAAAGAACTTTGGGGGTCTGCAGCTCCCTTTGCAGGCTAGGTACCGAAACGGTCCTGGATCTCTTTGAGGTCCGGGATCACATCTGCCGTACCGCGCCGCATCACCATGAGTGCGCCCGCCTTGAGCGCAAGGTCAATCGCGGCTTCCATTTCCATACCACGGTCCAACCCTGCAACCAGATACCCGGTGAAAGTATCGCCAGCGCCGGTGGTATCCAAAGCCTCCGCTGGATACGCATCAAAGTGCTTCTCCCCCGTGTTAGAGACCCATTTGCACCCATTAGCGCCCAATGTGATCACCACGTCCGCCACGCCCAGCGTATCAGGCGTCTTGCCCGTAGCTGCCTCTAACTGAGCCGCCTCGACTTCATTGAGAACAAGCAAATCAATCCGCCCCAGCAGACGCTCAATCGCAGATGCTTCAAACGGGGCAGCAGCATAGGCAACGCGCAATCCCAATGACTGAGCCGTTGCCGCGGCGTACTCCTGACCGTTGGTTTCATTCTGCATAAGCAGGAAATCTCTGTGCGACGCCTCGGATAATGCAGCTCCGATGATCGCCTCGCTAAGGTGAACATTGGCCCCCTGAAAGAGGACGATGCTATTCTCTCCGGCCTGATCGACAACGATGTTGGCATGGCCTGTCGGCACTTCAATCTCGGCAATATGCGGTGTGTCGACGCCGTACTCCATCAGCCGGTCACGCGTCCATCGCCCGCCTGCACCGATAGCACCAATATGCGAAACCCGCGCCGCAGCGCGCGCCGCGGCGACTGACATATTCGCGCCCTTGCCGCCAAGGCCGAACCCATAACTTACAGCCGCCAACGTCTCACCCGGCGCGGGTAAATGGGGAACCTCGTAAAAATTATCGATGTTAATCGAGCCGAGGTTCCAGATCATCCGCCCACCTTGGATGCGGCGAGGATTGCCATGTTGAGAATATCATTGGTCGTCGAGGTCGACGAGGCAATCTGGATCGATTGATCAAGGCCTGTGAGAATCGGACCAATCACTGTCGCCCCCGCCATTTCCTGCATCAGTTTGACCGAGATACTGGCCGAGTGGCGCGCAGGAACAATGAGGATATTCGCAGGGCCCGAAAGGCGCGAGAAGGGATATTTCTTCTGGCTCTCGACGTTAAGGGCCACATCAACAGTCATTTCACCTTCATACTCAAAATCGACACCACGCTCATCAAGGACTTGGGGTGCGAGGTGCATTTTCTCTGCCCGCTCGGAGACCGGGTAGCCGAATGTCGAGAAGCTTACGAAGGCGACACGCGGCTCAAGCCCCAGATGACGGGCCACGCGCGCGCCGCTTTCTGCGATATTGGCGAGGTCCTGTTCACTTGGCCATTCATGCACCAACGTATCACCGATCAGAACGATGCGGCCCTTATGCAGCACGGCGGTAATGCCTGCCGCACCTGCCTTTGCATTCGCGTCAAACACATGATTGATCCTGTCGAGAACATAGGCTGATTTTCGGGTTGCTCCGGTGACAAGACCATCGCCATGCCCATGTGCCAACATCAGGGCCGCAAAAACATGGCGGTCGGAGGCCGCAAGGCGGTGGATGTCCTTCGTGTCAAAACCGCGCCGTTGAAGGCGGTTGTAGAGGAAGGATTTATACATATCCAAATGCTGGGTGTTACCCGCGTTGACCACTTCCAACTCACGTGTGGCATCTTCCATACCCGCCGCAATCAGCTTCGCTTTCACATCGTCGAGCCGACCAACAACCAGCGCTTTCCCCAAGCCTTGTCGTTGATACATGACCGCAGCGCGCAACACCTTGGGATCGTCCCCCTCAGCAAAGATCATGCGCGCCTGATTACTCCGCGCGCGGGCGTTAATTCCGCGCATAACGTTGGCGGTGGGATCAAGGCGGGACTTCAGGCTTTGCTCATATGCATCCATATCAATGATCGGGCGCCGCGCCGCGCCGGTATCCATCCCCGCCCTCGCAACAGCGGGCGGAATACGGTGGATCAGGCGCGGGTCGAACGGCGTTGGAATGATATAATCACGGCCAAAGCTGAGATTCTTACCATAGGCGAGCGCCACCTCATCCGGCACATCCTCACGGGCAAGTTGGGCAAGGGCATGGGCGCAGGCGATCTTCATCTCGTCATTGATTGCACGTGCGTTGATGTCGAGCGCACCGCGGAAAAGATAAGGAAAGCCGAGAACATTGTTCACTTGGTTCGGATAGTCACTACGCCCTGTGGCTACGATCGCATCGGCGCGCACGGCATGCGCTTCTTCGGGCGTAATCTCGGGGTCGGGGTTCGCCATGGCGAAAATCACCGGATAATCCGCCATGCTGGCGACCATCTCCGGCGTAACGGCCCCTTTGACCGACACGCCAAGGAAGACATCAGCCCCATCCATCGCATCCGCGAGGTTGCGCGCTTCCGTGGTCGCGGCGTGGGCTGACTTCCATTGGTTCATGCCTTCCGTACGGCCCTGATATATCACGCCCTTCGTGTCACACATAATACAGTTGTTATGCTGCGCGCCCATCGCCTTGAGCAGCTCAAGACAGGCGATACCCGCTGCACCTGCGCCGTTGAGTACAATGCGCACATCCTCAATCTTCTTGCCCGAGATTTTGAGCGCGTTGAGAAGACCTGCCGCACAGATCACAGCCGTGCCGTGCTGGTCATCATGGAAGACGGGGATATCCATTTCTTCCTTCAATCGCTGCTCGATGATGAAACACTCAGGTGCTTTGATATCTTCGAGGTTGATTCCGCCAAACGTCGGCCCCATCAGCTTGACCGCGTTGATGAACGCATCCGTGTCTTCGGTATCCAATTCAAGATCGATGGAGTTCACGTCGGCAAAGCGTTTGAACAACACCGCCTTCCCCTCCATCACCGGCTTGGACGCGAGCGCGCCTAGATTGCCAAGGCCCAGAACAGCCGTACCGTTCGAGATTACAGCGACCAAATTGCCTTTGTTGGTGTAGTCATACGCAAGCTGCGGATCAGCAGCGATTGCCTCACAGGGGACCGCAACTCCGGGCGAATACGCAAGCGACAAGTCACGCTGTGTGGCCATGGGAACGGTGGCGCTGATCTCAAACTTGCCGGGGGTTGGTTCAAGGTGAAAGGCAAGCGCCTCTTCAGATGTTACTTTGTTTTTGTTCACGGGCTGGGCACTCTCAAATTAGGATTAATCGTTCATAACCCCCGAATGCCCGGCGCACAATCACGCGACGAAACGGATCCACTCATGATTTGTGACAAACACCTCATGCCGCTCCGGAAAATCAATCTCAAGACGCGACAACGCCCAACGGATAACCTGTGGTCGTTCGCACCGTCTGGCACACCAAATGATACGCACCAGTGTTTGCCACACATCCGCGTCAGCCTTGAATGCTTGCTCAAGTGCGATCAGTTCGGATTTGGGTTGGTCCAGCACCTTATGACAGTCTGCGCGTAAAATGCACAAATCGAAACTACCGATAACCAGATGCTCATGCTCCGCCAAAAGCAACAACGCTTGTTCAATGGCGCCAGCACGAAAAACGCGCTCCCCCAAAACCAAAAGGCTATCAGTATCAGGCATGTTCGGGACACGGCCCAACACCGTCACCACAAAAGTCATCACTTGGGCTGCCGCAAAGCTGGAAACGGCTGTCGGCACAATACCGTCATTCGCAAAAGTTGGCTCCTGTAACGGATCATCACTGCTGAAATCGGCAAAAAAGCTGAGATAGCGGCACTGGCTTGCAGTGGCCAATGGCCAGAAGTCAGCCCAGCGTTTCTTTGCAGTTTGCAGCGTTCCTAGTTCAATCACATAAGCATCTGGATTAGCAAAAATCATATTCGTGAAACCGGCCCCGTGGTGCGAAATCATCATTTCCGCCTGCGCCATCAGTGCCACCTGCTCCAATGGCTCAAGATCTTCGAATACAACATACTCAAAACCAAAGCGCAGCAAATGCTCCAGAAGCAAGTCTTGCCCTTCCAGCGGACGGGCGCGGCTTTGCGCGTCTCCGCGGCCCACAAAGAACCGTTTTGGCAAATGGCTAAAGTCGCGCCCCTCAATCGCTTTGAGCGCACGCACGCGCAGGGCCAAAATCGCGCTGCTTACAGAGTTCATGGCCAGTGCTTGGGAAAACCCAACTGTTCCCAAGGTTACACCATCCGGCACAATCTCTGACAGCTTGCCGAAGTCTGCCTCTGGCATCTGACACATCCCACCAAAGAAATCATAGGCTGTTAGGACCAAGTCATAATCCTTTGGCGCACGCTCAAAGAACACCCGGCCGACATATTCGGGGAACAGCGCCTCCACAAAGGCATCCGCAAAATTGCGGTGCTTTTCTTCCTTATTGGGAAAGTGGAAATAGATATTTCCCTGAAACCCCACTTCATCCAAAACGCAAAGCTGGCTGAGGGACTCAGTTATGAAATGATAGTAGTTAAAGGTATTTCGACACTCGATTGCGAAGTCTAAATCAGACTCTAAAAAGGTTTTTTCCTCACTTATTCGCCGCCCCTCGTTTGTCGCGCGGCATTTTCCAAAATAAGTGTTCAACGCATCTATGGCGGCTGCTTCGCTCTCTGCATGATCCAAACGGTATGTATTCTGCAATCGTGTGGCCGATGCACCCGACAGCACCAGCTTCTCCCCAGCCATGACATGCGATTTGCGAAAGCTGGCTTGCTCGATCACGGCGGGTACTGCATTGATCTCTACTGCGGATTTAAATTTTTTGTGCCGCTTAACTGTCGTCACAAAGGATCGGATCTTTTCGTTGATCTCCGAATGAACACTTACACCAAAACCGTCAATTGTTGCCGCTGGCATCTTGCGCCAAAAATACTTAGGGCGGCTCAGCAGTTTAAGTCCCTCTTCCTGCCAAGGATTTAGGAACAGGGAGTCGGGATCTGCAGAAAAGTCGATTTTATTACGCACTGGGTTCAACGTTTGTCAGAGGAGCGTGTTAACCATCTGTACCACATTAACGAGAGCCGTCCATATGGTCGGCCCCCTTCCCTCCATAGCTTTGGTTTTGTAAGGACGTTGCATGCGAGGGGGATGCATATGAGCACCAGCACAGTAACTCCAATGATGGCCCAGTACTTGGAGATAAAATCCGGTTATCCGGATGCGCTTTTATTTTATCGCATGGGCGATTTCTATGAACTGTTTTTCGACGACGCCGTTGCCGCGGCGGAGGCGCTGGACATCGCCCTTACGAAACGTGGCAAACACGCCGGCAATGATATCCCTATGTGCGGCGTTCCGGTTCATGCCTCCGAAGGGTATCTGCTCACATTGATCCGCAAGGGGTTTCGTGTCGCCGTTGGGGAGCAGTTGGAAACACCTGCCGAGGCAAGACAGCGGGGCAATAAATCTGTCGTCAAGCGCGATGTGGTTCGACTGGTCACACCTGGTACGTTGACTGAGGAATCGCTTCTTGAAGCGCGGCGTCACAACTACCTCGCCGCCTTTGCCGAGGTACGCGATGCACATGCGCTTGCGTGGGTCGATATCTCGACCGGCGCGTTTCATGTGATGACGGTTCCACTTGTGCGGCTTGGGCCAGAACTTGCGCGCCTTGCTCCATCAGAGCTTTTGATCGCCGAGGGGAAAGAGGTCGAGCACCGTGAGCTTGAAGCTGAGTTCGGGTTGTCGCTCACCTCCCTTGCGCGCGCAAGCTTTGACAGTACCGGCGCGGAAGCGCGCCT
>RCNE010000484.1_pt1 | contig 21471 bp, 17 predicted proteins | sample 2041361 | NCBI WGS metagenome assembly RCNE01 (sample SAMN09708229, study PRJNA481090) | Marine sediment metagenome, whole genome shotgun sequencing project.
GATTGTCGTGATCGACGGCGACTCGCGAATGTCGTCGGTGCCCGGCTTGAACGCGAGGCCCCAAATTGCGATTCGTTTCCCAGTAAGCTCGTTTCCGAAGTGGCGCTTGAGCTTACGCACCAAGAAGCTGCGGTGCCGCACGTTGACGCGGTTCGTCGCATCTGCGAGCTCGAGCTCGATGCCGTGGCGTCGCGCAGTCGCCACCAGCGCTTTTACATCCTTCGGGAAGCACGACCCGCCGTAACCAGGGCCTGCGTGCAAAAACTGAGAGCCAATGCGCGGGTCGCTTCCCACGCCCTTGCGGATGCTCTGCACGTCGGCCCCGACCTCTTCACAGAGGACCGCCAACTCGTTCATGAACGAGATGCGCATGGCTAGCATCGTGTTGGCGGCGTACTTGGTGACCTCCGCGCTTTCCGGATTCATCCATACGATCTTGGTGCTCGAGAGATTGAGTGGATGGTAGACCCGATCCATGAGTCGGCGCGCCCTGTCATGTCCAGGACGAACGCCTACCACGATGCGGTCCGGATACATGAAGTCGTTGATCGCCCCACCCTCCTTCAGGAACTCCGGGTTGGAGGCTACTTGAATGTCGTGCTTGGCATCGGCGACGAGCTTTTGGACCTGCGCGTTCGTCCCCACGGGCACCGTGCTCTTGTTGACGATGACCAGGTCATGGGTTGCGTGTTTCGCCAGCTCCTGGGCGACCGCAAAGACAGCGCTCAAGTCGGCTTCGCCGTCGTGCGTGGGAGGCGTACCTACCGCGATGAAGGCCAAGTCGACATCCTGAACCGCGGAGGCGAGGTCGGTCGTGAAGGTGAGGCGGCCTGCGCTCGCGTTCTCCTTCACCATCTCTTCGAGGCCCGGTTCGTAGATGGGAATCTCGTAGCGCTTGAGGCGCTCGATCTTGTCGGCATCCTTGTCGACGCAGACCACACGCTGTCCGGTTGCGGCGAAGCATGTGCCGGTGACGAGGCCGACGTAACCTGTACCAATGACGCAGAGTTTCACGTCGCAGCCATAGCACGTTTTCCGCCTCCCGAAAGATGCCAGTTCCCGGTCTTCGGGCTAACCTCCGTACGCGAAGGAGCTCATTTGATTCTCACCAACATCGACAGCGTGCCAGGCCGGCAGATCGTGCAGCACTACGGACTGGTGCAGGGGAGCACCATCCGCGCCAAGCACTTTGGGCGGGACTTCGCCGCCGGCCTCAAGAACATCGTCGGCGGAGAGCTCAAGGGCTACACGGAGCTGCTCCAGGAAAGCCGCGCCGAGGCCACCAGCCGCATGGTCGCGCAAGCGAGCGAGCTGGGGGCAAACGCCGTCATCAATGTGCGCTTCACGACCTCCTCGGTCGCTCAGGGAGCCTCCGAAATTCTCGCCTACGGCACGGCCGTGCTGATCGAGTAGCCGAATGGGTTCGGTCGAGCTCTGGATAAGCCTCGGAATCCCCGTCGTCCTAATCGTCGTCGGCAAGTTCGTCGGCGCGAGCCTCGAACGCAATCACTACCGAAGCATCATCGAGCGCGAAGCCCTCTTTCGCACTCGGCCGGCGGTCTCGACGAAGCAGCTCGACGCACCCGGCCCAATTCGATCGGCAAGTCTCGCCGCCGGTTCCGTGGTGGTGTCGGTCGACCACTTCAAGCGTTTCTTGAGCGGGTTCCGAATGATCTTTGGGGGAGAGATCCGGTCGTACTCCTCGCTCATCGACCGCGGGCGCCGCGAGGCGGTGCTCCGCATGAAGGAATCCCAGCCCGACGCGGATGCATACCTCAACACCAGAATCGAGACCTCGACCATCTCGAGCACGACGGGAAACGAGGGGATGGGGACCATCGAAGTGCTGGCCTATGGAACGGCAGTCCACTACGATCGCGGCCCATGAACGACGAACGGCCCCGTGTGCTGACCGAACGAGACGGACGCATTTTTCACATCGTCCTCGATCGCGCAGAGAAAATGAACGCCTTCGATCTGCGCATGCTTCGCGAGCTTGCGGAGGCAGTCACCGAGTACGAAGCAGACGAATCGCTCTGGTGCGCGGTGGTGTACGCGAATGGTGAGCATTTTACCGCGGGTCTCGACCTGGCCGAGGTGGGCCCGGTCGTCCGAAGCGGAGCCGCGCTTTTCCCGGATGGCTCGGTCGATCCGCTCAATCTGCACGGGACGATGCGCGAAAAGCCACTCGTCATGGCCGTTCAGGGCTGGTGCCTCACCATCGGCATCGAGCTGCTGCTCGCCGCCGACATTCGTCTGGCGGCCCAGGGCGCACGTTTTGGACAGATCGAAATCAACCGAGGCATTTTTCCTTTTGGCGGCGCAACGATTCGGCTTCCGGAAATCGCCGGTTGGGGCAACGCCATGCGCTGGCTCCTCACCGGTGACCGTTTCGATGCCAACGAGGCCCTACGGCTCGGCTTGGTTCAAGAGCTCGCGCCCGAAGCCGCCCTGCGCGAAAAGGCCATCGACATTGCCCGCACCGTTGCAAAGCAGGCCCCTCTGGGGGTCCGGGCAACCCTCCGCTCCGCACGGACGGCTCGACTGAACGGGCCGGAGGCAGCCGCCTCCGAGCTCTTGGTCATCGCCCGCGAGCTCATGGACAGCGAAGACGCTGCCGAGGGCATCCGCTCGTTCGTCGAGCGGCGCGAAGGCAACTTTAAAGGCCGCTGACCATTCACCGACCGTCTGATCCGAATCGTGCAGCGCGTTGAACCCGCGGTCAGCTGCGCCGCTTGACCTTCGGAATCGCCTTCTCGATCCGAATGGTGCAGTCCTTCCCGACGACGTTCCGCAGGGCCGGCTCGACGACGCCGCTGCGTACGTACTCTGCGCCGACCCCGAAGGCCGCCCGGCCGGTCACTCGAACGACCACCTCGTCTTCGCCGACGTCCAACAGCTCGATGCCGCTCGCGTCTTTTTGAAGGAGCGGGTTGAGAACGTCGTCGATCACTCGCTGCACCGCCTGGAGCACCTGACCAGCATGCGAAATTGCAGCCCCCAACGCAAACCTCTCAGATTTGCAGCGCGAAGTCGAAGCTGAGCTATAGTCCGCCTCGCACGATGCAGCCCGCACGCACACGTCTCCAAGTCGACGTCCGCCGACAGCAATTGCTGGAGCTCGGGCTCCAGCTTTTTGGGAACCAGACCTACGATGAGCTCTCCATCGATGAGATCGCGAAGCGAGCGGGCGTTTCCAAAGGCCTTCTCTACCATTACTTTTCCAGCAAACGGGCCTTCTACGTCGCGCTGGTTCGGGAGGCTGCAAGGGAGCTCTTGGAGGAAACGGACATCGATCGGCAGCTCGTGGGACACGAGATAGACCCCGAGGGGATTCGCACCCGGATTCGCGCCTTCCTCGAGTACGTTTCGCGCCGCCGCGCCTCGTACTCCTTTCTCCTTCGCGGAGGCATCGGCGCGGACGCGGAGGTCGCCGAGATCGTCGAGGAGACCCGACAGGCTGTGCTGAATCAGATGATTTCGCGTTTGTCTCGCTTTGGCGCAAATCCGGAGGCACCGGCCACTCGGCTTCGTCTCCGGGGATGGCTGGGTTTCCTCGAAGCCGCGAGCCTCGATTGGGCGGAGCGCCAAGAGCTCGAGCTCGACACGTTTTTGGAGCTTCTCGTCCAGATGGCCGGCGCCGTGTTTGCCGCCATTCTCAATCCCACAGAGCCGTGATGGGGATACACGAAGTCTTTGCCGCTGCGCTCGTCGCCGCGGCCGTGACCGCGTGCAGCCCTGCCCAAAGGCCCGTTTCGACCCCGGCGACGGAAACCGAAGAGACTACGCCGGTTTCCGAGAAACCCGAGCCAGAGCGCCAAGGCTACGCGATGGACTGGAGCGCTTTCAACTCCACTTCGCTCCGGAACCCCAACGACGGCACATTGCGGGGCGGTGTGGCGCTGCCCCTCAACGCCCCCGGCTTGCGCTTGAACCCGCGCCGCGATCCAACTGCCCGATTCGGGACCGTCGAAGTCGTTCGCGCTTTAGTTCGCGCCGGCGCACGGGTCGATCAAGAGCTTGGCGGGCTACCGGTCACGATCAACGACCTCAGCCGCGAGCACGGCGGGCCGATCCCCCATCATCGCTCACACCAGAGCGGTCGCGACGTCGACGTGCTCTTCTACCAGCTCGGCCCCGACGGGACGCCCGTCGAGAGCGTGGGGGCGTTCTTCGACCCCGAGGGCATAGGAGTCGATTTTGGAGACCTGGCCGACCCGAACGACGACATCTTATTGCGGTTCGACCTGACTCGGACTTGGGTTTTTCTTCGGGCGCTCATCGAGGACCAAGAGGCACAGCTTCAGCAGATCTTCGTCGCCGAGCACCTGAGAACGCTGCTCCTCGAGTACGCCCGTTCAAACCGCGAGCCCGCGACTGCGGTGAAGCGCTTCGCAATGATGAGCTGCCAGCCGAGCTATCCACACGACGATCACTTCCATTTCCGCTTCTTCTGTGCACCCGAAGACATCGAAGAGGGCTGCCGTGATTCTGCTCCGCTCTACGCCTGGCACCGAAAGCAGCTCGAGCGCGCCGGCGTGCACTCCCGCCCACTTGCGACCAGACGCCCGAGCGCGAATGCCAAGATTGTGACGCACGAGGAGGCCCGTGCGGCCGCAGGGCCGATGGATCCCGAAGTCGAACGTTGGCTCGATCGCCGCAAGCAATGGGCCGAGCAACCGCACCCGGGCCGCCGTTACTGTCCCTGATCGGGCGGTTGGACCGAGATGGGCTAAGGTAACGCCGTGACCGACTTCGACTGGATCACCGAACAAGCCGAGTTCGATCAACTGGTGGACGAGCTCAGTCAGACGGACGCGTACGCGCTCGACACCGAGTTCCATCGAGAACGAACCTACCTACCGCATCTAGCTCTGGTGCAGCTCGCGACCGCGGACCGTATCGCCCTCGTCGACCCTCTCGAGATCGACGTGCAAACGCTGGGCAAGGCATTTCAGAGCGAAGCCGTCTGCGTGATGCATGCCGGTTCTCAGGATCTCGAAATTCTCGAGCTCGAATGCGGCGCGGTGCCGAACCGTATGTTCGATACTCAGATCGGCGCCCTTTTTTGCGGGTATCGCACCAGCTCGCTCGGTAAGCTGGTGGAGGGGTTTCTCGGGGTCCAGCTCGATAAGAGCTCCCAGCTCAGCGATTGGACGCGGCGTCCCCTACCCCCGGACGATCTCCGATACGCCGCCTCGGATGTGGCACATCTGCTGGAGCTCCGTGATGCGTTGCTCGACCGCCTTCGTGACCAAGGTCGAGTTGAATGGGCGGAAGAAGAGATCGAGCGCCTACGCCTCAAGGACCGTTCGCCACCCGAACCCGAAACGCTCTGGTGGAAGCTACGTGGCAAGACCAAGCTCAGCGGAAGGGCGCGCGGCGTTGCGCAGGAGCTCGCTGCCTGGCGCGAAGGCGTCGCGAAGCAAAAGAACCGGCCGCCACGAACCGTGCTGTCCGACATGGCTCTCTTGGCCCTGGCCCAACGACCCGCGCGCAACGCCGAGCAATTGGGCGGCATCCGGAACTTCGACATTCGGCGCTTCAAGCACCGCGACGAGCTTTTGCAGGCGATCGAACGGGGAACCAGACTCCCAAAACACGAGGTTCGGGTGCCGCCGCGGAAGCCTGAGAACCTGCCAAGCGTCGAGGGCGTCATCGCGCTTTGTCTGGCCTGGCTTGCGCAGCGCGCCGGGCGAGAGGGCTTGGACATGACCGTGCTCGGCACGCGTGACGACGTGACCAACCTCGTGCTGGGTCAGCCTTCTCGCCTATCAAAGGGCTGGCGAGATGCTCTCGTCGGCCACCAGCTGCGAGCCATCATCGACGGAACGGCCGCGCTCCGCGTCGATGGCACGGCGCTCGAGCTGCTGGATCGCACGCCTCCCTGATCCGCGCTACATTGTCTTGGTGGCTGTGACCAAGACCGGACGCATCGTTCTGATCGTTGCCGCCATCGTCGTGGTCGGAGCGGGTATCAAGCTGGCTGCGCCGCTGCTGGTTCCAGTTCTGGTCGCCGCCTTCATCGCGATCGTGACCGCGCCCCTCGTGATGTGGCTTTGCGACCGCGGTGTCCCGCGCCTCTTCGCCGTGTTGTCGGGCCTGCTTCTGGACGTGGCCGCAGGCGCCGCCCTGGGCGTTCCTCTCGCCGGAGCGGTCGGGACCTTCACCGCGCGCGTGCCGACCTATGCCCCGAGGCTTTCTGGCCAACTTGGGGAGCTCGAGCTCTGGTTGGCGGGCAACGGCATTCACCTCGAATCGATTTACGACTTCTCCGCGTCCACGTGGATGCTGAATCTCGCGACGACCATGGCCCAGTTCGCCGCGTCCTTCGTGTCACAGATGGTCCTGGTCCTGCTCATCGTCGCGTTCATGCTCTTCGAGTCCACCGGCCTTCGTGAAAAGCTTGCGAAGATCGCGACGCCCGGCCAAATCCAGGAGCTGTCTGCGGCCGCCCGCGAGGTCAACACTTATCTGGTCGCAAAAACGGTGATGAGTCTGCTCACCGGCGCCCTCGTGTTTCTCTGGTGCCTGTGGCGAGGAGTTGACGTTCCGGTGCTCTGGGGCCTGCTTGCCTATCTCCTCAACTACATCCCGACGGTCGGCCAAATCATCGCCGCGACACCGGCCATTGCGCTGGCGCTTATCCAATTCGGCCCTGGCCAGGCGCTCGTAGTCGCGGCCGGGTTTGCTGGCATCAATTTGGCAATCGGCGCGATCGAGCCAAGGGTCATGGGTCACGCGCTCGGGCTGTCGCCGCTGGTCGTGCTGGTTTCGATGGTGGTCTGGGGCTGGTTGCTCGGGCCTGTCGGTGCCCTGGTCTCGGCGCCGCTCACGATGGTCATCAAGCATTCGCTCGCCCACAGCGATGAGCTTCGTTGGTTGGCAGAGCTCCTCGGCCCATCACCGAGGCCTTCGGGCAAGGCGAACGAGAAGAGCTCCGACACGGCCGACGAGCTCAGTCGCGCTTGAGCAATTCATCGGCCCGCTCTGCGAATCGGCGAAGCACCTTCGACGCTGCAGCGCTCGCAGTCGTGCGACCTTGCCCAACGGTGTCCTCGAGCTCCGCGATGAGGGTTGACAGCTCCGGGTCGCTCCGGAGCGCACGGCGAAGCCCGTCCTCGACCATGTCCCACATCCATCGAACTTGTTGGGTGCGGCGCGTTTGCTGGAGCGCGCCGGAGGATTCACGATCTCGCCGGCTCTCGACGACGAGCGCCCAGAGCTCGTCCAGGCCGGTCCGTTCGAGCGCGCTGCAAGTCACCACCGGCGGTACGTTCTGCCCTCGCATCAGGCGCAAAGCGCTTTGGTACGAACCCTGGGCCCGAATCGCACGGCTCCGATTGTCGCCATCGGCCTTGTTGATCGCCAGCATGTCCGCAACTTCGAGAATGCCGCGCTTGATCCCCTGGAGCTCGTCGCCCGCCCCGGCGATCAGCAATACGAGGAAGTAGTCCACCATACCCGCTACGATGGTCTCGGACTGACCGACGCCTACGGTCTCGACGAGAACCACATCGAAGCCGGCTGCCTCGCATAGAAGGATCGTTTCACGAGTCTTCCGGGTTACCCCGCCGAGGGTTCCGCTCGTCGGCGAAGGACGAATGAAGGCGTTGGGGTCGTTGCTGAGCGCGGCCATCCGGGTCTTGTCCCCGAGGATGCTTCCTCCGCTGACGCTGCTGGTTGGATCGACTGCGAGCACCGCCACGCGATGGCCTTTTGTAGTGAGCTGCGTCCCCAATGCATCGATGAAGGTACTCTTCCCCGCCCCCGGTACGCCGCTGATCCCAACGCGATAGGCTCCGCCCGTTTCCGGCAAGAGCGTTTCGAGGACTCGTTGCGCGAGCTCGGCATGCGCCTGCTGCTCGCTCTCGATCAAAGTGATGGCTCGGGCCAGTACCGCGCGGTCTCCGCCGCGAACGCCATCGACATAGGCCTGCACATCGAGACGCTTCACGACCCCCCGAGTTGCGCGTCGAGCCGATCTAGGAGCTCTACTGCAGCGTCGCCGATGACCGTCCCTGGTCCAAAGATCGCGGCAGCCCCCGCCTCGCGAAGCGCATCGTAGTCCTCCGGGGGAATCACGCCTCCGACCACGACGAGGATGTCGTCGCGGCCCTGGTCCCGGAGCGCTTGCTTGAGTTGCGGAACCAGTGTGAGGTGACCCGCGGCGAGCGAGCTCGCACCGACGATGTGAACGTCGTTTTCGATCGCCTGCTTCGCGCTCTCTTCGGGCGTCTGAAACAGCGGCCCGATATCCACGTCGAACCCGAGGTCCGCGAATGCCGTCGCGATCACCTTTTGTCCTCGGTCGTGCCCGTCTTGGCCCATCTTTGCGACGAGGATGCGCGGCCGGCGGCCGTGCTTGCTCAGGAACTCGTCACTTCGTGCCCGCACGCGGTCTACCGCGTCCGAATCTTTACCGACTTCACTTCGATACACGCCTTCGATACTCCGAATCGTCGCTTGGTAGCGGCCCCAGACACGCTCGAGCGCGTCGCTGATCTCGCCCACGGTCGCCCGGTGCCTGGCGGCGTCGATCGCCAGCTCGAGCAGGTTGCCTTCGCCAGTTTCGGCGCACTTGGTCAAAGCCTCAAGTTTCGGTGTGAGAGCCGCCTCGTCGCGCTCCGCGCGCAGCTCGCGAAGGCGCGAGATTTGAGCCTCCCTGACCGCGGTATTGTCGACCCTGAGAACGTCGAGGTGGGGCTCCTTTTCGAGCCGATACTTGTTGATTCCTACGATGGTTTGCTGTCCGGAATCGATGCGCGCCTGTGTCCGCGCTGCCGCTTCTTCGATGCGTAGCTTTGGAAGACCCGCTTCGATCGCCTTGGTCATTCCGCCGAGCTCCTCCACCTCTTTGATGTGCTCCCAGGCTCGGAGAGCAAGCTCGTGGGTCAGACGCTCGACGTAGTAGCTGCCGCCCCAGGGGTCGATCACCTTGGTGGTGCCGCTTTCGAGCTGCAGGTAGAGCTGCGTGTTGCGGGCAATGCGCGCACTGAAGTCCGTGGGCAGTGCGATCGCTTCGTCGAGTGAGTTGGTGTGCAGGCTCTGTGTGTGCCCCTGGGTGGCAGCCATCGCCTCGATGCAAGTGCGAACGACGTTGTTGTAGACGTCCTGCGCGGTGAGGCTCCAGCCGGAGGTCTGACAGTGCGTGCGAAGCGCGAGGCTCTTGGGGTTCTTCGGACTGAACTGCTCGATGATCTTCGCCCAAAGGAGCCGCCCCGCCCGGAGCTTGGCGATCTCCATGAAGAAGTTGGTTCCAACCCCCCAAAAAAAGCTGATGCGGGGTGCAAACTCGTCGACGCCGAGGCCGGCCGCCATCCCGGTGCGCACATACTCGAGGCCGTCGGCCAAGGTATAGCCCAGCTCGAGGTCCTGTGTCGCGCCGGCTTCTTGCATGTGGTAGCCGCTGACGCTGATGCTGTTGAAGCGAGGCATGTTTGCCGCGGTGTACTTGAAGATATCCGCAACGATCCGCATCGAAGGCGATGGCGGATAGATGTACGTATTGCGGACCATGAACTCCTTGAGGATGTCGTTCTGAATGGTCCCCGTGAGCTGGCTCGCGTCGACGCCCTGCTCTTCGGCCGCCACGACATACAGCGCGAGGATAGGTAGCACGGCGCCGTTCATCGTCATCGACACGCTCATCTTGTCGAGTGGGATACCGTCGAAGAGGATGCGCATGTCCTTGATCGAGTCGATGGCCACGCCGGCCATGCCGACATCGCCCATAACCCGGGGATGATCGGAGTCGTATCCGCGGTGAGTTGCCAAATCGAAAGCGATCGACAGCCCCTTTTGACCGGCCGCGAGATTCCGGCGGTAGAAGGCGTTGCTCTGCTCGGCGGTGGAGAAGCCCGAGTACTGCCGGACGGTCCAGGGCCGGCGCACATACATCGTCGAATACGGGCCGCGCAAGAACGGAGGCATGCCAGGCATCGTCTGAAGATGCGTCACCGAATCGAGATCCTCGGCGGTGTAGACGGGATTGACTTCGATCCCTTCGGGCGTGTTCCAACGCTGGTCGGCTGGCCCACCAGCGAACGCCTTCCAATCGGCGAGGGGTGAAGTGCTACCCCCCAAAGGGGCGTCGAAATCGATTTGGCTGAAGTCGGGCAGGCGGCTCATCCTTGCACCCCCATCGCATCGAGGACCCGAGTCATCACGCTGAGCACGTCGGCACCGGCGAAGATGAACTCACTCGCGCCGAGCTCCCGAATCGCGCTTTCGCGATCGCCGGGCCGGCCTGCGACCAAGACCGGGTCGCATCCGGCCTTCTTCAAGGCTTCGACCGTCGGCTCGAGCATCGTTTCGTAGTCGGCGTCGCTGCCGCAGACCACGGCGAGCCCGGTCTCAGAGCTCTTCCAGGCGGCAACCAGGGCCTCCACGGCATCGAATCCGTCGTTGGTGACCGAGTCGATGCCCACCGCTGCAAGAAGGTTCTGCGCCCAGGCCGCCCGCACCGTGTGGGATGAAATCGAACCGAGATTGGCGAGGAAGGCCGCTGGTCGGGTCTCTTGCCGATCGCTTCGCTCCCGCTGCCGCTCCCAAATCTCCGATGCTCTCCACTGCAGAATCGGCTCCACGTGGAAATCGGGTTGGCCGTGCTGCAAGACGGTTGCGACGCTGTACATGTCCGCTCCGTTGCACGTGGCTTCGACACAGGCTGCTGTCAGCGCACCGGGCGCGCGCCCTTCGTCCTTCACGCTGCGGGCGACCGCCATGAGCCGATCGCGATTGGCACTCAGATCGAGCGACTCGAGGGACGCTTTGAGCAGCGCCTGCAGCTCTTTGTCCGAGACGGACCCGCGCTCGATCGCATCCTCCTGCAGGTTCGGGAACTCGCTCACGCCCACCAATGCGGCTTTCCGTTTGGATAGAAGCTTTTCGCGTTCGTCTGCGACGTCGCGGATCGCGTCGACCATCTTGCCAGAGCCCAGGGCCCGCACCACGCCCCCGCCTGCCTCGATGGAACGCAGCTCGTTCCAGGCGGCCCGCGCCAAGTCGCTGGTGAGCCGCTCGACGAACCAACTGCCGCCGGCGGGATCCGCCACCTTGCCGAGATGGGATTCCTCCCGCAGCACGACCTGCGTATTGCGTGCGACCCGGCGCGCAAGCTCATCGGGGGAACCGATGACGCAGTCGAAGGGCAGCGTAGCGATGCTCTGGGCGCCGCCCAGCACGGCGGCGGTGCACTCGGCGGTCACCCGCAGCATGTTCACCCATGGGTCGACCCGGGACTTGGTGAACCGCGATGTTCGGCAATGCATTTGCATGGCTGCAGAGTCGGCCTCGCCGCCTGCACTGATCACCACCTTCGCCCAAAGCCACCGCGCTGCGCGGAGCTTCGCCACTTGGCTGAAGAAATCGTTCGACACCGCGTAGCTGAATCTGATTTGGCGAGCCGCCGAGTCGACGCTCATGCCCGCATCGGTGAGCTGTCGAAGGTACTCGATTCCCGTCGCGATGGTGTAGGCGAGCTCTTGGACGATGCTTGCGCCGCCGCCGTCGTAAGGGTCGCTCGAGACGTTCGCAGCGCGGAGGCCCGGTGCGTTCTTGGAGCACCACATGGCCAGATCCCGAAGCTCCGCAGATCGCGCGCGAAGCCCACCTTGGATGCATCCTTCCGCGGCGAGCAGGCCGATAGGGTCGAAGCCGAGGCCGCCCTCGAGCTCGCCGTACCCGACTCCGCGGCGTTTCGCGACCGCGAGGAACCCCGTGGCGACCGCCAGGGCGTCCGAACCGCCATCGAGGCAAACCGAAGTCGTCTGGAGGTCGACGGCCGCCAGCAGCTCATCGAGCTCGTCGATCGTCAGCACCCGGCATCCCCGGCGCGGCCCGGCGCGCAGCCAGAGCGCCTCCACGCCACGTTCGAAGTCTTGCCGAATCATCTCGCTGCAAACGCCGGGACGGGGTTCGTCGTATTCCTGGCGAATCCGCCAACCGCCTAGAGGCAACGCCCCGCGGAGATAGGGAAAAATTCCGGGCAGACCAGGATCGCGGAGGTCTTCGACGTCCTCGGCCGTATAAAGCGGCTCCAGCGCCGGGTCCCCCGGTGCTGCCGAGCGGAGCGCGGAAAACGAGGCGCCTTTGAGGTCGGCCTCCACCTTCGCGATCCACTCGGACTTGCTCACGGGTGGAAAGACGTTCATTCGCTCGTCGGAGTTGGGCACCGCAACGCTAGATAGACTAGAGAGATTGGAGCCGCAACGCGCCCCTAGGGGCGCCATGAATCCTAGCCCTCGGCCTCGCTCGTGCTCTCCCAGAACTCGTCGACGGGCCCCACGCGATCCTGGAGGTCCACATAGGCATCGCCCACGTTGACGAGAATGTAGCCGACGCCTTTGGCACGCCCCAGGCGTGTCTGGATGCGCGCAAGCTCGATCACGCTGATGCCTGAGGACACGACCACCATCACCCGGTGCGCTAGCCGCGCCGCGCGGCGCAACACGGGGCCGCTCAGCGGGCCGTTCCAAGCCAGCGCGACACCCCGAACGGAGCCGGGACCCGAGGACTCGGATCGAAGCGGTGGGGCGGACGGTCGGGCCCTTCGGAGGTCGTCTTCGTCATTCCCGAGCAGCCGGACCGCGGCGCTCATCACGGCCTTGGAAGCGCCCGCATGCTGCGATTCGCTGCTCGCGTGACCAGCACGCCCACGGCCTGACGGGCTCCGATCGGTCGCCACAGGCACGGGGCGAGTGAGCAGGAAGGCCTCCTCTTCGCCGGTCGGTTCACCATCTGCAGACTCGAGCTCAGGGAGGTCGACATCGGGAACCTGCACCATCATTCGGACGGTCGCTCGCGCGCCGCGCTTGCGCCGAAACGGATCGGGCTCCCGAGACGGCCTGGGGGGCTCGCTCGATCCGATCGCAGACACCGTCGCTACGCTGGGTGGCGACGAGGAAATCCGGGGCGCACCGGACGAGTTCACCGCGGGCAATCCGATCATCGTTTTTTTGCGCGGCGGCCTCGAGGAGTATGCCGGCTTCACGTCGGCCTTCGGAGGAGGCGTCACGACCGGTGGTGACGACGGCGAGCTGCCGGCGGGCGGAACGAACCCTTGCATCGTCGGGCGCGCCGACGGCCTCGGCCCCGGGGGCACCGACGTGCTTGCCTGCGAGGAGAGTCGTCGCGGACGCGACGGCGGCGCGGAAGATTGCGCCGATGGCGGCGGCGTGACCACGGGCGCTGCGGTCGAGGCCGTGGCTGCCCTGTCCCCGACGTCGAGAATCGCTGCGGCCAACCAGGGGGCATCCGCAAGGCGCATCGCAAACGAACACGCGATCTCGCGCTCGACCTCGCTGGCGGGCACGACGAGGGTGCGCCCCGCTCCGTACATGCCGTAGTCCTCGAGCTCGTCGACGAAGGTCTCCAGGGCGCCCGGATCACGGGGCCACACGCTGGTGCCGAGAACCGGGCCGTTGCCCCACCATGCAACCTCACGCGGGGCTTCGACCGGCAGGGTTCGCAGCCTACGAACGATGATCACGAGGGCGAAGATCAGCACCGTTACCATCGGCAGCATCACGAGCATCAACATGTACGGCCCAGACGGGTGCGACTCCTCGGGCAGCATCGGCGCCGACAGGACGCGAAAGCCCGTGAGTGGGCCGAGCGATGCATCCCGAAGCTCGGCTGCTCGCGCGGTGAGCTGCGTGAAGCGCTCGTCGGCTGCCTCCACCGCGCCCACGAGCTGGCGAGCCTCCCCTTCGTCGGGCGAGAGCGATTCCATTTCCGCTCTGATCGTCTTCAACAGGACCAGCAGCGCGGCTTCCCGCTCCTTAGCCCCCGCCAGCGCTGCGCGCGCGGTTGCGAGCTGCTGGTCGACCGCGGACCGCGCCGGATTGACGGCCATGGTCTGCTCGCCGAGCTCCGCCCTCTGACCCTTCCTTTGTGCTTGTAGGCTTGCCACTCGTTGCTCGAGCGCCTGCACCCTCGGATGTTGCTCGCTCAACGAAGCGCGGGCAGACGCCAGCTCGGACCGCGCCTGCGCGAGTGGCGAGTCGACGGGTGAGCCTTTTCTTGCGCTCGCCACCATTTGACGCGGCAGCTCCTTTTGCGCCTTTTCGAGCTCCCCGATGCGGGCCCGCTGAGCGAGCACCTCCACCGAGGCCGCCTCCGCTTGGGTGCGAAGAGAATCGGCACGGACCAAGAGCTGTTCTTTCTCTTGAATCACGTCGGGCTTGCCGCTCTTCTCGCGAAACAGCGCGTAGGCTGCGGCGGCTTCGTCGCGCTCTTCTATCGCGTGCTCGAGCCCCTGCTCGTTCTCTGCGGTCAGGCGTTCGAGCCTCGTATGGTTGAAGCTGACTTGCCGCGCAAGAAACACATCGAGCACGGCCTGGGTGAGCGCTTGCGCCCGTTCCGAGCTCGTATCGAAGCCGACGATCCGCATCGCTGCCTCGGATTCGAGCGTCACCTCGATCTGGCTTTCGAGCGCTTCGAGCGACACGTCCCAGCTCAAGCGATCGCGCACCTCTCGAAGGCGGCTGGAGGCGACCGCAGCGTCGATGAAAGCGTCGGGCGTTGGCCTGGCGCCCTCGCGCTCCAGCTCCGGTGTCCCTTCGTATAATAGCTGTGCAGAAGACTCGAAGGTCCGCGGCACGAAGAAGGAACCGAGCAGCGCGAACACGGACGCGATGAGAAAGGCCTTGAGCAAGCGCTTTCGGTGGTCTCGAACGATCCACAGCAGGCGGCGAGGCTCGACCGGCAAACCGGGACGGCGTGGCTTTTCAGCCGACGCCTCCTCCTCGCCAAAGTCGTACGTTGCGTCGTCCAAGCTGTGTCCTCTGCTTAGGTGAGCATGGCTGTCGAGGCGACCTTTGGGCAAGTCGACAAGCCATGTGAGGCTGCTAACGTCGCCGCCGAGAATGCGCCCCTGGGTGGAAAAACTATTGGCCGCCTGGGGCATCGCCTGGGTGTCGCTACTGCTCGGAAGGGCGATTTGGCGACTCGCGCCGCTCGCGCTCGAACCCTGGACTGAGGACCTGATGACCAACGGTCAGAAGGGCATCTACATCGCCTGGCTCGCAGCGAATGCCTACTTGGAAGGCTACCGCGGCTTCCAACTGCGGTTCTCGCCGCGAGTCGTAGCTCGTGCGATTTATCTCGGGCAAAATCCTCGGCCGCTCTGGGTCTTGCTCGCGCTTCCGTTTTGCATGAGCCTCTTTCACTCGACCCGGCGCCAGCTGACGGTGAGCTGGGTGTTCGTCGTCGCGATCGTTCTGCTGATCTGGTGGGTCCGTTCGCTGCCGCAGCCCTGGCGCGGGATCGTCGACGGGGGCGTCGTGCTCGGCCTGGCGTGGGGCCTCGCGTACATTTGGTGGCTCTTTCTACGCTATCTCATGGGCGCGAAAATCCCCCCTCCGGGTGACATCCCGGTCGAAAAGGCCCCACAAGAGCAGCCGGCGCTCGGTTGAATCGCTGTTTTTTTCGTAAAAAGGCGATCCAAGGCTACAGAAACCCTGTAAAACACAGGCTGAACGGGCTCTCAGCCTTGGCATGAGGGTACTCCAACCTGCACACTGGCACTTGAGGGGATTCGGGCCACACTTGGCCTCGCGAAATGGGGAACCAGGATTCACAGAGGGGAACGCAATCCAGGCTAGTGCCGTGGGTCTGTGCGCTGATCGCAACATCTCTGGTGTGGCTGTCGGGCTCGTTCGGTACGTCTGCATCCGCTGAGCTCCCGATGACCGGCAACCCGGTTCTTCGCGAAGCGCAACACGCCGAGTCGCACGCAGAACCTTCGGACGCAGACCTAGAAAAGATCGCTCGGATGCCCCGGAGCATTTCGCCTTCGGACATCGAGCCGAACCCCAGTGTTTCGGTCGGCTACCCGAACCGAGGCCTCCTGAGATTCGGGATGCGGATCAACGATGATAGGGCCCTCAAGGTCAAGGTCGGTTCGCAGGACTCTCGCCACGCGACGGGCGAGCTCATTCGACTGATCGAACGCGCCGCCCACGAAGTTGCGTTTCGTTACCCTCGCGCTGAGCTCACTGTTGGTGATCTCTCGCGACCGGGTGGCGGCCGATTCCGCCCGCACGTCTCGCACCAGAGCGGCCGCGATGTCGACATCGGTTTCTATTTGCTCGATCGACGCGCGACGCCGGTGAATGCGCACGTGTTCGTTCGGCTCAACAATCAGACGATGGGCAAGCAGTGGGGTAGCCTCTACAAGTTCGACGCGTCGAGAAACTGGGCGCTAATCGAATCATTGCTCAGCCATCCGACGACCGACGTCCAGCACATCTTCGTGTCCAACGCGATCAAGCGTCGCCTGCTCAATCAGGCCACCAAGGAACGGGCGAATCCCGAGCTCTTGATGCGCGCCCGACGCGTCATCACGCAGCCCCGACACGGTGCGCCGCACCGGAGCCACTTCCACGTCCGCGTTTACTGCGCCGACGACGATCGGCCAATGTGCAAGGACCGCCCGCCTTTTTATTCGTGGCACCAAAGGGCTGACCAGGCACCGTCCGTCAGCGCGCTCAAGCCCAATGATTCATGAGCTGGCGGGGTCACTTGTGGACCCTCGGCCCATTTCTTCGCGATAGCCTGCTCCCGCCGAGGGTTCCGGACTGGCAGCGCTGGCAGACGAGTGTCAGCGATGGCGTAGTCGGCAAGCTCGAGCTGAGCGGCCGGCTGAGCGGAAGCGGCGCGTCCGACACCATCGTGGTGATCGTGCACGGGCTTGGTGGCAGCGCGACGAGCTACTACGCGGGCCGGGCCGCACTTGCGGCAGCACGCGCCGGGATGGACAGCCTTCGACTCAACCTTCGCGGCGCGGATCGCAGCGGCGCGGACTACTACCACGCTGGCCTCACCGACGACCTCGATGCTGCGCTGCGAAGCCCGGCTCTCGCCGGCTACGACAATATCCTCCTGCTCGCGTACTCGCTTGGCGGCAACATGATGCTCCGCTATCTCGCCGACCGGCCGGAGCCACGCGTGCGAGCCACTGCTGCGGTCTGCTCGCCAATCGATTTGAAGCCAGGTGCGCGTGCCATCGATCAGCCGCGCGGCTTGTTCTATCGGCGACACATCTTGAAGGCCCTCAAGGACATCTACCGTAACGTTGCGGAGCGTCGTGAGGTGCCTCTCTCCGTCGGCGAAGCCGATCGCATCGACACGATCGAGCAGTGGGACGAGGAGGTCATCGCGCCGCGTCACGGGTTCGCAGATGCCGAGGACTACTGGGCGCGGACCAGCGCCTGTCACGTCCTCGAAGACATCGAGACCCCGACCCTGTTCATCGCAACCGAACGGGACCCGATGGTACCGATCGACACGGTGCGGCCTTGGCTCCAGAATGCGACCAGGCTGCGGCGGATCGTCACCCAGCGAGGAGGCCACGTGGGCTTCCCGCCGAACGTGGACCTTGGACTCGGGTCCAAGGGTACCGTCGAAGACCAAATCCTCCGATGGATGCTGGCACCCACATAGCGTTTCGCCTGGCCGTTGCGGCAACGCTCTGCCTTGTCTCATTATCCGGATGTAGGGATGAACGGCCACACGTTGCGGAAGGGCCGCCACGCCCTGCCTGGTGTCCCGAAACTCGCAAAGTCGATCCGCCCCTAGCCAATGTGTCGCCCGCCCACGAGACGCTCGAATACTGGCTTGCGCGGAACGAGGCCTACGGGCCGCTCGACGAGCCGCTCATGGACTCAGCGGCCGTCCGGCGCCACCAGCTTGCGCTCCGAGAACCCCGGGAGGGAGAGCCGATCGGTCAGACGGATCTGCTGGCACCAGTCGATCGGGAGGCGCTGCAGACCCAGCTCGATGAGCGCCTAGCGTACATGAGGCGGAGGCTCGAGGCGGACGAGCTCTTCGATTCAAAGGGAAAGACGATCGAGGGAGTCCTGCTCGCTCCATTCGGAGCGCCAGCGTCGATCGACGCGATAGCCGAGTGGCGAGTCGTCGAGAAGCTCGAGCCGCTCCGCTGTGGTCCGTACGATGGCGGCCTCTACACGGCCCCGATCGACCCAGACTTCGACCGCAACCGCTGCAGCACCATGCGCGAAGGCGAGCTCGTTCAGCTCTTGGCCCGATGGCCGAACGGCATGTTCCTCGCCCGCACACCCTACGCGCTCGGCTGGGTCCGCAGCAACGCGCTCTCCTCGGCGATCGACCGCGACGAAGTCGAAGCGCGAAACCAAACCGTCGAGCTCCGCCCGTTTACCCGGCGAGAGCTCCTCACCGAAGCGTTCTCCGTGTTGGATGAGCCCTATGGCTGGGGCGGCAAGGGAGGCGGCTACGATTGCTCGCGCTTTCTCCTCGACATCTTTGGTCGTTTCGGGATTGAACTGCCGCGGCACAGCGCGCGGCAAGCGATGGCGGGCACATTCAGTGTCGACGTGTCCAGCGTCGAAGACCTCAACGAAAAGCGACTGCTGCTCGAAGCCGCCGCCCACCGCGGAATCGTACTGCTGCACTTCCCCGGCCACATCATGCTGTACCTCGGCACGAGCAAGGAAGGCGTGCCAATGGCCATCCATGCGTTCTCCGAGTACCTGACGCCCTGCGTGGGCCTCGACTTGGAGACGGTTAACCGCGTCGATCGCGTTGCGGTGAGCGACCTCTCCCTGGGCGCCGGAAGCTCCCGCCGTGATTTCTTGAGCCGGATCACGCGCATCACGGTTTTGGGCAAGACGCCCGGCCCCGCGCTGGTCGCCGATGCGGAGCTTCGTCCAAACGCACCGGTCGCTCTTCCGCAGGGCCGATGCGCCGACGCCACCCAAACGGCGCTCTTTCGATCGCCGCAGCGCCCGGACGCCTCGAGGCCCCTCCGCGTCATCGTCACCGGCGAGCAGGACCCGGGCCTCGCCTCACTGGTTCTCTTCGCGCCGGATGGCTCTCGAGTCACAGCGGCCGAGCACGTTCTCGATGGGCCACCGTTCAGCCGCTGGGTCGAGGTTCCCAAACCGGAAGCAGGCCGATGGACCGCCGTCTTTGCCGATGGCGACCTCGTGCGCGCATGCGAGTCCATCCCGGTTGCAAAGCATCCAGCGTCACCCGCGAAGCGCAGGCCCACAGGCGCAGCGTGGAAGCCGAGCCGGAAGTGGGAGCGGGATACCGAGAATTTCTTCGCCGCCTTCGTCGAGCAGCTTTTTCGTGAGCCGAGCGGCGACGACGTCACCTGGTCTCGACTCCAAGAGCTGATCGGCGAGCGCCAGCGCAACCTGCTCTACGACTATCGCTCGGTTGGAGAGGACGCGAGGCTCGACCTAGAGCCCGACTGCGCGGACCTACCTTACTTCTTGCGAGCCTACTTCGCTTGGAAGCTTCAGCTTCCGTTCGTCTATCGCGCCTGCACGCGAGGTCGAAAAGACACGCCCCCGGTTTGTGAGCCCACCGCGCTCAGCAATCTCGACCACATTCCGGACAGCGACGACGTAGGCGCGTTTCGTAGATTCGCTCGCAGGATGGCGGGCACCGTTCACTCGTCGAGCCCGCGCACCCTCCCCGACGACGATCAAACCGACCTCTACCCGCTTCGCTTGAGCCGGCAATCCATGCGACCGGGAACGGTCTTCGCCGACCCGTACGGCCACGTCTTGGTCGTCGCGCGTTGGAAGCCACAGGGCGTCAGCGACTACGGAGTTCTGATCGGTGCGGACGCTCAACCGGACGGCACGGTCGGGCGCCGGCGTTTCTGGCGCGGGTCCTTCTTATTCACCCCCAGCACCGAGCTCGTCGGCGCAGGGTTCAAGGGCTGGCGACCAGCTCGCTACGCGCCGGGGCTAGTGCCCGACACTGGCACTGACGCTGACGCCGACACTCAGCCCTGGCGGATCGCCACGAACGATCAACTGCGCAAAGCCGGTGGATTCCGTGCCTGGTCCGACGCCCAGTACAAGGGCAGCGCCGACGACTTCTACGCGGCGATGGAAGGCATGATCAACCCGCGCGCGCTCGATCCGGTGCGGATGCAGACCAGCCTGGTCGACGCTCTCGAGGAATCGCTTCAGCGACGCCTGAGCTCCGTCCAAAACGGCGAAGACTTCATGAAGGCCGAAGGCTATGTCCCGATCGGCATGCCGCACGGTACCGCTCTCTTTTTGACTACCGGACCCTGGGAGGACTACTCCACGCCGTCGCGCGACATGCGCCTGCTGATCAGCATCGACGCGGTGGTGTCATTCCCTGACAGCGTGGCCGACCATCCGGAGCGCTTCGGAATTCTAGGCGCCGATCGCGACACGGCCGTGGAGCAGGTTCGCGCGGCGCTTCAGACCGAGCTAGAGAAGCGGTCGTTCGAGTACCGCCGCTCGGATGGAACTGCCTGGACGCTCACACTCGCGGATCTCGTCGCTCGCAAGAATGCGCTGGAGATCGCCTACAATCCAAACGACTGCGTGGAGATTCGCTGGGGGGCTCCGGAAGGCTCCGACGAAAGGTCCACTTGCCAACGACGCGCGTCGCAGGGGCAGCAGTCGCGGATGCAGAACTACCGTCAGTGGTTCGCGAAGCGCGAGCGCCCGGGCTAGGCGGCGTCAGCGCCACTCCTCAGCGTTTTCATCGACTTCGTATCCGTCGATGGCGCGTGGCTTCGGACCGGTGACTTTCTTCATCTTCGGGCCGTCGGGATGCTTGACGTTGCCGCCCTGAAGCCAACCGCGAAATGGATCCTCGATCCGTACTCCAGGACCACCTTGCTCGATTAGCGGGATCCATGGAAGCTTGGCCATGGAATCCACGACGTTCTTGAGCTCTGGCTCCGGCGTGCCTGGATCGGCCTCGACGATGACCGGTGGCTCATAGTTGATTTCGATGACTGTAGAGGCGGTCTTCGACTGGGTCGTATCTTCGAGCGGTCTCAGCACCACGGTGCCGACGCGTCGCTCGACGCATTTGAGCGCCGCCGCGGATAAGCCGGATCCGTATGCGCTGGGCTCGATGCACATTCCCGTGGGGCGGACGATCGCGCTGACGCTGATGCGCATCGTCGCAGCGCTGCTCGACGTGAAATCCCGGACGCAATCCGTCGGCAGACCCACGGCTGCCTTGAGCTCGGCTCCCAGGTCGCGCTCCACCACTTCTTTTGTCGCCGGCCGGACGACCATCAGTCCGGGCTCGGCCGGCGAGGGCCATTCGCGCGGCCCTTTCGGAGGTGCCGGCGGCGTCTGAGAAATCGGCTGTCGAACGACCGTCTGGCGCGCGCCGCGAACCGGCTCTTCTCCGCTCTGACAACCGCAGACCAGCATCGCGGCGACGCAGACAGCCCAAGCGCGAATCATGGTTCTAGTCTACCGCGCAATGCCGCGTGGCGGTACTTCGCGTGCCCAGCCCCGCCTAGCGCCGCCAAGCTAGGCCCAGCGCGCCGGCAAAGTACTGGTCGAGCGCGCCTCCGGCCACGTACGGCGGATCGGGTGGCACCGGGTTCAGGTCGAAGCCGTAGCGGCGATAATCCCCGCTGAGCCGGATTTCAAAGCCCTTCGGAAGCGCAAAGCCCATCATCAGCAGGGC
>RCNE010000486.1_pt1 | contig 21427 bp, 17 predicted proteins | sample 2041361 | NCBI WGS metagenome assembly RCNE01 (sample SAMN09708229, study PRJNA481090) | Marine sediment metagenome, whole genome shotgun sequencing project.
TTTTGTCTGTTGATTTTTCATCGTTATTCTCCCTGCTCTGCTTTCTCTGAATGGATTTGAATTAGAACATATAGTCCGACACAGCCCATTCTTTACTGTCCCGAACATAAGGAATACTGCTTACATACACGCATAAAGCCGACCTCACGATAGCCTTTTTCAAGCAGGTAATCGGTAAACTCCCGGGCTTGCACCATTTGCCCGAGCATTAATGCCTTGATGGCCGCCTTACTGGCATCATCGCAGGCCCGGGTGCGGCCACTACCGGGTACATACTCCGGCAGATGTGTAAGAATATTGGCCGGTGGTAATTCACCATTCATTTCCCACTGCAGAAAAACAGCCTCCACAAGCATACTCCCTGCTTGACGTCTAAATGACATATTGCTTTGCGACGCAACCAGATGCAACTGAATATCATTCAACAGCTGATTTGCCAGTTGGGTGTTGCCCCGGCTTTTTTCGAGACGGGCCTGGTCAATAAGAAAATCAACATAGAGCAGAGAGGTACGCATATCCTCTTCGGAGATGCCTTTCAGTGCCAACCACTTATCAGATATTTCATTCGAAATCTCCCAGGCTTCATCAGTCTCCCCATCCAGGGCCATCAAATGGACCAGGGACTGCTGGCGAGAGATGATGTCCACAATGGTGTCCCGGGGGTCAATATTCTGCAGCATAATCTTCTCCAACAATTCCAGGGCTTTTTCCAGGCTGTCTATTGCCCCATCGGTGTCGCCATGAAGGTTTTTAACCGATGCAGAACCGGTCAGTGCGAAAGCCATGCGTTGAATTCTGTCGATATCATCCGGTTCGGCTTCCAGCAACGCAAGGTCAAGTGCGACATGCTCCTGTCGTGACTTAAGCGCACCTTCCAAATCACAGACATCCAATTGAGCGTCTGCAAGAAAGGCATGTGACTGCCCGAGTTCTGATTGGTAGTACTCATTCGCAGGATCCAGCACCAGTGCGATCTGGTTGTATTCGAGGGAAGATTGCATGAATTGCAAGGTACGGTCAGGGTTGTTTACATCGCGCGATTTCTGCAGATTGCCAAGACCTGTCAATGCATAGGCCATTTCCAACACCCATTCTGCATTTTCAGGTTGCAGCAAGATCAAGCGGCGGGTGATTTCCGCGTAAGACATGAATGCTTTTTCAGCAGCATCCAGATTCCCCTGATCCAGATAGGTCTGACCAATCCAGAATTCCGCCTGTCCCAGCTCAAAAAACACCAGGTGATTGCTTCGGTCATCGCGGTAGCCTGTTGCCAACAAGGCCCAGGATTGTTGGAATCTCTCAAGTGCCGAAGTCATATTTCCATTTTGCCAGAACTCAATCCCCTCCTCGCGTAATGCCAATGCGGTTTCAGAGCGCGTACTCTCATCAACACCTGCATCGCCGACCAATCTGGCCAGATCCTGTTTATTCCAGTCTTCAAGACGGACCAGGTTTTCAGGATCATCCGCAACGTTAAGCATGGTACGAAGCTCTTTGAGCTTGTAGGTAACAAGGGACTCACCTGATTCACGTCGCTGCTGTGCAGCAATACGGGCGGTAACTGCTGTAACCAGTACCGCCGCCAGTGCGATACATGCCACGGTAGTCAGCGTCCAGACTTTCTGGCGTTTCTGTAAATCTCTGCGTCGTAGTTGATCCAGTGGTAAACCAAGCATCCCCGAGACAAGTTTCAGCTTGGACAGGCGTTTGCCATCAGCCCATTTCCGGATATCTGCCGCCAGTGGTTCGGTCAGGCCAATTTCTGTTAATGCAGTTGGGAAACAGGTTGATTCAGCATCAGGAGTGGCGGGTTTACCATCAACAATGACACAGAAAATCTGTTTTTGACGCCCAAGACTGGCGAACTGGCGGATTTCTTCGTTGACCCAGAAAGAAGCAGCAGCATCGGGGGAACAGACCACGATCATATTTTCAGAATCAGCCAACGCCTGTTTGACCGTACCTCCCAGGTCAGATGCAGATGACAGATCATCACGATCCCGGAAAACCGGTTTGATACGCGATGGGACTTTCCCCACAGCAGTTTTTGTACCAAGCAGTTTACGCGGCACACGATAAGATTCCAGCGCCCGATGCAGCCACTTGGCCCAGCTCTCATCACGATGGCTGTAGCTGATATAGGCTTTGAATTTATATTTGTTATTCAACGTCTGAGAATGCGCCCTGCTTAAAACTCAAAAGTTCGAAACCATACACTGAATTTGCAAATTTTTCCTGGTTAACGTTCGCAAAGACCATTGTCTTGCAAGTCAGTGGCAGAGGACAAGTCATCACGGTCACGAAATACCGGACCCCGTCCCAAACTGTTTATTATTATATTTCAGTTGATTAAGCCCTGATTTTTTGTCACTGCCATTGCGCAATGTCTTCAATTAAGCATAGTTGTAAAGTCACTTTAATGCATATACCTGTCGCAACAAAGCTCCAGGACTTCGCAGCAGAGGCGCTATTGCAGATATACTCCACCTTTTGACATGTCAAAGGTAGCTCCCATGAAATGCTCTGTCATTCGCTCCAGTCTGAAGGACTATACCTATATCTACTTGTTGCAAGGAGAAGACTATGATGACCTGCCGGAATCACTGAAGAGTATTTTCGGTGAACCCGAGTTCGTCATGAATCTCGAATTAACTCCTCAACGTAAACTGGCCAACGAGGAAGTCAACCAGGTCATGGAAAACCTGGCTGAAAAAGGATATCACTTGCAACTACCACCGCAGGAAGACGAATCGGGCTGGCTTGATTTACCTGAGAAAAAGGAACTACTTTTATGAAGGACTAATTACCTTAGAGCTCCGTTGAGTATCCGAAGTCCTCCAGGAGTACGTAATTACACTTGAAGATAATGTAAAACCTCTAAAATGATGGCGTCAAACTTATGCAGCGTCCGACCCCGCAATGTCGCGCGAATCCGCTCCGCAGTGTTATAATTGCGCTCGTTTCAAGAGCCGATGGGCTGCTTCGGAACGTCAAACCCAACACAGGAGTCCAATTCAATGTCCACCAGTCTAGACCTATCCAAGCTCAGCCTAATGGACGCCCTCGACTTCGCGACTCTGATCGAGGAGGAAGCGCGCCAGCGCTACGAAATGTTCGCCTCACAGCTCGGCCGCACCAGTGGTGCTGGATCCTTCTTCGCCTCGATGGCTGAGAATGAGGCCAAGCACGGAACTGAGATACTCACCCGACGTATGGCTCTGTTTGGTAAGGTCCCCATGAAGCTGAAGCTGGGCGACCTCTACGACGTCGAGGCGCCGGATATGGGGGCACCGCGCCGCGGCATGTCCACGGTCCAGGCATTCGAGCTTGGGCTTGAAGCTGAGAAGAAGGCCTATGATTTCTACGACATGGCCTTGCCCGGCATCACTGATCCCGAGGTCAGGACATTGTTCACCGAGCTTCGAGACGAGGAGTTGGAACACGTCGAGATGCTACGAGAGGCAATGGCCAAACTACCCTCGAGCGCCAGCATCGTGACCGAGAACGACCCCGATGATGCCCCGTATCTATAGGGCGTGGTTTACAATTTAAGTTGTGGAGTGGTCGAGGTAGGGAACTGTCCGATCAAAGAGGTTCCTGCACTTTCTGGAGCGGGGAGCAGGAACTCCTTTAGCTTAACAAGCTGTCACTCAAAAGGTCATGGTATCTCTACTGAAGGATTTGGGCATCGAGAAAGGCTAGCCACTCAATCCAGCTGAACGACAGAAACTGGCAATGGATGAGGGTTTGAAACTGGCCTATGCCTCAATGCAGAAATCTTTCATTGCTCCGGGCTACCCCCCGGGGTTTGCCGCTTCAGCAAAACCCGCGCAAAATTGTCGGCCTCGCCCTCTCGCACGTTGTCGATACGCCACGCCCAGGTGTCCTGCGCATCGTGGTAGGTAAAAGTGTTGTGGATTTGTGAATCTGTCCCTGCGCCCCACACAAAGGGTATGCGGTCACCATCCGGCTTACCGTAACCAAACCCGTCGGGAACCAGACCGCCGCCGCCCGTGATATCCAGCCACATACAAACAAGGCGTTCGCTCCCCTCGTCCCAACCAAAAAAGACCATCGCTTCGTAAGCCGGATCGCCATTTTCGTCACGTTCGCGGGCAATTTCGTGGAATCGCAGGTAATGCCCTGCCAACACCCACTCAGACGTGAGGTCATGCACGATCTCCTGCCCGGCAATCGTGCCGGTCATAACCCAACGGCCCGCCAGGTGATCGAGCGGTGTGCCACGCTCTGCCAGGGTCTGGGCGAATGCCGCCGGCGCCAGGCACAGTGCTATAAGTAAGACTACGAAGTGTTTCATAACAAACCTCCCAGGGGACAGGAATTATAAACCACCTTTTTCGTAATTCAGTCAAGTGATGGTGCAGTATCTTTGGCTCTTTTCCTTAACCAGAGCAGGATGGTTGAAAACAGGTCTTGCGGGTCAACCGGTTTACCAACAAACCCATTCATGCCGGCATCCATGCAGGCTTTTCGATCCGCTTGAAAGACGTTTGCTGTCATTGCCAGGATAGGAATGTCTGCATATTGGTTCTTGTCGCCAGGAAGAGACCGGATTTGGCGGGTGGCTTCCATTCCGTCCATTCTTGGCATTTGCACATCCATCAATACCAGTTCATAAGTGTTGTCACGCATCTTTGCCACCGCATCAATGCCATCGTGTGCCGTTTCTACCACCAGTTTTACACTGTTGAGCAATGCCACCGCTACCTCGCAGTTGATCTCGTTATCTTCAACCAGCAGAATGCGCGAGCCCGCATATTGTGTCCGCAACAAGGCTTCAGCATCCGTAACCTGACGTGAAAAAGCCTCTGGCCCGGTGTCTTGACCAACAGTCAACCAGGCGGTAAACCAAAAAACACTGCCTTGCCCCCAAACACTTTCTACACCCACATCACCATCCATCAGCAGGGCCAGCCTTCGCGTGATGGCCAATCCCAGGCCTGTGCCACCATGCTTGCGTGTGATTGTCGTATCTGCCTGTTCAAATAGTTCAAAAATGCTGGAAAGCTTTTCGGACTTAACTCCAACACCCGTGTCCTGTACTTCGAAAATCAGTTGAACCCGGTCACCCTTGCGCTCTGTTTCTCTGGCTCGAATGGACACACTTCCATGTTCGGTGAACTTAATCGCGTTACTGACCAGATTAAACAAAGCCTGGCGCAATCGGGTCTGATCACCCTTAAGCCATAAAGGCGCGTTGCTATGGTCTATATCCATGCTCAGCCCTTTTTCATTCAACTGTTCTGCAAACAACGTACTCACTTGATCTAAAATCGAACCCAGGTTGAAATTCTGTTCTTCCATGATCAGCTTGCCCGCCTCAATTTTTGACAGATCAAGGATGTCATTAATTATGGTCAACAGGTGTTCAGCCGAAGTGTCTATTTTCAACAATTGGGCGGACTGCTCCGCTGTCGGCTCATTCCGCTTTAATAAGTGCGTAAGCCCGATGATGGCATTCATCGGTGTACGAATTTCATGACTCATATTTGCCAGGAAGGAGCTTTTTGCACGGTTGGCTTCATCGGCTTTTTTAATGGCATCAGCAAGCTGCATGGTTCGCTCTTCAACCTGCGCATCGAGACTATCACGGTGCTTTTCCAGGTCCCGGGCGAGTTGTTTCAACGCGGTGACATCGACCATTGAGGTAATAGCCAGATGCTGCTCACGCAAGTGAATGATTGCCGCACTGGTCAAAAGGTTCCGTCGATCGCCACTTTTGGTAAGCAAGTCGATTGGTTCATTTCTTAACACGCCTTCTTTGGTGAGTTTTGTTAAAAGGGCTTCCCGTCGCGCTGGCTCGAAACTCACGATTTTCTCTACTTCTGCATGCACCAATTCTTCTCGTGAGTAACCGCTCACGCTAACGAAACTATCATTGACCTCTGTTCTTCTATTGGATTTCAGATCAATGACTTGCATGGGCGTAGGATGATCATAGAACGCTCTGGAGAATTTCTCCTCGCTTTGTTCAAGTTTTTCAGTTACCCGGTTCCGTTCATTGATAACTGCCAACCCGAACAGGCTCGAAGTTGCCATAATGGCCAGAAATGCCTGTGCTGACATGGTGATTTGCTGAATTGTATATCCCGACCTGATAAACGGGCCCAATCCCTCGTCTGTGGTATGGATAATCAGCAGTGCAATCAACATCACGCTGACAGTCAACGTCTTGGTTCCAAACCTCAGGCCTGCCCATAATAGAAAAGGAAAAACGATGTATGGCTGGTCGATAATAAAGTGGTTATCCGTGACGTCTGCGGCAAACACAAACTGGATAAGGAGTAACAAGCTTACCCACCAGGCAAGTAACTCGAATGTACGCCAGCCCTGATAATTAAATGACCACTGCGGGGTACGTTTTAGTGCCAGAACAACAGGGGCCACAAGTATCACACCGAGGCTGTTTGAAAACCACCATACCTGGAACACGGACCAGTAAGTGCTGTCCGGATAAATTTCTGTAATCAGTACTGCGCCGAAAACGGCACTGAAAAACGTACCCACAAGGGCGCCGCCAATGATAAGAAATAAAATGTGTTTTAACTTGTCAAGCCTGGGAACGCCTTTGCAAAACCACCGCACCACGCCGGCGCCTGTCAGGCCTTCCAGAACATGCACCGAGCAGAAAAGCAACAGTACCTGGATGGTGCCTAAAAACGAACGGTCACCCGGAACCTGTTCCATGACCAGCCTCAGACTCACCTCACTGAAGATCGCTACCACGATTATCCAGGGCCAGTTACGAACAGGGCTGACCATCAGAACGCCCATCAACAATCCGGCGGCTGGCCATACCACTGCAACATTCGTACCCAGCGCAGCTTCAAAGTAAAGTTCATAACCCAGCCACAGTGCTCCAAAGTACAGCACGCTAAAAGCAACTAATAACATGCTGTTTTGAAGCTGGCCTGACTTGCGTGACATTGTATTCTCAATATTGGGTTGATGTGTTTTATCAAAAACCAACCCTTTAAAGATAGTCCCCTGTTTTGTTGAGCGGTTTGCTGTCTGATTAGGCGACTCTCAGCCTAAGTTGAAGTCTAGTCTAAAATGAATGGGGAGGCATCAACTGGATGAAACAAGTTGTTACGAATAAGGGTACAGGAAGCATTAAAGCAATACTGCCAGAAACCTGTACATGTTGAACTTCATTAACGTCAACATTCTGCTTAGTTAGCTGCGAATTATCTCGACAATTAAATGGTGAAGACTGGATTCTACTCGATGCATGATCTCCTGCCCGGCAATCGTGCCGGTCATGACCCAACGACCCGCCAGGTGATCGAGTGGGGTGAAGTGTCTCTGACCCAAGTCAATGCAGCTCAGCGGGTGAAGCGTATGCTGATGGCTGGAATATCCAGGAATTCTCCGTGAAGGATTAACAGGCCGTTCAGACTGATTCTCACAGCAAATGAATGAAGAAAAACTGATACGAGTGGGTTGTCCTTCGCATAACTGCGGGGGGCGTTGTCTGCTCAGGGTGCATGTGAAGGACGGCCTGATCACCCGTATCGAAACCGATGACCGTCCGAATGATACGGTTGCAGACCCCCAGTTAAGAGCCTGTATCAGGGGCCGCTCCTACCGTCATCGCCAACATCACAAAGACCGCCTGAAATACCCGATGAAGCGGGTTGGGGAACGTGGATCCGGTAAATTCGAACGGATCAGTTGGGATGAGGCTACCGATATGGTGGCTTCAAATATCATTCGAATAAAAAAGAAATACGGCAATACATCACTCTTTGTACCTTACGGTACCGGTGGTTATAACCAGATGGGCGGCAAATGGTCTGCCGACCGTCTGATGAACATGATTGGCGGTGCGCTGGGGTATTACAACTCCTATTCCTGGGCCTGTATTACCCGCGCAACCATTACCGTCTACGGCACAGATGTAACCGGAAACCAGCGTCAGGACTGGCTCAACAGCAAGTACATTATCATGTGGGGCTGGAACCCGTCGGAAATGAGGGACGGCACCAATAGCGAATACTTCCTCAAAGAAGCCCGGAAAAAGGGTGCGAGGATTATCTGCATTGATCCGCGCATGACCATGAGTGCGGTCGCGCTCGCCGATGAATGGATCGCCATTCGTCCGGGAACAGATGTCGCCCTTATGAGCGCCATGGCCTACGTGATGATCACGGAAGATCTTTACGACAAGGACTTCGTTGAAAACTATTGCATGGGTTTTGATACAAGCCAGATGCCAAGAGCTTTTAAGAATGAAGAAACCTACAGGGATTACATTTTAGGCATAAAGGATTCGCAGCCCAAAACCCCGGAGTGGGCAGAACAAATAACATCCATTCCGAAACAGGACATCATCCGCATTGCCAGGGAATACGCGATGGCCGAATCGGCGGTTTTGTACCAGGGCTATGGCATGCAAAGACGCGCCTATGGTGAGCAGGTGGTGCGCGCAGGTTGTGTGTTGGCGGCCATGACCGGCAATGTTGGAAAATCAGGTGGCTGGGCAAGTGGCATTGCACTACAGGCGGGCGGCGGCCCATTCTGGAACGTCCTGCCGCTTTTGAAAAACCCTGTCACTGCACAGATTCCGTCGTTCCTGTGGTCAGAAGCGGTTAAAAGAGGACCTGAACTAAGCGAAAAAGAAGGATTGGTTGGGATAGACAAACTACCCCATGGCATCAAGATGATCTGGGCGGTCGCCTCCAATGCCATTGTCAATCAGCATGCGAACATCAACCGTACGATTGAACTCATAAAAGACACATCCAAACTCGAATTCTTCGTGGTGCAGGACAACTTCATGACGGTTACTGCGCAGTTCGCAGATTTGGTTTTGCCTGCCTGCACCCAGTTTGAAACCTGGGGTATGGAAGACGGCTGGAAATACGGTGAGGAACTGATTCTGCAGCCTCAAATCCTGGATACACCATGGGAAACCATGAGCGACTATGCAATTTGTGCGGCAGTCGCAGAGAAACTGGGCATTAAGGAGGAATATACCGAAGGCCGTGATGAAAAACAGTGGATCAGCGCGCTGCTGGATGAATATCGTGAGACGAGATTCCCTGAACTGCCCAGCCTGGAAGAATTCGAGGAAAAAAACCTGGGAGTTTACTCGAGACCCGTTGATCAACCGAAAGTGGCATTTCAGAAGTTCAGAGAAGACCCCGTTGAAAACCCGTTGCCGACCGCCTCCGGCAAAATCGAATTTTTTTGTGAGGAAATGTTCAGCAAAAACCTGCCGGATGAGGTGCCCGCCATTCCCAAGTATATACAGGAATGGGAGAGTCCATTTGGGAAGGAAAGTGAAACCTATCCCCTGCAGGTGATCGGCACTCATTTTATGCCACGGATGCATTCCACCCTTGGCAATGTCGACTGGACAAAAGAAGCCTTTCCACAGCGGGTATTCATCAACCCGCTTGATGCGGAACAACGGGGCCTGAAAAACGGACAGAAAGTAAAAATCTACAACGAAAGGGGCACCGTGATCCTGCCCTGCCGTATCACCAAACGTATCCTGCCGGGTGTTGTGAACATTCCGCAGGGTGCATGGTGGAAACCGGACAAGGACGGTAACGACATTGGCGGATCGGTGAACACATTAACCTCCGAGCGCTGGACACCTTTCGCCTTTGGCAATGCACAGCACACCATCATGGCCGAAGTTGCATCGCTTCAGAGCAAACCATGAAAAGACTGGCCTTCTATTTCGATTCCGGTTCGTGCTCAGGCTGCAAAACCTGCCAGATGGCCTGTAAGGACAAGAATGATTTAGGCCCGGGCCAGGTCTGGAGAAGAGTCTACGAGGTGACCGGCGGCGGCTGGAAAAAACATGGAGCGACGTGGCAGCAGGATGTTTTTGCCTACAACTTATCCATGTCGTGCAACCACTGTGAGGACCCGATCTGTGTAAAAAACTGTCCGACACATGCACTCTTCAAACGTGAGGACGGAATTGTTCAAATCGATCAGAACCTGTGCATCGGTTGTAAGTACTGCGCCTGGGTTTGCCCCTATGGCGCGCCGCAATTCAATCCGCAAAAAGGTGTCATGGGAAAATGCGATTTCTGTGCCGATTACATCGACCAGGGAAAAAATCCGAGCTGTGTGGATTCCTGTCCGATGCGTGCGCTCGATTTCGGCGACCACGAAGAGTTACTGAAAAAATATGGCCCATCAGATCATATCTATCCGCTGCCGGACCCTTCGATCACGGAACCTTCGATATGTATCAGGGCACATCAAAACGCTGGTAGGCCAAACTCCAAAGTCAGCAATATCGAGGAGGTGAAAATTGTCTAACCGCGATTGGTCACTGGTTTGGTTTACGACCTTGGCACAATGGAGTGTCGGCATTGTCCTGTGGTTCACATTGCCTGCTGTTTTGGCTAACGATCTGAACCATGTTTTCGTAACGGGCCTGAGCGTGAGGAATCCAGTTTTACTGGCACTCATTTATATGGGGATCGCAACAATTAGTTCGTTTCTACACCTCGGTAACCCTGTAAGTGCCCCCAAGGCCCTAAGCAATCTATCTGGCTCATGGCTGAGCCGGGAAATTCTAGCCATCGGGATTTTTTCCGTGAGCCTGGTTTTCATATTGATATTGGGATGGAAAACCGGCCACGCTGAATATTCAAAATACCTGATACTGTTCAGTTCTTTTAGCGGGCTGGCCCTGTTGTGGATGATGATCAGGATTTATGTCATGCCAACCATTCCGGCATGGAATAGCTGGTATACACCGGTGAGTTTTGTTTCAACCGCTCTCAGCCTGGGCCTGCTCACTCACCTGACCCTGCACGCTTCCGGGTTTGTAAAAACCAGTGATCAGATCATCGGGTATTTTTGGGCTGTACTGGTCGTAATTTTGTTGATAGAAATTATTTCAGGATTTGCTCATCAGTCCAAGTTGGTAGAAATGGACACAGGTATGGACGAACTGGTTTTTGACAGCGGCACTTTCCACCAGGTTTTTCTTCTTCGCATGGCGATATTGATCTTTACCTGCCTGGCAGCAACTGTTCTTGTTCTCAAACCGGATTTGTTGCCGGGTAATGACAGCTCACTTTGGGTAGTGCTGCTATTTGTATCGGTCATTGCGCAGGAATTGATGGGCCGCCTTTTATTCTATTCATCCTATTTTCGCATAGGAGTTTAGATTGCGAAGTGCCTCCCCCCACCTTGCAAGATTACCCTTAGTCTTTATTATCACCTTCAGGAACAACTGGAAATTCTCCTAATTCCTCCATTGTCACCGTTGAGTTCTTTTCGTTTGTCCTCACCCGTTTCATATTGAGCACAAGCAAATACTCAAACGCTCCAGGAGGAAAATTGCTCGCTCCACCGACGGCCTTTGCCAGCAGCATTGGTGATCCAGGGCCAACAAAGTCCCCCGTAAGAGCCCCCATCAAAGCAGCAGGGTTTCGACCGCCTGAGAAGCGAACCTCAGGAAAAGTCCCCCAAAGATCCGTTATTGTCCAGTCATCGATCACCGGCTTTAGTGTTGCTTTGGACTTTGCCATGCCCCGTCCATCCCCCTCGATATATTTCAGTAAATGTGCAGACAAATCTGTGTTGAAGTCTGGAAAATAGACACTATTACGGGCGTATAAACTCGAAACCCTTCGGACTTTGTATTTATCACTATTACGATTGGTGCCCCGATTGGAGTTGATGAACTCTATGGCATTAAACTCCAGGGCGCGATATACAGTTGCACCGGTATAGGCCTCTTTGCGAATATTTGGGCCACCAATTATGCCCTGATACAGGCCATACATGATTAGTGGATTATTGTCATAGTTTTCTTTCAAAATGGTAAATTGGATATCGTTCAAGCTCAAAGGTATACCGGCAACTGTTAGCAGTTTTTTCGACAAAACAGATTCCTCACCGACCAAAAACTCTTCGAGGTCACGTGTCGGATATACACCAACAATTTCATTCAGGATAGTGATGTTGTAAAGATTCAACCAATAAGCCAGTTGCTCGTCCCGGGAGTAAAATTCAAGCGGTGCGCTGGTTGGTATTTGCTCGAGACTATCTCGAACGTCTTTCAATACTCGTCGGGCTTCCTCGTTATTTTCAAAATCTTCAAAAAAGAACCGGTTGCCTTCAAACAGGGTTTCCTTTTTGACTTTAGGCGCTATACGAGTCCCTAATGGGGCAGTAATTTGCGTTCTGCCGGCATGTGCTGAGCGTCGATCTGAATGCCCTACATCTACGACCAGGTAATCAAGCCATTGAGTCAACACATCGTAGTTGATCGTTTTTGTAGATGCGGGATCGAAACGCTGAAATGGTTCAGGCACTGTAGAGTCAGCGGCACTTGCGATTTCGACTACTGCCAAAAACCCAAAAACAAGAAATATCACTGATATCAAGTGTTTCATGACCAAACCCATCCTGTTCAACCGAAGATTAAGTGTACTCTCAACAATAGTGCACTTCTACATGACACAATGGCTCTCTGTTTAAACCGGCTATCAAAACCATGCTGAGTTACCGTCACGCTTTCCACGCAGGCAATCACGCCGATGTCTTAAAGCACTTCATCGAGATTCAGTTGCTGCGTCACCTGGCTCAGAAAGACAAGGCGTTCTGGTATATCGACACCCACGCCGGCGCAGGTTGCTATTCCCTGGACAGTGACTACGCAACACAGAACGCTGAATTCAAGAGTGGCATCACACGTTTATGGGAACGCGACGATTTGCCTGCGCCTCTGGCGGACTATGTGAAACTGGTCAAGGGTCTCAACCCGGAAGGCACGTTAAAACTGTATCCAGGCTCAACGTTGATTGCGCGTCATTACCTGCGTGATCAGGATCGCATGCGCCTGTTTGAGATGCACCCTGCTGACAGCAGTTTATTGCAGAAGAATTTTGCCCGCCAGGGTAAACGGGTGTTGATACAAACGACTGATGGCTTCAAGGCATTCAAAGCTTTGTTACCACCACCGCCAAAACGTGCATTGATGTTAGTTGACCCTCCTTATGAAGACAAACAGGATTACCGACGGGTCGTGACTGCATTAAGTGAAGGGCTTAAACGCTTCGCTACGGGTATGTATGCCCTCTGGTATCCACAGTTGCAACGGGATGAAACGCGGCAATTACCCGGACGGCTCAAATTGTTGCCCGCGAAAAGTTGGTTGCATGTCACCCTGAGTGTTCAGGGACCTGCCGCAGCAGAGGGTATGCGCGGTAGCGGTATGTTTGTAATCAACCCGCCCTGGTGGTTGCACGACACCTTGCAGAAGGTGATGCCTTACCTGGTTAAACACCTGGGTCAGGACGATCAGGCTGACTTCGAATTGGAGTATGACGAAAAACCGGTGTAGCCGGGCACTGTTGCTGAGCAGACAACGGTATTCGGCTCATTTATGCCGTAGAAGATGATGACGATTGCCAATCCCTGGGATCTATCCGGTAGTAATTTTTAAGCACTTCAAATAGCTCGGAATGATGCTTTGCCATCTGTGCCGGTTTCTCAAAAAACGTTTCGGTAGAGACCGCAAAAAACTCCGCCGGATTGGTCGCACCATAGTGATCAATCAGCGAACGTTTGCCCTTCCAAGCGTCTTTTTGAAGATCTTCAAACTCTCCGGATAAGGTTGATGCCCAGGTACGCAAACAGTTTTTACCGGCCAGAATCGGTGCGCCATTGGTGGCACCTGATTCACTATCAAGCTGATGTGCAAATTCGTGCAAGACAACATTTTGACCATCGACAAAATTGCTCGATCCGTGAAGGACATTATCCCAGGCCAGGATAACCTTGCCATTGCTCCACGATTCACCCAGCAATCCCTTACGTCCTTCGCTGACAACGCCCTCGGCGCTGCCCTGTGCCCGGTCAACAACAAATGCACTTGGATACACGATGATATAACGCAACGCCGGGTAAACACGGGTTTTGCGGTTGACCAGCAACATGCAGGCTTCAGCCGCAATGGTCACACGAATTTCATCGGTGATTTCCAAACCACCAGCACCGCTGAAATGCTTCTGATGCAGAAATTGTTTGATCAGGTTCCGAAGTTGCAGGCGCAGTGGCATGGGCAGGTTTTTGTAAACCGCAATATTGCGCTCAACGATGGCGACCCACTCCTGGGGAAACGGTGCGGCAACCGCCGCCCTCAACCGGAAACGCGGCAAAACCAGTGAAACAGTCACCCCGACCAGAACCAATACTACAAATATCCAATATCCCACTTACATTCACCCTTTTAGCAGTAAACACCAGGACAATTCCCGATGGCCAATTATTGTACCTGACACACTGTAGCCCTAGACACATATGTGGGGTCCAAGACGCTACGCGCCGCACATCAATGCGCTATACTTAAAAGCGTACGCATTGGCCCAAAACTGAAGCGAAGACTAACCGAAGGAAAGGGTTTGTTTTTATTCTATCTGCAAGCAGTAACCAAACCGAGCAGCGTCCGTGCACGTGTGTGTATGTTGATTCTTGGTGTTTCATTGGCATTGAATGCCATTGCCGATACCACGGTGCCAGAACCCTTCCAGCGTTTCGACCCCGCATCTAAAAACACCATCAATTACAAAGTTCTGACTCAGTGGCTCAAGACAGTAGTTATGAATATAGGTCGCTCTGATAGAAGTTCTGCACGCAACCAAGCCCCTACTGGCACTCGTATATCACCAAAAATTGCGAACAGATCATCTTTTGAAGGTAACCGTGTTTTTTTCGAAAACTTAGTAGATAACGAAAAAGCCCAACAGGTATTGAAAGGCATTCAAGAGAATCTCGAGCGGATTCCGAACGAAATACCACTTGAATACTTCACCCGTGATGAGCAACTGGCCTACTGGTTAAACCTGTATAACGTCACCATCCTGAATGAGGTCGTATCGGTTTACCCGAAACGGGATCTCGAAGACCTGCTGGTCGGTGATGATTCGATTTTGTCAAAAAAACTCCTTACTGTTTCCGGTATACCATTGAGCTTGAATGAAATCCAGTTTTTTATATTGAGAGAAAACTACGATAACAACCCATTGATCATGTATGGCTTGTATCAGGGCATCATCGGTGGTCCAAATATTCGTCCGTTCGCTTTCTCCGGCACCACCGTGTATCGCGCGCTCACAAACAATGCCATTGAATTTATCAACTCCAATCGTGGTGTTAATCGCGACCCTTCAATGAACAAAGCTCACAAGGTTTCGAGCTTATATGAGCGTAACAGGGCTTACTTTCCTGATTTCAATCCAGATCTGTACGCACATTTACTGAAGTACCTGGAGGGAGATGTACGAAAGAAATTCAAATCAGAAAAGACATTAAGACCGGTTTTAGACGACTGGACAGTTACCGACTTATTTGGAACCTTTCCCGAGATCCGCACCGCTGCGGCAACAAATCCAGCGGCTTTTTTAGGTGCTCTTGTGAGCACAACACCTGGAGATCCGGCCCTTGGTGGCGGTGTCATGGGAGCCTCTGTCGGCGGTGCAGCAACAGCAAATATGTTAAAGGTCACCCTCTTACGCAAGATCAGCCCACAGGCGTATAGGCATTTGATTAGAATCAATAAGAAATGGGTGGCTACCAACAAAAAGAGAGGCACTGTGACGATGGAAGAACTGGGAGAGTTCCCGGTTGAGCCTGACGTCGGCCTGGAAAGTGATAAGAACAGGTAATTGCCAGTACCATCACGCCCAACTGAATCAGAATCCCATATGCCTATCCGCGTGGGCGCCAAGGCCGCGTAGTTATGTTCAGGATGAACGGTATGCCGCGGGCGCAGCGAACGTAGGGTGCGTAACCCGTTACGCACCGGACCATTGTCGGATGTTAAAACCATTGGTGGGTAACAAGTTACCCACCCTACGGGTGCGGTCAGCGAACGTAGGGTGCGTAACCCGTTACGCACCGGACCATTGTCGGATGTTAAAACCACTGGTGGGTAACAAGTTACCCACCCTACGGGTGCGGTCAGGCCACATGTGAAATTGAATAGATTTCTTTCTGACCTGTACCCTCAAATTTGCCATAATCCCCCCTGCCCTTCAAAACAATAATCGGGAGATACCCATGTCACGCCTTTCAATTTTATTGCTACTGCTTTTCTGCCTGCCCGCTCAGTCAGTCACAGCCGCCTGGGATGAAAGCAAGCTTGAAGGGCTGAAATGGCGCGAGGTCGGACCCTATCGTGGCGGACGCTCGGCTGCCGTTACAGGAATCGGGCAAGACCGGGAGACTTTTTACTTCGGCTCAACCGGTGGCGGTGTCTGGAAAACCACCAACGGCGGTGGTAAATGGGACAATGTCTCGGATGGTTTTTTTGGTGGCTCCATCGGTGCAGTTGCCGTTTCTTCATGGGATCCAAACGTTATATATGTAGGTACCGGTGAAAAAACCGTACGTGGCAATGTGTCCGTGGGCAATGGCGTTTGGAAGTCCACCGATGCCGGACGCACCTGGTCCCATACCGGTCTGAAAGACAGCCAGCGTATTCCCCGCATCCGTATTCACCCGAAAAATCCCGATGTTGTGTACGTCGCTGCCATGGGAAGTCTGTTTGGCGCCAATGAAGAACGCGGCGTGTTCCGCTCTGTCGATGGTGGTAAAAGCTGGCAGAAGATTCTCTATGTGAATGACGAGGTTGGTGTGGTTGACCTGGCGATGGACCCGACCAACCCACGAATCCTTTATGCCAGCACCTGGCGAGTCATCCGCACACCCTATAGCCTTGAATCCGGCGGTGAAGGTTCAAAGCTTTGGAAATCCACCGACGGTGGCGATAACTGGCAATCCATTTCCGAAAATGAAGGCATGCCAAAACCACCCCTGGGTATTTCCGGTATAAGTGTTTCACAAAGTAACCCGGATAACCTGTACGCAATTATCGAAGCGAACGATGGTGGTGTGTTCCGCTCGTCCGATGCCGGTAAAACCTGGAAACGAGTTAACAAGGAACGCAAGTTACGCCAGAGGGCCTGGTATTACACACGGATTCAGGCTGACCCTGTGGATGAGGATAGGGTCTATGTAATGAACGTACGTTTCCATAAATCCAAGGATGGTGGAAAAACCTTTGAAAAAGTATCCACACCACATGGTGATAACCACGATTTGTGGATCGACCCGAATGACCCCAAACGTATGATCGAGGCCAATGACGGCGGAGCCAACATCAGCTATGACGGTGGCGAAAACTGGTCGGTGCAATCCAATCAGCCCACCGCACAGATGTACCGGGTTTCAACGGATGACGCGTTCCCCTATCGTCTGCTGGGTGGTCAGCAGGATAACTCTGCTATTCGGATACGTTCACGCTCGGCATTCAGTGATGCCATCGGCACACGCGACTGGGAGCCAACTGCGGGTGGTGAAAGCGGTCATATTGTCGCCCGGCCGGATAACCCGGATATCGTTTATGGCGGTTCTTACGGTGGATACCTGATTCGCTACAACCACGCTAATGGTGATGTTCGCGCGATCAATGTCTGGCCCGACGACCCAATGGGTTGGGGTGCCGCAGAGCTGAAGTACCGCTTCAACTGGAATTTCCCATTGATGATCTCACCGCATGACCCGGATACCTTGTATGCAGCTGCAAATGTGCTTTTCAAAACCACGGATGAAGGCCGCACCTGGCAGACGATCAGCCCGGACCTGACCCGTAACATCAAGGACAAACAGGGTGCCTCCGGCGGACCGATAACCAAGGACAATACCAGCGTCGAATACTACGGTACGATCTTTGCAATTGCAGAATCACTTTTCGAGGCAGGCGTCATATGGACCGGATCCGATGATGGCATGGTACATATCAGCCGGGATGGTGGTCAGAGCTGGAGTGATGTCACCCCCAAAGGCCGCAACAGCGGTTTGCCGACTGAAATTCAGATCAATTCGATCGAAGCTCACCCGTTTGAAGCCGGTGGACTCTACCTTGCCGCCACCGCTTATAAGAGTGACGATTTCAGACCCTACCTGTTCAAAACCACTGACTATGGAAAAAGCTGGGTAAAGATCACCGATGGAATCCCAGCCGACCATTTCACACGTGTGATCCGGGCGGACAGCGAGCAACGTGGACTATTGTTTGCCGGCACTGAATCCGGGGTTTACCTGTCAAAGGATGACGGTAAAAGCTGGCAGAGCACACAGCTCAATTTGCCGGTGGTCCCCATCACCGACCTGGCACTTAAAGAAGGTAACCTTGTTGCCGCCACCCAGGGACGTGGTTACTGGATTCTGGACGATGTTGCCGTATTACGTCAGGCGGATGAGTCCGTATTCAGTCGGGAACAACACCTGTTTACACCTGCCCCCAGCTGGCGGTTAAGAAACGGAGCCGATGATGAACCCAGGAACATGGGAAGTAACCCACCGGCAGGCGTACCTTTGTATTACTGGCTGGCTGAAGAACAGCCGGCGAATAGTGACATTTCGCTTGAGATCATGGATAGGCACGGCAGCGTCATCCGCACTTTTACGCCCAAACCAGCGGAGGATGAGGATGAGGATGAAGATAAGGAAGAACTGGTGCTTGGTGACGATGACAGGAAGCTCGAAACCAAGGCGGGTCTGAACCTGTTTACCTGGGACATGCGTTATGCCAGTGTTGAGAGGTTCAAGGACATGGTGCTATGGAACGACTCTCTGAAAGGGTTCAGGGCGGTGCCCGGAGAATACCAGGCCACCCTGAGATCCGGCGATAAACAGCAAACGGTCAGTTTTGAAATTCTTGCAGACCCGCGACTGGATGTTTCTTTGGAGGAATACCGGGCACAGTATGATTTCGTCTCGGCAATCAATCAGAAACTGACTGAAACCCATCGAGCCATAACACGTATTCGTGAGGCCAAGACCCAGTTATCAGCCATTGAAAAGCGAACGGAAGAGGATCAACAATTTGCCGGCCTGCATGAATCGGCCACAGAGCTTGAAGGCATGCTGGGCAGTGTTGAAGAGACCCTGTACCAGACAAAAATGGAGAGCCCGCAGGATCCGCTCAATTTTCCTATTCGCCTGAACGATAAATTAGCCGGCGTGATGTCCCTGGCCGGGCGTGGCGATCGTGCACCATCCGAATCGGCAGTTATGGTGCGTGACGAGCTCATTGCCGCTATTGATGCAGCGTTGAATCGGCTGGAAGACGTTTTTAACAATGACCTGGTCGCCTTTAACCTGCAGGCGGCCGAAGCTGGGTTGGAGGCCGTGCGGGTGGCAGAATAATTTTGAATATCATTCCACCAACGTCATGGGGTTATTTTATTGTCGGAGAATAAAACAGTATCCCTGCGAACGACCGTCCATGTTGTGGGGCATAAATGAGGCGGAGTTGAAAAAAAGGGATCCGGTCCCCTGTGTTTGGCGGGAAGCCGGACCCCTCAGGTTGATGGGTCGAATTGTTGTGGGTTTGGTTCAGCCGGTTCTTTCATCACCAGCTTCGCACCGCCCAGCCACTGACATTGCGCACGCCAACCCGATCCATCCTGCGTTGACGACGACCACGTCTCGCCTGCATATCTGATTTTGCGATGTTGGCTGCGTTAGCGGCAGGTCGGTGGCTCGAAACCATGGTAACGGGCGCAGCCGGTTCAATGTACCCGGTGATTTCCCGGTACGTATCGCGTATTCTATTCATTAACATTTGCTTATCTCCTTGACGGTCCTATCTTTTCCGCTCTTGTCTAAAAACTGTCATAATTGAGTCACTGAAAGATATTGCATAAATCTTTATATACTTTAGCTTTCAGTTGACAATGGTAGAGATGAAGCACAATATTGACCAACGGTTTTTATTATTTACATGTTAAGTTTTTCTTAATCATTATGCCCTCTATTCCACTCAATGCATTACGCACTTTCGAAGCCGTGGCAAGCCACATGAGTTTCACCAGGGGGGCGGAAGCCCTGAACGTGACCCCGGCTGCGGTGAGCACGCAGATCCGTGCGCTTGAGCAGCGGCTCAATCAACCTTTGTTTCATCGCCACGGACGCCAGATTTCTCTGACTGAGGCCGGACGCAAGCTGCTACCTGGCGTGCAACGAGGCCTGGCGGAGATGCGACAGGCAATCGAGGTGATCAGCCAGGATCGCCTGGAAGGCGTATTGAACCTCAGCATGATGCCGTCGTTCCTGCAAAAATGGCTGATGCCGCGCTTGCCTGAGTTTTATAGCGCGAATCCTCAGATTGATCTGAGAATCAACGTGGACAACGCGCTGGTGGATTTCAGTCAGACTAACATGAGCGCCGCGGTTCGCCTGGGTGGCGGCCAGTGGGCCGGGCTCAAATCTGTCAAGTTGATGGATGACTGGATTCTACCTGTTTGCAGCCGCCGCCTGCTCAAGAAAATCGGCCCGATTCATTCGATCGAAGAGCTACAGCAACATGACCTCCTGTTTGCACCGAGCAGTGTATGGGATCCCTGGTTCCGTGAATTCGGGGAAAGCAACCGGAATAGCCGCTGGAGTTTGCTGAATGATTCAATCAGCATCCTGATGGCGGCTGAACAGGGTGAGGGTATCGCGTTGACCCGCTGGTCACTGGCTTCACGAGAAATAGAGGCACGCCGCCTGGTACGGCCGATAGATACAGTGGTTAAAGCCGACTGGTCCCACTATTTCGTGGCACCTCCTCATTATTTTGACTTACCGAAGGTGGCTGCGCTCCGGGACTGGTTGCTCGATCATAGCAGCCGTTTTGAACCACCGGATTGAAAGAGTGGCAGAAAACGGACCGGGTAACGCTATGTCTTTCGTAGTATTCCAACCCCTCCACACTCGCGACAGATATTATGACGGTTCTCGACCCAACCATCTCCTTGACAGGGACCACATAAAACATGGTCGTCATCAATCATCACATGACCAGCACCGTTGCAAACGGGACACTCATCGCGATGATCCGAAATCCATCCGTGACCATTGCATGGTCCACAGGATTTACGAACACTCATAAACCATTCCCTGCTAAATAGCCATCGGAACTAATTGAACCTCGCCCGCCCGACAGGAAGTCTTCAATACCAAACTCTATCATCAGTAGTACCTCATAATATTCTTGTTGTTCATGTTACTCCCCTAGATTCTAGCAACACGTAGATACCTTTGCCATTCATGGTCTGAAAAGGTTGCCGTCAAACTAGAGGGGGCGGAGCATTGCCTCATGGGCAAAGAACTCTTCGGGTAGGGCCGACGGTTTCGCTCACTCTGATATTTGCAGCTATCGTTTCGTTTGAAAGGGGTGTTTCAGGATAGAATTTAGGTGGTGCCATATACTTTGAATATGCCAGGCCTGAATTACTGTCACAAAACACACCTTTAACTGGAGTAACACCTTGAAGAATTACGTGATCGACAGAAACGAATTTGTTCCGTCCAGCGACTGGAGCAGCTCCAACGCATTGCACATGATGAAACTTTCTTATGCGGTCTATGC
>RCNE010000487.1_pt1 | contig 21427 bp, 23 predicted proteins | sample 2041361 | NCBI WGS metagenome assembly RCNE01 (sample SAMN09708229, study PRJNA481090) | Marine sediment metagenome, whole genome shotgun sequencing project.
AAGGTTGAGTTTGAAACCACACATCGAAGAAAAGATGGTTCTTTCTATCCTGTAGAAGTACATCTGCAACTATCCACCATAGGGGAAAGCAAGGTTTATGTTGCCATAATCTTGGATATCACAGAACGCAAGAATTATACCCAAAAACTAGAAAAAAAGGTAAAAGAGCGCACCAAACAATTGACCGAGGCCCTTGCAAAAGAAAAGGAACTGAACGAATTGAAAACCCGTTTTTTATCCTTGGTTTCCCACGAATTCAAAACACCGCTGAGCAGTATTTTAACCTCAATCACCTTATTGGGAAAATATACCCAGACCGAGCAACAAGAAAAGCGGGACAAACACGTGACCACGATTAAAAATAAAGTGAAATATCTTGATGCTATTCTAAATGATTTTCTCTCTGTAGAACGGTTGGATTCCGGAAAGGTCAATTATAACGTAGTAAGCTTTCCATTGAGTAAAATCGTTAACGAAGTAGTTTATGATTCCAATATGCTGCTCAAAGCGGGACAAAAAATCCAGTATCCCGAGAACATTGATAACCTCATCATCCAATTTGATGAAAAGACCCTGCAACTAGTTTTGTCGAATTTAGTGCATAACGCCATTAAATATTCTCCGGAAGATTCCATTATTGATTTACAGGTAGAAATCGAGAAGAACAAGTTAATCTTGAAAGTAATCGATCAAGGAATCGGCATTCCCACAGACGAACAAAAGCATATTTTTAATCGCTACTTCAGGGCAGGGAATGCCCTTTTGACCCAAGGTACGGGCATTGGCTTGAACATTGCAAAACAGCATCTGGAGAATCTCGGAGCAAGCTTAGAATTCAACAGCAAAGAAAACAACGGATCAACATTTATAGTGCATATCCCCAGAGAACTTAATACCACCTAGAAAATGAAAACAATTTTATTAATTGAGGACGACCGGGCACTACGTGAAAACACCGAGGAGCTTTTAGAACTTTCTGGCTATAAGGTAATGACCGCCGCGAATGGAAAAATAGGAATCGAAGTTGCCAAGGAAAACCTGCCCGATGTTATTATATGCGATATTATGATGCCAGTTATAGATGGATATGGTGTTCTGGAAAACCTATCGGCTGATGAAAAAACCAAAAAAATTCCCTTTATCTTTCTATCCGCTAAAACGGAGCATAAAGAAATTCGGAAAGGTATGGATCTGGGCGCGGATGACTATTTGACCAAACCTTTCGAGGAAGAAGATCTTATCGGTGCCGTGGAGAGTCGATTGGCAAAGGCCGAACTCATGAGTCGTATGCTTGGCAAAACATCTAATGACCATGAAGTTTCAGAAGATGAAATGCGCACCTTGCACGAACTGAAGAACTTTTTTGACGATAATGGCGAAATCGCCAACTTCGCTCAGGGAGAAATTGTTTATCATGAGGGCTCACATTCCTATAAAGTATACCTCATCTTAAAAGGAGTCATCAAATGCCATAGTATGGATTCGGACGGCAAGGAACTAATTACCTCACTATATAGGGCCGATGACTTTTTGGGGTTTACGTCTTTTCTGAACAACATACCCTATCAAGAATCAGCGACGGCGATAGAACCTGTAGCCCTTGCGGGAATCTCCAAAAATAACCTCAAGGAAGTTCTAGAAAAAAACAAGAATATTTCTTTGGAACTGATGGAGCTTTTGACTGATAACATTACTGAATTCAAGGCACAACTATTACAAATGGCCTATAGTTCTGTTCGCAAGAAAACGGCGCAGACGCTACTACAGTTTGCCGAGATTATGAATACAAAAACCGAAGAACCCATCAAAATATCACGGCATGATCTCGCGAGTGTCGCCGGTATTGCCACGGAAAGCCTCATACGTACGCTATCTGGATTTAAAAAAGAGGGACTCATAGCTATTGAGGGGCGGAACATCAGAATAAAAGAATTGAAGGCGCTGCAGTATGTGAATTAGATAGTACAAATTCGCAAATCAGAAAGCGGCACACCTGATATATATCATATTGCACGTGCAATCACAAGCTTATTTTTGTCTGCCAAGCCATGTGAATGAAGAACCTTTTAATACCCACAGATTTTTCAGCTAATTCTTGGAACGCCTTAGAATACGCCGTACGGTTCTTTATGAACGAGGCCTGTAATTTCTATATTTTGCATATTGGCGATTTAAAGGAATCATCTGTAAATAGCAATTCTTTTACGTTTCCCGTCGAAAAGATAAGTACTTCCATAAAGGAAAAATTGAACTCACTTTTTATACGAATCGAGGGGTTGCCCATTAACGAAAAACACCATTTTATTGCCCTTCAGGAGTACGGAAACTTCGTCGATATTATGCGTAAAACGGTCGAGGCAAAAAAAATAGACCTTATGGTCATGGGCACTAAAGGGGCATCGGGCATAAAGGCATCGATAGTAGGCAGTAATACGGGCGATGCCATTACCAAAGTGCCATGTAACGTGTTGGTAATTCCAGAGTATGCTAAGATTACAATACCAAAAAAAATCGTATTCCCTACCGACTATAACATATTCTATTCATACCCTATTTTAAAAGCTCTTACAGAAACCATCCGTATCACAAAAGCTAAACTAGAGGTTTTGAACGTTTTGACAAATAACAACCAACTAACAATTGAACAAGAAGAAAATAAGCGGTACTTACAGGACTATTTGGAAGAAACTTTTCAACACACGCCTAGTTTCCATAATAGCGTCAATAAAAATATCAAGACGGCCATACAGCATTATGTAGCTTCCAATCATGGGAAAATGGTTGTCATGGTAGCGAAAAACCTGAACTTTCTTCAAAATCTGCTGTTCGATTCCTCCGTGGAAAAGGTGAGTTTTCATACCACAGTTCCGCTATTGGTAATGCATGAGTAGGATGCAGTATTTCAAATACGCACTTCATAACTGACCATTATCATACGTTCCATAAGGTAATCTCCAGAGAGGTAGAGAATGGTATTCGAATTTTTGCTAAGAGGATAAGTGCAGACCTTATCATCCTGATTTCATAAGATTTCGATCTTTTTCAAAAATTATTTTTAGACACTACGGTAGAGGAAGTAAGCTTCGATACAAGAATTCCGCTTATGTCCCTCCAGGGTTGATTAGTAATCCCGCTTTTTACGGGCACATATTTCTTTCATCATATTATTGCTAATAAATACAAAGTCATTTGCTTACAAAATACGCTAATCAATCAAATAGCATATCGTAATTATCTTCTGAGCAACAAATATTTATACTCTTCAGAAGTAGTCTCACTACTTCGGAGAGATTAAGGAATGACTTTTTCATCCACTTTTCCTAATGATATATATCATAGTTATTTAGTTGTTATAGAAATATTTTTGGATAGTCATTTAAAACTAAGCTATGAGAAGAGTATTGATTCCTACCGATTTTTCTACAAACGCTATGCAGGCCATAGAATATGCTTTGCGGCTCTACAAATGTGAACGTACCAATTTCTATTTTTTACACGCCTATGCTGATGAAGTGTACGGACCCTTTAAAAAAAATGGTGGAAAATCAATGGAGGCACAAAAAACTACAATCCAAAAAAATGTAGATGAGTCCTTGAACAAAATAGTTACTGACCTTACCGAAAAACATCTCAATCCAAAACACAGTTTTGAAGGCGTTTCCGTCTTTGAGTCCTTGATAGATGCGGTCAACGATTTTGCCACTAAGATTAATGCTGATCTTGTAATTATGGGTACCCAAGGCCAGACGGCGAGCAAAAAAATTACGTTTGGCAGCCATACGGTTCAGGTATTCAAATATGTGCAATGTCCTGTTTTGGCTATTCCCGAGAACTTCGAGTATCAACAGCCAAAAAAAATAGTGTTCCCCACAGATTATATGTTGCCTTACAAGCGCAGAGAGCTAAAACTCTTGAACACTCTAGCCTCTGAGTTTAAATCTGAAGTCCATTGCCTATATATTTCAGATTTTGAAGATCTCAGCCATAGACAACTTGACAACAAGCGGTTCTTACAAGAATCCCTGTCCAATGCATACCTGTTTTTTGAACGTACACCCGTCAAAAATAAAGGCGAGGCCATTATGGAATACATTTTCGACAGCGATATCGACCTTCTGGTCATGGTCAATGCGCGGCATTCTTTTTTAGAAGATATGTTGTATCGATCCACGATTGATGAAATCGGTCTAAACCCAAAAATTCCGTTTTTGGTCATGCAGAACCTACCCAGATAATATTTAAACCTTGAAAAAATGAAAAAAATACTCTTGCCCACCGATTTCTCCGATAACGCTTGGAACGCTATTGTCTATGCGCTTGAATTTTTTAAAAACGAAGCATGCGAGTTTCATATACTGCATACCTATACACCTACCTTTTATAGGGCTGACTATATGATTGGAGGACCAATCTATACTGCCATTCCTGATGTGGGCGTTGATATTGCACAGGCCGGCCTGGACAAGACCTTGGTGGATATCAAATTAAAATTCAATAACCCCAAACATAAATTCAAGGCTTTTTCAGCCTTCAACACCTTGATCAATGAAGTGATCGAAATTACGGAAACCAAAGATTTTGATTTAATCGTTATGGGCACACAAGGGGCTACGGGTGCCAAAGAAATTTTCTTGGGAACGCATACGGTTCATGTGCTGAGAAAATCAAAAATACCGGTATTGGTGATACCCAAAGGATGTACGTCTCAAGAAATAAAATCTATTTTGTTTCCCACGGATTATGCCACACCCTATAAAAAAGAAGATTTACAATATATACTGGATGTAGCCAAAATGCACAACGCAAAATTGACCATCTTGAACGTAAAGGACGATTACAGTCCAACGGATGGCCAAATAGCAAACCAAAAGTCATTGGCGGATTATTTTGGAGCACTGGATCATGAATTCAAACAGATCAAAGGCCAATTGATGCCCGACGCTATTCACGAATTTGTTTCGCAGCACAACATCGCCCTTTTGGCGATGATGAACCGCAAGCACTCTTTCTTGGAAAGGTTACGGGTAAAACCGAATGTAGATTCGATTGGTTACCATACGAAGATTCCTTTCTTGGCCATTAGGGATACTTGGGAAGAACATGTGAAAAAATAGAAGTAATGAAAAAAATTCTGTTACCTACCGATTTCTCCGATAACGCTTGGAACGCCATTTTCACAGCTGTAAAATTATATGCAAATGTAGAATGCAGATTTTACCTTCTACATGGCTACGAACCCAAAGCCATGAATATGCTGGGTAGAAAAGGCCAACAACGATTAGGGCTCATTTACGATTCTTTATCGGAATACTCAAGACAGGAGATGGATAAGGTCATGGTATATCTTAAGGAAAACCACCATAATCCAAAGCATAGCTTTGAGACCATTTCAAAATCGGACACCTTGGAAGAGACAATACATCAGGTCTTAGCGGAAAAAGACATTGATTTGATATGCATGGGTACCCAAGGAGCGACAGGAGCCAAACAGGTCTTTATGGGAAGTAACACCGTTAAGGTATTAAAAAATATCAGTGACTGCCCAATCTTGGCGGTACCTGACGATTACGATTTTAAATCGTTGAAATCATTGGCTTTTCCCACCGATTTTTCAAAAAAATACGAAAAGCACCAACTGTTGCTTTTGACCGAATTGGCATCGCTTTGGAAAACCGATATTCAAGTAGTTCATGTAGCCGTAGAATTCGCCCTGAGCGACCAACAGCTGATAAATCAAAAGCTGTTGAAGAAGCGACTAAATGATTTGGCTGTGACGTTCTATAATATCGATTTCGAAGCTAACGTAGCTCATACCCTCGAAAAATTTATGGCCGATACCCAAGTGGAGATGATGGCCTTAATCCGGTACCGACATAGTTTTTGGGAAAAGATTATAGGAGAACCGGTCGTAAAAAAAATGACATTTCATACCAAAGTACCACTTTTGGTGCTTCCGGAATAGAGCCCTGTATGAATAATCTATAATTAAGAACGATGGGAACAAGGCACATTTTATTACCAACAGATTTTTCGACGAACGCACGCAACGCTATCGACTATGCCATTTACCTTTTTGAAAAGCAGGCATGCACGTTTTACATCTTGAATGCCTTTGAAGTCGGAGCATCAGGCCTAAGCAGTACTATGGGCAAGGCCAAAAACACCCGTTTATACCGCGCTGTAAAAGAGGAATCGAAACGTAATATTAAATCACTTTTAAACGAATTAAAAACTAAAAATGAAAATCCAATACACGAATTTGAAGGTCTGAGCATATCGAATTCCTTATTGAACGCAGTCGGAAAAACTGTAATCGACAACAACGTTAGTTATGTTTTCATGGGCACCAAGGGTTCCTCAGCGGCAAAAGAGGTCTTTATGGGCAGCAGTACGGTGAGCGTTATGAAAAACATCGATTTCTGTCGTTTGGTGGCCGTTCCCGAGGACTACAGTTTTGGTATACCTCATCAGATTGCCTTTGCCACTAATTTTGAACATGTGTATTCAGAAGTAGAACTGAGCCCATTAATCAATTTGGCAAAATTATGGGATTCCGAAATTGTTATCATGCATGTGGATACCGGCGAAAAGCTGACTTCACAACAAGAAACCTGTAAAAATCTATTGACGGAACGTTTAGGTAGTTTGTCTCATCGCTACGTAGAGTTCGAAGGGGTGTCGAAAATTTCAGATGCTATCAATTCTTTTACTTCTGAAAACACCAATGTAGGAATGATTGCAATGGTCAACTATTGGCATAGTTTTTTTGAGAGACTTACAAAGGAGAACGTCATCAATCGGGTCGCATTTCATACAGAAGTTCCCTTTTTGATATTTCCTCTTATTGACCCGTAAAGAAGTAGGTCTTTCTTGCCCGACCACTCAAAATAGCGGGATGATCCATAGTACGGTTCTTGGTCCTGAATTTTGAGTAGGCTCATAGATGCATTTCAGTATGGGATAGCCAATTCTACTCAGTTCTTTTTTTACATTCTCATAGGCCTTATGACCACTGTAAAGAAAGTGAAGAATCCCGTTTTCGACATCGATATCAATAATTCGAATGTCCAAGATTCGTTTCAGGTTTCGCACAATAATAAGCTTGCAAGGTTCTGAATCTACATTTTTAAGCGTGGCATGTGCTTTCATCCTATTTAATTTGGGTTCCATTGCAAAATATGAACGTACACCCAAATCTAAAATGACCTAGATCAGTTGAAACCAACTTTCTATTTTTTGTGCAAATGCAACATGTACTGATGTATTACTAGGTTTTGCTGAATTGGACTGGCAGAAACCGAAAAATACTCAGGTCGCATGACAATTGTCATTTCAAAGCTCTTTAAGCACGCTTACTTTTAGGTTTAAATTATACCAAAAATGAAAAATATACTGATACCCACAGATTTCTCAGATAATGCGTGGAATGCCATTACCTATGCTATGGCCTTTTTCAAAAAAACGCAATGTACTTTTTATCTCGTCAATGTAAATCCCATTGCCCCTTATTCGGGCGGTGAAGCGGCAATGTACATATCGCCTGAAGTTCTTGCGGAAACCGTTTTAAAGGAAAACAAAGAAAAATTGGAGAAATTACTTAAAGAGATTGAACTATTACCCATTAATACCAAACATACGTTTCATACTTCAGCTTTATATGGATATTTTACGGATCATATCAGGCAGGAAGTAAAGGACAAAAACATTGATATGATCATCATGGGAACTAAAGGGGCATCAGGTTTAAAGGCCGTTTCTATGGGAAGCAATACAGGCAATGTAATTACTAAGGTGCCTTGTGCGGTTTTGGCAGTTCCTGAAGATGCCGAATATGGTAGGCCCAAGGAAATAGGATTCCCAACGGACTTTCAATTGGGCTATGACATGAAGGTAATGGAAAACGTAAAAGAGCTCGTCATGCGACATAAATCTGCACTGAGGTTCTTATATGTCACTACCAAAGGAGATGACCTCAGTATACTTCAGACAAAGAACCGTGAATTTTTAAAAGACTATTTCACTGATACAGCATACTCTTTTCATACCCTAACGGGGAAAAAACTGGACGAGGCCGTTCAACATTTTGTTGAAAGCCGTGATTTAGATATGATCGTAATGGTAGCCAAGAACCTGAATTTCCTAGAACGCATCCTTTTTAGGCCCAAAGTTGAAAAAATCAGTTATCATACCAAGGTACCTTTTTTGGTGCTACATGAGTAAATTCATAATAACTGAATATGTAACTCTTGAACCATGCCAAGACCAAAAACAAAAAAAGAATTGTTAGCCCTAAGCCAGGGGAACTACCGCAAGCTAGTAGATTTTGTCGAGTCGTTTAACAAAATGGAACGCAATAAAGAATTTCCTAAAGGATATCTAAACCGAAATAGCACCGATGTACTTGCCCACCTTCACCATTGGCATCTCATGGTATTGGACTGGTACACTGTAGGGATGGCCGGAAAAAAGCCAGATATGCCGGCCAAAGGATATACTTGGAAAAACGTTCCCGACCTGAATCGAAACATATGGGCAAAATACAAGGATTTTAGCTACGTAGACGTGAAAAAATTATTAGATGCCTCGTATGCCGATATTCAAAAGCTAATCGAAAGACATTCAGACCAAGAACTTTTTGAAAAGAAAAAATACAAATGGACGGGTTCCACTTCATTGGGCGCCTACCTCGTCTCTGTAACTTCCAGTCACTACGATTGGGCCTATAAACTGATAAAAAAGTCACAAAAGTTAAATAATCCGATAGAGATCAAGAATGAGATTTTACGATTTGGATAATATCGTTCTTCTGTAAAACCCCAGATTGTCGCCAAAGCTGTTTTCCATTCTTGAACAGTAGCATGGTAGGTACACCACGAACTTGATATGTTGATGCTATCGATTGGTTTTTGTCCACATCGATTTTTACGATTTTGATGTCTTCGCCTAGTTCGTCCTTTACCTGTTTTAGAATCGGGGCTAGCATTTTACATGGGCCACACCAATCGGCATAAAAATCCACGATAACTGGCGTTTTCGAATCAATAATTTTAGAAAAACTACTTTTCATGCGTTTATAATTTAGAAAAGGTAAAAATACCAAAAATAGGAATTCACGAACTGACCAATGTCATGGTTTTTGTATTTCTTCTCCCCTAGTTTTACGCTATAATCTAAATACGCGTTCATGACACGAATTCTTTTGCCCACCGACTTTTCTGACAACGCCTTCGAAGCGATACGATATGCGTTACTTGTTTACAAAGATGTTAAATGCACCTTTTATTTGGTGAATACCTACACCGCGCCCATGTATCATACGGAATATCTGATTGGCAGCCCAGGGCAGATCGGTCTGGGAGATATACTACATGATAGTTCTATGACCCAATTGGAAGACCTAAAAAATAGATTGGAAAATGAGCACAAGAATCCCAAGCACACATTAATGGTGCATACCGCCTTCAATACCCTTTTGGACGAAATTTCTGAAACAGTGGAAGCCGAAAACATAGATTTGATCGTGATGGGTACCAAGGGAGCTACTGGCGCAAAAGAAATATTCCTGGGTACAAATACCGTACATGTCATCCGAAAAGCCAAATGTCCCGTTATCGCTGTACCTCCGCATTTTGACTACGAGGCACCTAAAGAAATCTTGTTCCCTACCGATTATGAAATTGAATATGTAAAGGAAAACCTCTCCGGACTTATAGCTATCGAAGAACTGCATAAATCACGAATCAACGTAATGCATGTACGTGCCGGGTACGACCTTAATGTAGAACAGGAAAAACACAAAGGGCAACTGGAAAAACTATTGGGCGGCTCGTCCCTCTTTCACGACGTTCCGGATAATAGAATCATAACTGCTGTCAACGAATTCCAAATTAAGGTAAAGATAAATCTATTGGTCATGGTACAGAACAAACACACTTTTTTAGAGCGGCTTTTTATAGAGCCGATCATCAAGAAAATTGGGTTTCATGTTACCGTACCTTTTATGGTCATTCCACAATTATGAAATCATGGAAATACAAAATATTCTCGTTGCGACCGATTTTTCCAACAATGCATACTCTGCACTTTTTTACGCCACTAAGTTGTTAGAATCGAAAAAATGCACCTTTTACATTCTGAATACCTACTCTGAACTTACACCTTTAAAAGGGGAATTACTGCCCGGGTTCGGCGGAAAAAAAGTATTGCAACAACTGGAGGCCGAATCTAAGGAAAGGCTGGCCCAAATCTCCCATAAAATTGTCTTGGACAACGAAAACCCCCAACATACCTTCGAGACCATTTCAAAAAAAGGAGAGTTGGTAAAGGTTATCAACAAAAAATTGGAAGAACTGGATATAGATTTAGTAGTAATGGGCAACAAAGGACTTACCGACACTGCGGATATATTTTTTGGAAGCAATACTATACAAACTGTAAAGCATATCACGAAATGTCCGGTTCTGGGGATTCCGGGTGAAATGGATTTCAAACCTCCAAAGGAGATAGCCTTTGTTACCGACTTTAAAAAAGGCTGTACTAAAGAGACCATTGCACTTCTGCTGTATACGGCCTCACTTTCGGAATCTTCGGTTAGAGTGATGCACATTACAGAGGAAGATGTCTTGAACAAGGCACAAGAATCTCAGCGAAAACTATTGGAACTCTGTCTAAAGGGTATAGACCACAGTTTTCATTGGGTTCAGGAGTTCTCTGATAAGGCCATGGTCATCGATTCTTTTCTGAAAGAATTCAAAATAGATATGTTCGCCATGGTGCATCAGAAGCGAAGTTTTTTTGAAAAGCTGGTGCGTGAACCCGTAATCAAGGATATTAGTATGTATTCCGATATTCCATTTTTGATACTTCCGACCCATGACTGAAGCTTATTATAGACAAGCTATAACCACCTTTACATCTACACTATCTCTAAAACAAAAGATGGACAAAAATAAGCCCACAGCCATGACTGTTTTTTTGGTAGTTTCCTACGATACAAAATACTGATACGATGCAAAATATCCTGGTTCCCACAGATTTTTCCAACAACGCTTTTCACGCCCTTAACTACGCAAGCGAACTTTTAAAAAATAAGGAATGCAATTTTTTTCTTTTGAACGTATTTACTGAGAAGAAAGGTTTCAAAACCAAACAAATCAAAGGGAATAGCGAAAAGTTTTCGGAAAAATCGGAGGAAGATTCTAATGCCAGTTTGCAACGTATGCTTCTTAGGGTCAAAAAGCAAAAAGACAACCAAAAGCATACCTATCGCCTAATTTCAGAGAGGAAGGAATTGATTCAGGTCATAAATTCACTCACCGATGAACATGGCATAGATTTGATTGTGATGGGCAACAAGGGCAAAAAGAGCAGTATCCCCATTTTTTTGGGTAGTACCGCTACCAAGACATTACATTCTGTGAAAAAATGTCCGGTTTTGACCGTTCCAAAAAATATGGAATTTTCAATGCTAAAAGAAATTGCGTTCGTTACGGATTTCAAAAAATCCGTTACTGCAAAAGTCATAGACCCATTGCTATATATAGCCTTACTTTATGGGGCATCCATTCGAATAGTGCATATTGGTGACGAGGGACCGCTAGATAAAATACGGCAATCCAATCTCGACGCGCTCGTGGCATATTTTAGGCACGTACCACATTCCTTTCACCAGATACCCAATTTTATCAGCAAAACAAAAATTATACAGGTATTTCTAGAGGATTCCGGCATCGATATGCTCGCCATGATAAACAATGAGCATGGCCTTTTAGAAAAAATGTTGCGCGAACCCATCATTGAGAAGATGGTATTTAATATAGATATACCTTTTTTCGTTATTCCTGAAACTTCTTGATACCTAACCCGTATCAGCTGAATTTTGCTCAGTTTTCTTTATAGTTAAAGTTGTATTTCCAGTTAAGGTAGCAGCCCTTCACGCTGCTTCGGATATGCTACGCAAACGGCTTCAAAGTATAAATCACAATTTTCAACGTTACAACTATTAATTCTAAGATCGCACTTCATACCTGCTAGTCAACATGTTGTTTTCGTACACTCAACTGATATTCGTCATAGGTAAAATTAAAAGTTGCCTTTATATTTATGTTACTACCAAAACGAAATATCATGGACAAAAGAATATTAGTACCTACGGATTTTTCGAAAAGTGCCCTTAACGCTGTACGATACGCACTAGACTTGTATGCAAAATTGAACTGTGAGTTTTATTTTCTTAATGTTTTTCGACTCGACAGTTATGTAACTGACACTCTTATTATTCCAGAACCTGATAGTGCACAATACGAGGTCGAAAAGTCAAAATCTGAAGAAGGATTCCTGAAACTATTCGATATGTTGGAGCTACATGGTGAAAACCCCAAGCATGCCTATTATACGATTTCTACTTTTAATTTTTTATCGGAAGCTATAAAACAAACAATAGCCGATAAAGATATCGACTTGGTGGTAATGGGCACAAAGGGCGCCTCAGGTAGTAGAGGGGTGATCTTTGGCAGCAATACAGTCAACACAATGGAGAAAGTGACGGAATGCCCCGTATTGGCAATTCCCGAAGACGTACGGTTTTCTACTCCCAAGGAAATCGTCTTCCCAACAAATTATAAGTCCACCTTTAAGCACAGGGAGTTAAGCTATCTAGTCGAAATCGCCAAAATGCACGATGCAGCCATTCGGATTTTGTACGTCACAAAACAGCCTGACCTTAACGAGAGACAAAAGAACAATAGGCAATTATTGGAGGATATATTTAGCTCGGTAGACCATAGTTTCCATACGTTTTCCGAAAAGAACGTAGCCAATGGATTAACTGCCTTTGTAGAAAGCTGGGACAGCGAAATGATTGCGTTTATCAATCGGAAACACTTTTTCTTCGGTAGTGTATTTTCCAAACCATTGGTCAAAGAAATAGGGTACGATGCCACCGTTCCTATATTGGCATTGAACGATAATTCTTAAAGCAATACAAATATGAAAAATATAGGCATTTGGATGGATAAGGAAAAAGCTCACATTGTGAGACTTGTCGACGAACAAGAAGAGTTTGAAACTATTTTGTCGGAGCTAGATTTTTTTAAACCCTCAGGCGGTTCACGAACAAGGTCTGCCAAATGGGGGCCACAAGATGTAATTCAAGACAGTAAATATCTGGAAAAGGAAAAACACCAGTTAAAGGCGTATTTCAAACATCTTGCCGACGCCATCGGCGAGGCAGATGCGATAGCCCTTTTCGGCCCTGCGGATACGAACGAAAAATTCAGAAAAGAATTGGCAAACAATCATAAGGCCTTGGCATCCAAATTAAAGACGATAGTTAAAACCGACAGTATGACCGAAAATCAGATTAAAGCTATGGTACGGGACTATTTTAGATCTAAAAATTAGTTGGATTACCATCTAAATCAATAGCCGCCAAAATAAGATCAGTTTTGCTGATTTTTTAAATAAATAGCAATGGACAAGTTGCTGAATTTTTTTGACAATCCCATTGCTGTAAAAGTGACAAAACTGGTGATGTGGGCGCTTTTATATCGAAAATGAAACATTGGGACCCACTCTAGCCGCATGCCCTACTGATAATTGGATAGTACTGCGTGAACCTAAGATACATTACCGATTACAAATTGAGAAGAGCTACGAAAAATCGATTGTTCGAACACATTGAAAAGTCCGTTTCGCTCACCAACGGAAAGGTCCCCTTGGCATCTGCCACGCTGCAGTTACTCAAAATACCAGAACTGGAAGTCAATCTAAAAAAATAATATGGATACGGAAATGGATATCGATATCATCAAATCCTCAGGGGAAAAAGCAAAATTCTCTTTGGATAAACTTCAGGATTCGTTAAAACATAGCGGTGCCAATCATAATTTGGTGCAAAAAATTGTCGACAAAGTACGGGAAGAGCTTTATGAGGGCATCTCTACCAATGAAATATATAACAGGGCCTTCGCCTTACTTAAAAAGAAGAAGTCAGTATTCGCCTCCAAATACAAATTAAAAAAGGCCATTTATGAGCTGGGGCCAACTGGTTTCCCTTTTGAACGCTTTGTGAGTGCTTTATTAAAATATTCTGGCTTTTCCACGAAAGTCGATGTGATCATGAATGGTGTTTGTGTAACACACGAAATTGATGTGGTCGCCGAAAAAAACGGACAGTTCACCATAATCGAATGTAAGTTCCATGGTGAAGAAGGCCGTAACTGTAATGTGAAAGTGCCGCTTTACATCCATTCCCGTTATAATGATGTAAAAGCTCATTGGGACACCAAAAAAAATGAAACCAAAAAATTGAATAAAGGTTGGGTAGTTACAAATACCAGATTTACAGAACATGCGATCAACTATGGAAAATGTGCCGGAATGTACCTACTAAGTTGGGACTACCCCAAGAACGATGGACTCAAAGACCGTATCGACAGGCTAGGACTTTATCCCATAACCGTTTCAACCTTGTTGAGCAACCGTGAAAAACAGTTTTTATTAAGTAGAGATGTGGTGCTTTGCCGGCAACTTTGGAAGGACAAATTCTTTTTGGATCATTTAGGAATCTCTAAAACAAGAAAAGATAAAATTCTTAAAGAAATCAAACAACTCTGTAATCAATAGCCAATGAACACTGTTAAAGTCCATTTTCTAGGCGCTTCGGGAACGGTAACAGGTTCCAAGTTCTATCTGGAAACCCCCGAACAGAATATCATGGTCGACTGCGGCATGTTCCAAGGGTTGAAAGAGCTTCGGCAATTGAACTGGACACCATTACCCATCGACGCCTCTAAAATCGATGTAGTATTGCTGACCCATGGCCATTTAGACCACACGGGATACCTACCCAGACTAGTAAAGCAAGGTTTTAAAGGAAAAATTATCGGCACGGCCCCAACTTTGGCCATAACCCGAATCATTCTTTTGGATAGTGCCAAAATACACGAAGAAGAGGCCGAGCAAGCCAACAAGGAAGGTTATAGTAAACATCATCCGGCATTACCCTTTTATTCGGTAGAGGAAGCGAAGAAGGCTATTGACCTATTTCGTTACGAAGAAAAAGATAGCTGGATTTCGTTAACAGAACACATTAGATTTCAATTCAAGTATAACGGTCATATCATCGGGGCAACCTTCATTGAACTTGAAGTTTTTGAAAAGACCTTCGTTTTCTCGGGGGATATAGGAAGGCAGCAAGATTCCCTTTTGTCAGCACCCGAAGGTCCCCAATGGGCCGATTATCTTTTTATTGAAAGCACCTATGGTAACAAATTACATCCAGAAGAAGACATAGAAGAAATATTAGTTTCTTTAGTCAATAAAACAATACATGAAAGGGGGAACCTTATTATTCCCTCGTTTGCCGTAGAACGTTTACAGTCGCTGATGTATCTGCTTTGGCAATTGTACAAAAAGAATAGAATTCCAAATATTCCTATCTTCATCGATAGTCCGATGGGCAACAACGTACTTTCTGTTTTTGAACGATTCCCTGACTGGCACAAACTTTCGATCAAGGAGTACCATGCCATGTGCAATCATTTTAATATCATCAGTTCGTACGCTGACACTTGGAAAACCATTGATGACCCCAGACCAAAAATCGTAATCGCCGGTAGCGGTATGGTCACTGGCGGTAGGGTTCTGACCTATCTAAAACAGCTTATCGATGTGACATCAACTACAGTTTTATTGGTGGGTTACCAAGCTGAAGGAACGCGAGGAAGACAGCTTATAGAAGGCACTCACGAGCTAAAACTCTTCGGTAAATATTACCCCGTTAAAGCGAAAATTAGGCATCTGGAAAGTTTGTCCGCACACGCAGACCAACAAGAATTGTTGCAATGGATGAAAGCTGTTAAAAATATTCCCGAGGTTGTGTTTCTTATTCATGGCGAGCCTTCTGCCCTAGATGCTTTCAGAGTTAAAATCCGTGATGTACACGGCTGGAAAGTACATATTCCCAAATTGAACGAAATACGAAAGTTTGTGTTTTAAGTACACTTTTCTGACCTAAGTCATTGTCTACTTTTTTAATAGGAGGTAGCTTTAAGAAACACATCGATTAGCAATGAAAAAAGAACTAATAAACACTGGGCAAGAGAAGAAAGTGGAAGAACTGCATTGGGAAATACAGCAATGGAAATCGCACTTTCAATTTATGGAAGATGAACTCACGTTTATAGAACACCTCTTAAACAGTTATGCTTTTCAGCCAAACACACCTAATCTTTTTGAGCGCCTGCAGGACTATAAAACACATATCAAAAAGGTCAAAACCACAAAAAAAAAGATTCGTGACCATATTTCTATCCACGAAAATACTTTAGGCGGCATCTTAGAATGTACGGATAGCGCGTATGATTTGAACTATTTTCTCAAGCATGAAAAGCTACAGGCCAAAGTCAACAACTGTTTCGAAGATTTCCAAAAACTAAAATCCGAAATTTTCAACTATGCAGGTGGTATTTTAAAAAAGCGTAAACCTTAGAACATCTAGTGTTGTTCGGTAAACTCCTAAAGAAACTGACTATTGTCATTTTTATTCTTTTCTGCTTCCTCTAACTTCGAACTTGTAAACTTCATAAACATTCAAAAGCGACGAAAATGAAAACCAAGAAAAAAAAATACAGTTATATGGAGTGGTTTAGTGGAGAAGAAATGCATGAACATTCAAAGAAATGGTTTTCAGAACTCGCTTTTATAAAAGATGAGCAGCAATTTCTGAACCATCTGATCCAATCGTTCGCAATCAAGCCAGTGGACAAAAAAGAATTTGGGCAAATCAACGATTTCAAAAATGCAATCGCAGAAAACCGACGTATGCTCAACCCTATTTTCAAACAAGTTCAAAAGCATATGAACCAATTGGAGATTATGATGGACGGCGTAAATCAACTGGAAATGGAACAAGCCTATCAAAAGACACACAAAAAGCTTTTTCCAAAGATGAACAACTACCTTTTGGATTACAGGACGATAAAAGAAAGAGGATTTGTGAAATTATCTTCCATCCTTAAAACAGCTAAGCAGAAAATAGCGTTAGCCAACCCTGACTACAAGCTTAGAACAGTCAGTAAAGAAGAAATGAAGTCATGAAAAAACTATTGATAGTATTACTAGTATTTATTTTCAGTTGCTCATCGGCTGAACTGGTCGAAAACTGGAAGAACCCTGATATTGTTCTTTTCGATGCCAACAAAGTACTGCTAATTGGTATGACCAATAATGACGAAGCTCGTGTAAATTTTGAGAATAAAATGAAAAAAGAGTTTGATAACCGAGGTGTGGAAGCCATGCGAAGCCTCGATATCTTCGATGTGAATTTTACGGATACCAAAAGAACAGACAAAGAATTGGATGCCGTAGAGGAAAGTCTTTTAGACAAGGACTTCGATGCCATTTTATTGACTAAGATAATCGGGTCTGAAAACCGGCAATCATTTAGAAAAACCATGAATCAACTATATAATAGTAGGGATGGGTTCAATGAGGATTATCGAAGGCATCAAGACATTTATTATGATGATGAATACTATGAAAATTATACGGTGTACAATGCCGAGACCTCTTTGTACTGTATATGTTCGGGTAAAGAGCGATCGCTGATTTGGCGTGGCAGTATAGACGTTATGGATCCGCGAGATATTGAGAAAACCGTAGACGACTACGTGAAATTGGTCGTGTTGGCCATGGAAGAACAAGATTTAATTTTTAGGAAAGAAAAAGAAGTTGACGATGAAGTTTCTGGTCTATAGCGCAAAGGATTTTGAAGTGCCCTTTTTGAAGCAGGCAAACAAAAATAATCATAAGGTTTCCTACCTAAAAGAAGCTTTAGATACCGATACCGCTATAAAAGCTGTCGGTTTTGAAGCCATCAGCATCTTTTCGGGAGATGATGCCTCATCCATCGTTTTAGAAAAATTATACGATTTGGGTGTACGTCACATTACCATGCGCTCTTCGGGCCACAATAATATTAACCTTAAACTGGCAAAAAATCTTGGTTTTAAGGTTGCGAATGCCCCGGAATATTCGCCTCATGCCATTGCCGAACATGCGATGGCCTTGTTATTGGCACTAAATCGAAAGCTAGTTTTGGCCAATACCCAGGTGCACGACTACAATTTTTTACAAGATGACCTTATGGGTTTCAATTTACATGCTAAGACGGTAGGCATTATTGGAACCGGAAGAATAGGGAGTATTATGACCAAGATTGTTCACGGCTTTGGTTGTGAAATTTTGGCCAATGACCTTGAACCAGATTATGATCTGATCGAACTATGCAATGTTACATATACCTCATTGAACGAGGTCTGTAAACAGTCGGATATTATAAGCCTACATATTCCGCTGAACTACGAAAACTACTATTTGATTAACAAGAACAAACTAGCGATGATGAAGCAAGGTTCTATTTTGATAAACACCTCAAGAGGGGCTATTGTTGAAACCGAAGCATTAATTAAATCACTGGAAGACAAGCATCTTGGCGGGTATTGCACCGATGTATACGAAAAGGAAAAAGGTCTCTTTTTTAGGGACAATTCCAAACATGGAATCAAAGATGAGCGTTTAAAAAAACTATTGTCCTTACCCAACGTGCTGCTAACACCCCACCAAGCCTTTGTAACTAAAGAGGCATTGACCAGTATAGCTGAAATTACCTTTAAAAATATAGATAGTTGGGCGAATGGCAGGGAATGCAAAAATGAGTTGGGGCTTAAAATGATCAATTCATAACAAAGGACTGAATACTTTTCCAAAACCTTCCTTTAACTTTTCGAGCAATGGTCTTTTTAAATACTCTTGGTAAGAAAGTACTTTACTAACGTTTGCATCCTTCAGAAAATCTTCTTTCAATAATTGGGCAAAGGTTTGATCATAAACAATGGCGTTTACCTCGTAATTCTGCTCAAAACTGCGATCGTCCAGATTGGCGGTGCCTATGGTGGTAAGGCTATCATCGCTCACAATAATCTTACTGTGAAGAAAACCATCGGGAAAAAGATAAATCTTAATCCCTGATTTCAGTAGCGATTCAAAATAAGAACGCACACTCCAACTCACGATTTTGTTATCGGCATTTTCCGATACCATTAAGCGAACATCGACCCCACTACGAGCAGTAGTCTGTAATGCCTGCATAATCGCCTGTCCAGGAATAATATATGGATTTGTGATATACACGTATTCTTTGGCCTTGTTGATGATGGTAAAATAAGTTTGTTCCAATGAAGGAAAATCATCGTCGGGACCACCGGAAACAATTTGAACAAGGGTATTGGAATGCCCTATACCGGCTGCGTTGGACAGCAAAATAGGTTCAATCCTTTTTTGGCTCACCAAATACCAATCCATTGCAAAAACATAATCTAGATGACCAGCGGCCGTTCCTTCCAATCTGAGGTGCATATCGTGCCAATTTCCCAAAGCTGGATCACCCTTAAGGTATTTATCCGAAATATTGATTCCGCCGGTAAAGGCCACCCATCCATCGACCACGATTATTTTACGATGGTTCCTGTAATTCACAGAGGATAGAAAACGCCCAAACTTGAAAGGAAGAAAGGGGTATACTTCCACTCCGATAAACGTCAATTTTTTCAAATAGGATTTGCTCAAGGAAAAACTACCGATCCCATCATAAATCATCCTTATCTTAATACCTTGATTAATCTTCTCTTCGAAAAGCAGCAGGAGCCGATCGGCAAGTTCTCCTTCCTCAAAAATGTAGTATTGTAAGTGAATTTGGGTTTGTGCGTTCTCCAAGGCCCTAAAAATCGATTCGAAGGTGGTCTTACCATCTTTTAATAGGTTGAGCTGGTTATGGCCTGTAGTTGGGAAATGAGAATTTTTATAAACCAGCATCATCAATTTTTTATACTCTCCTTTAAGAATGGCCGTATGATGAGTGGTAGGTTTCGGAAGATTAAAGAAGATTTGCTTTTTTAATTTGAGAAGTTTATTCTTCCTCCGATTTCTTCCCAATAAAAGGTACAACAATATACCACCGACAGGAACTGTAAATATGGCCAAAAGCCAAGCTAAGGTTTTAGAGGGTTTTGCACCGTGCAGCAACACTGTAATCACGATTACAATTGCAAAAAGCAAGTAAAGGGAAACTAGTAGAATATACCACATATCAGTACCATTGAATGGTAAAACACCAATTTAGCACGGAATTATAGTAACCGTTATGATAATGGTCAGTTTTGCCGAGAAAGAAGTTCAACAAATATTATCTGGAATCTAATATAGAAAAGGGCAAATAAGGAAAAGTATTGAAAAGTACGAGGTCAAAGGCTTGATTACAAATACCTTGATGAGGTTTCTTAAAGGCCATTTGTGGTCAGCTTACTTATCTAGGTAGGTCAATACATTCTTTTGAATACGTTCTTGAATATCCAAAATATCTGCCTTTACGAATGTTTCGCCAGTAATATTTTCGTAAAGTTCTATATATCTACTGGAAACCGACTCAATGTAATCATCGGACATTTCGGGAACGGTTTGCCCTTCAAGGCCCTGAAAACCGTTTTGAATCAGCCATTGACGTACAAACTCTTTCGATAATTGCTTTTGGGCTTCTCCCCTATCTTGATGCCCTTGGTAACCCTCGGCATAAAAATAACGTGACGAATCAGGGGTGTGAATTTCGTCAATAAGCAAAATTTTTCTGTCTTTGGTCTTTCCGAATTCATATTTGGTATCTACCAGAATCAATCCGCGTTCTGCGGCGATTTCAGTTCCTCTTTGAAAAAGGGCCTTTGTATATTTTTCAAGTACCTCATAATCATCTTCGGAAACAATACCTCGCCTCAAAATATTCTCTTTGGATATATCTTCGTCATGACCGCCCTTCTCAGCTTTGGTAGCCGGGGTAATTATTGGTTCGGGAAACTTGTCGTTTTCTTTCATCCCATCGGGCATGGCCACTCCGCAGAGTATTCGTTTGCCTGCTTTGTATTCTCTGGCCGCATGCCCTGACATATAGCCTCGAATCACCATTTCTACTTTAAACGGCTCACAGGCAATGCCTGCGGCCACATTTGGATCGGGAGTAGCCGTTAACCAATTTGGTACTATATCTTCAGTGGCGGCCATCATCTTTGTCGCTATCTGGTTCAATATTTGGCCTTTGTAGGGAATCCCTTTTGGCATGACCACATCAAAAGCGGACAAGCGATCTGTGGCGACCATGACCAAAATATCATTTTCTAAAGCATAGACCTCTCGGACCTTGCCTTTATAAACACTGATCTGACCTGGAAAATTAAAGTTGGTATCTATTATGACGTTATTCATTCTTCTGGTTTCGGGTTTCCTTCCTATGCCGGGTTTCGGGTTTCGGGTTTCGGGTTTCGGGTTTCGGGTTTCTGGTTTCTGGTTTCTGGTTTCTGGTTTCTGGTTTCTGGTTTCT
>RCNE010000490.1_pt1 | contig 21380 bp, 23 predicted proteins | sample 2041361 | NCBI WGS metagenome assembly RCNE01 (sample SAMN09708229, study PRJNA481090) | Marine sediment metagenome, whole genome shotgun sequencing project.
GAGCAAGCTTCAGTTGGGCTGGATGAGCTGACAGATCACGAGCGTCAAACATTCGTTGATCTAAACGACGCGTACACGGCGAAATTTGGATTCCCGTTCATCATTGCTGTACGCGACAACAACAAGTCTTCTATTATGGAAGCCTTCCAACGCCGGATAGATCAAGGCCGTGACACAGAATTTTCAGAGGCCTGCAAACAGGTCGAACGTATTGCTGAATTGCGCTTAGAGGAGAAATTTTCGACATGACCATTCGTATAAAGGCGGAGATTTTAACTGCTACAGCATTTGCTCCGTACGGGGATTTGATGGAAGCTGTTGGCACGCCGGAAAAGATGATCAATCAGGGCAAATGCAGCCGGTTCCACGATAAGGCGAGACTGGATTTCTCGGATGGAAAAGCCGGTATTAGTATCTTTAAGGGTGACAAAGAAACGCTGCCAATGCCGCTGCAATTGGTGGAACGCCATCCGGAAGGCAGTCAGGCATTCGTGCCGATGTCCGCAGACCCGTTTCTTGTGGTGGTCGCTGCTGATCACAACGGTATTCCAAAAAATCCCCGTGCATTTTTAACTGCGCCGGGGCAAGCGATCAACTTTCACCGCGGCACGTGGCACGGAGTGTTGGCGCCACTGTCCGAGCCAGGTCTGTTCGCAGTAATCGACCGGATTGGTGATGGCGCAAATCTGGAAGAGCACTGGTTTGAGGACCAGTACATCATTGAAGAATAACCAGACAGAACACTAAAAAGACTGGCAAACCAAACAGCCGGCAAAAAGTATAAACAATAGGGACACTCAAAATGACAGATACTTCCATCGGGACACCGGAACAGCTGCGTGATCCAAATTATATGCCAGCGCTGCATAAGGCTATTCCACTAGGGATACAGCACGTGTTGGCAATGTTCGTCTCGAACGTAACACCAGCCATTATCATCGCGGGTGCTGCGGGCTTTGGCTTTGGCTCTGATGCAGGGGCGCAAGGTTTCCCTGACATGACATACCTCATTCAGATGTCGATGCTGTTTGCCGGTATCGCCACATTGTTCCAGACAATTGGTATGGGCCCGGTCGGGGCGCGTTTGCCGATTGTTCAGGGGACGTCCTTTGCCTTTATCCCGATCATGATCCCGCTGGTTGCGGGTAAGGGTGTCGAAGCTCTGCCTGCATTGTTTGGCGGGGTTCTGATTGGTGGTTTGTTTCATACATTCATCGCAACCTTCATCGGAAAGATCCGCTTTGCTCTGCCGCCCTTGGTGACAGGCCTTGTGGTGACAATGATCGGTCTCGCACTGGTCAAGGTAGGCATCCAGTATGCAGCCGGTGGCGTTCCTGCGATCAACCAGCCGGAGTACGGCTCGTTACTGAACTGGTCTGCGGCACTCGTGGTTATCTTTGTGACTCTGGGGCTGAAGTTCTATGCCAAGGGTATGCTGGCCGTTTCCGCAGTCGTAATCGGAATCTTTGTTGGTTACTTTTATGCGCTGGCAATGGGCATGGTTACCTTTGAGGGTATCGCAACCAGCTGGAATCGTGCGGCACCTATCGCATTCCCGATCCCGTTCAAATATGGCATCGAATTCAGCTTTGCAGCGATTGTCGGCTTCTGCCTGATGGCGTTTGTCTCGGCTGTTGAAACCGTAGGCGACGTCTCGGGTATCACCAAAGGCGGTGCAGGCCGTGAAGCAACCGAAAAAGAAATCACGGGTGCGACCTATGCAGACGGTGTTGGTTCGGCTGTTGCAGGTGTCTTTGGCGGTTTCCCGAATACATCTTTCTCCCAAAACGTGGGCCTGATCGCGATGACTGGAGTGATGAGCCGTCATGTTGTGACGATTGGGGCAATCTTCTTGATCATATGCGGTCTGATCCCCAAGGTCGGCGCGGTCATCCGCACGATCCCGATTGAAGTTCTGGGTGGCGGTGTGATCGTTATGTTCGGCATGGTTGTTGCCGCTGGTATCTCGATGCTGTCAGACGTGAACTGGAACCGTCGTAACATGGTAATCTTTGCGATTTCCCTGTCGGTTGGCCTTGGCCTGCAATTGGACCCCAAAGCTGTTCAGTACTTGCCAGATACACTCCGCGTCTTGATGACATCTGGTCTGCTGCCAGCAGCCCTGATCGCCATCGTTCTGAACCTGATCTTGCCAGAGGAGCTGTCTGATGAGGCGACTGAAGAAGTTTCGGGCGGCTTGTCCGGGCACGGCGAAGGTTCACTGAACCAAAAATGAAGGCACTGCCCCTCCACCCGGAAAGGTGGTGGGGCGGTCGAAGTGTTATGCGCTTATCAATATGGCTCATTAATCTGGAAGTACGAGATGGATGCAATACTAAGCCCTTCTATGCCTTGAAGTTGGGCAGCGGAAAATGCCTGAAAAAACTATGCCTGACTCTTAGGTCGAAAGGTTACTTCCATGACAAATGTTGTAATCGCATCCGGTGCCCAAGGTCAAAATCCGGCGCCGTCAGGCGCGTGTCAACGCAGGCTTGCCGCAAGAATGTTCTGCATGGTCGACCAATCAGGTCTGTAGTTCTGGCCTGCGGGCCGTTGCCGCTGGCGCGCAGCATATCCAGTTGGATCATGCGGAGATCGTGGCCGCTGGTGGTCAGGATAACATGACGCTGTCGCCCCAAGCGCAATGCATTTTGCCAGTACATTCCAGAACGACGTCCACGAGGGCAAAGCTCGAACTGGCGATGCGGCTTGATGAGGAAAACGGAATGAACTTTCCATCAACTTGCAAGCCCACTTTGTCAGCAACAGTATCTGCTGCAAGAGGCCATAGATGCTGTTATATTTGAAAAGATATGCACAGGTTTCGAGAGGCGCAATTTCGTTGCTCAGCACAGCCTCGATATCATCATGTCCCGACTTAGTCAGACTCGGGCGCTGAATTGTCCGCCCTATCCGCCCAAAGCCAATGATGACAATCCGTATGCTATTTTCCTCCTTAGCATATGGTTGATGATCCGTTACCTGCCTTTGATGTATTCCAACACATCCTCGGCATTACCTGCAGGATCTTTGATGTTTTCGAATACGTGTTCAATTTTTCCGTCCGACACGATCAGTACCAAGCGGTGTAGCAAGTGCATTCCACCGGCTTTGAAAATGGGCAGATCAAGGGCTTTTTGTAGTTTCAGATTGATATCTGACATGAGCGGGAAGGGCAGGTGAAGACGGCCAACGACTTCCGCCTGGTAATCGGAGGATTGTGTGGAGAGGCCGTAAACTTGCGCTACACCGGCATCTGAGAGTTCGGTATAATGATCGCGAAACCCGCACGATTGTGGTGTGCAGCCCTTGGCTCCAGGGATCTCCGACCAGCCCGGAATAGCAGTGCCATCAGGCGGGCTGGTGCGCGGGTGAATATAGATGACGGCAAGGCCCTTTAGGTCAGCCAGTCGAATATTCTGACCGTTTGTCGCCTGCAGAGTGATATCTGGGAGCTGCTGTCCAACAAGGGCCTGTGCCATTAGAAGCCCACTTCAATCGCGACGCCGTTCTTTACGGCGAGGTCAACAACACTTGCAGCAACGGCCAAGTCTTGCAGGCCAACGCCGGTGCCGTCAAACAATGTGATTTCATCGTCTGATGCGCGACCCATGTGGATGCCGTTGATCACTGCACCCAGTTGGTGAACGTCGCTTTCCTGGATAAGACCCGAACCCACGGCATGCTGAGCCTCACCGATGCTGATGGATTGCGCGACTTCATCGGTAAAGACGGTGGCGCGTGCCAGCAATGCGGCTTCAACCTCCTGCTTACCTTTGGTGTCAGTGCCCATGCAGGCGATATGCGTGCCAGCTGCGATATGCTCTGCCATTATGGTGGGCGCAAAGGTCGAGGTGATTGAGATCACGACATCGGCCTCTACCATGCCTTCCAGCTCAACAGCCTCAAAGGGTAGACCCGCCTCATTGGCGATCTTTTCGATGTTGGGAAGCATCTCAGGGTGGTAATTCCAGCCAATGACTTTTTCAAATTGACGCTGTTCAAGGGCGGCGCGCAATTGGAATGTTGCCTGATGACCTGCGCCGACCATGCCCATGACCTTCGCATCTTTGCGTGCCAAATGCTTGATCGAAACAGAAGAGGCCGCGGCGGTGCGCAAGGCTGTCAGCAGGTTGCCGCCAACCATTGCGCGGACCATGCCAGTGTCTGGATCGAACAGGAAAATCGTGGACTGGTGGTTGATGTGTCCGTGCTTTTCAAGGTTGTTTGGCCAGTAACCGCCCGCCTTCAGGCCCAATGCCATGCCCGCTTTGTCAAACCCGCCCTTGAAGCCAAATAGCGCATCTTCATAGCCGATGGCCTCGCGAATGACGGGGAAATTATAGGCATCTTTTGAAGCCATTGCAGCAAAGACACCTTCCACAGCGGTGAATGCCGCGTCTCGGGTCATCAGGTTGGAAATTTCGCGCTCAGGAACGATCAACATGGGTAGCTCTCCAGAAAATTGATGCGCCCGCGCAGGCTGACAAAGAAGACAGGCGCGCGGACGGCTGGACATCCAGCAGCGGAAGGAGCTGCCGGAATGGGTGGATCAGTACGCTTTGCCGCGCGCAGATACGGGCCAAACGCTTTCAACTTTGCCGCCACGTACACCGACATACCAGTCATGCACGTTGCATGTCGGGTCACAGTGGCCGGGGACCAGCTTGAGCTTGTCGTTGACTTTTAGAACACCGCCTTCGTCTGCAACAACGCCGTGCTCGTCGGAACATTTAACGTATTTTACGTCTGTGCGACCAAAGATGAACGGCAGGCCACTGTCGACAGATTGCGCCTTTAAGCCTGCGTCTACGATGGCTTTGTCGGCTTTGGCGTGGGACATGACGGTGGTCAGGATGAACAATGCGTTCTCCCATTCGCCCTCGTCGATGCGGTTGCCATTTTCGTCCAGAATGCGACCATAATCGGCGTCCATGAATGCATATGATCCACACTGCAATTCGTTGAACACCTTTGACGCGCTCTCGAAATAGTAGCTGCCTGTACCGCCGCCGCCGACGATATCACACTCAAGGCCTTCAGTTTTCAGCGTGTCGACGGCGTCTTTGACCATGTCGATGGCGATCTGGGTTTTGCCTTTACGCTCGGCGTAGCTGTCGAGGTGCTGCATCGCGCCTTGGTAGGCTTGGATGCCGCCAAACTTCAGACCTTCGGCTGCGTCAATGGCGTGTGCCAGTTTCACTACGGCTGGTGTTGTTGTCACGCCGCAACGGCCTGCGCCGCAGTCGATCTCGACCAAGCACTCGATCTGCGTTCCGTGCTTCACCGCAGCAGCTGATAGGTTTGCGATGTTATCGATGTCGTCCACACAGCAGATTGTGCGCGCGCCAAGCTTGGGCAGACGCGCAAGGCGGTCGATTTTCGTAAGTGCGGTGACTTGGTTGGAGACAAGAACATCCTTGATGCCGCCACGGGCGAACACTTCGGCTTCCGATACCTTCTGACAGCATACACCACAGGCACCACCAAGGGATTCTTGCAGCTTTTGCACATCGACAGATTTATGCATTTTGCCATGGCTGCGGTGACGCATGCCCGCAGCTTTTGCAAAATCGCCCATCTTCTTTACATTGCGCTCCAGCGCATCGAGATCCAGCACAAGGCAAGGCGTTTGAATATCTGCTTCGTCCATTCCGGGCTTTGCAGGAATGTCATAGCCAACTTCGAATTCTTCGAGATTTACGTGCTTGTTCATATTTTGGGTTCCTTCATTTGAGCCATGGCAGCAGGTCAAGATCGACATTGCCGCCTGTAATAATCACGCCGACACGCTTGCCTGCGAACCGGTCTCTGTTCTTGATGATGGTCGCCAGCGGCACTGCACAGCTTGGCTCCATCACGATCTTCATGCGTTGCCATGTGAGCTTCATCGCGTCGATGATCTCCTCTTCGGAGGCGGTGAGGATATCGGTCACGTGGTTGGATACAAAATGCCATGTCAGCTCTTTGAGCGGCACTTTGAGGCCATCGGCAATGGTGACAGGTGCGTCGTCTGCAATGATGTGGCCTGCTTTGAAGCTGCGGTATGCATCATCCGCCTGTTCTGGCTCCGATGCGATAATCTGGACATCCGGGGCAATGTTGGACAGCGTTAGGCAAGTGCCAGAGATCATCCCGCCACCACCGATGGGGGCAACCATCATATCAACAGCACCGCCGTGGTCATCATTCAACTGCTCCATAAACTCGAATGAGCACGTTCCCTGACCTGAAATCACGCGCGGATCATTGTAGGGATGTACGAAATTGCCACCCGTTTTAGCCTGCACCTCGGCAAACACCTCTTCGCGGCTGGTCGTTGAGGGCTCACATTCTGTAATGATACCGCCATAACCCTTCACCGCGTCCTTTTTCGCCTGAGGTGCCGTGCGTGGCATGACGACATTGCAAGGGATGCCGCGACGACCCGCAGCATAGCTGAGCGAGAGGGCATGGTTTCCGGAGCTGTGTGTGCAGACGCCGTTTTTTGCTTCTTCATTGGACAGACCGAATACTGCGTTTGACGCACCGCGCACTTTAAAGGCGCCTGCTTTTTGAAAGTTCTCGCACTTGAAGAACAACTCGGCACCAGTAAGTTCGTTTAGATATGATGACGTCAAAACCGGCGTTCGGTGGATGTAGGGTTTGATACGCGCGTGAGCAGCTATCATGTCGTCAAATGTGGGGATGTACATCGGCGTGCCTCCTTTAGCGTGCTGCGGGGTTGGTGCGGTAGAATTCTTGCGCCGCTGCCACGCCCGAGCCCAGTTTGATGTCCATTCCCAGATCAACCATGCACATCTCTGCTGTGGCCAATCCACTGAGCATCATGACGTCTGTCAGGCTGCCCAAGTGGCCGATGCGGAACACTTTGCCCGCGACTTCTCCCAGACCTACGCCGAATGCTACGCCGTAGACTTCTGCTGCATGTGTGACAATGTCAGTTGCGTTGAAGCCTTCGGGGGTGCGGATGGCTGACACTGTGTCGGAATAGAGGTCAGGGGACGCGGCGCACAGCTCAAGACCCCATGCGTCAACCGCGAGGCGGACACCTGTAGCAATTCGCGTGTGACGGGCGACGGCATTGTCGATACCCTCGTCGAGGAGCATCTCAAGCGCTAACTTCAACCCGTTCATCAAACCGACCGGTGGCGTGTACGGGAATGCATTGGCATCATAGCCTTTCTGCATGTCTTTGATGTCAAAGAAAGTACGCGGCAGATCGGCAGTCTCGGCGGCAGCAACGGCTTTGTCAGAAAAGCCAACGATTGCGAGGCCCGCAGGCAACATAAAGCCCTTTTGACTGCCAGTCACTGCAACATCTACGCCCCATTCGTCAAAGCGGAAATCCATCGACGCGATGGAGCTAACCCCATCCACAAAAAGCAGTGCGGGGTGATTGGCAGCGTTCATAGCGGCGCGTACGGCGGCGATATCTGATTTTACCCCAGTTGCTGTCTCGTTGTGCGTGGCTAACACGGCCTTGATCTCGTGGTTCTTGTCGGCCTTCAGAATCTCCTCGTATGTCGCCGTTGGGACGCCCTCACCCCAAGGAGTCTCAACGATCTGAACGTCCAGACCGTGACGCTGGCACATGTCGATCCAGCGGTGAGAGAACATGCCGTTGCGGGCGGCCAGAACTCTGTCACCTTTTGACAATGTGTTTGTTAGTGTGGTTTCCCAGCCGCCTGTCCCTGTGGACGGGAAGATGAAGATATGGGCGCTCTCGGACTTCAGAACCTGACGCACACCGTCAAGGCAAGGATGCAGAATCTTGCCAAATGTCGGGGAGCGGTGGTCGATCGTAGGCATATAACATGCCTGACGGATTGCCTCCGGCATATTTGTCGGGCCGGGAATGAAGACAGGGTTCTGAAAGCTCATGGTGATCTCCTTTTGGCTATTTGTCTCAACATATTGACTAACCACCAATCGTGATACTTTTTTGAAAAAGGATTTCAATTTTTCAGATTTACAAGAAATACCCTATTGTCAGGGGCTTGCATTTTTCATATTGTGAAATACTCTTTCATAAAAATAATAAGGCATCTTATGAATTCACAAGAAGGTGGCAGCCAGAGTGTGCGAAGATCCCGAGGGCGGCCTCGTGATTGGGACGATAAAACCGCTCAAAACACTATAAAATCATTGGATCGTGCAATGGAAGTGCTCGAATTCCTGAGCGATACTCAGGGGAAAACGCTGTCTGGATTGGCTGCTGATCTCAGCCAATCGCCTGCAACAATCTATCGTATTCTAGTCACGTTAGAGGGGAGGGGCTTGGTTGAGTTTGATCAGGTGGATCAGATTTGGCACATTGGGCCACAGGCTTTTGTTATTGGCGCAAGGTTCCTGAGGCGGACCAGCCTTGTCGAACGTGCGCGGCCCTTTCTCAGGAGCCTGATGGAGACAACTGGCGAGACTGCTAATCTTGGCATTGCACAGAATGGCCATGTCTTATTTGTGAGCCAAGTCGAGACGCGCGCTAGTATCCGGGCTTTCTTCCCGCCGGGTACTCTGTCACGTTTACACGCATCAGGCATAGGTAAGGTGCTTTTGTCACAAATGGACACTGCGCGCATAGAGAAGTTGTTGGCTGAAGCTCCATTGGAACAGTTCACCGAATTCACCCTAACCGACCATGATGCCCTCATGGCTGATCTTAATAAAACGCGCGCCCGCGGGTATGCGATTGATGGAGAAGAGCGTAATCTTGGGATGCGCTGCATTGCGGCACCGGTCTTTGATATAAATGGAGAGGCTGTTGCTGGGATCTCGGTCTCTGGCCCGACATCGCGTGTCGGGACAGGACATATTGCTGAGCTTAGTGAGGCAGTGGTCGCAGCCGCGCAGTCGCTGTCGGCAGCAATTGGCGGCAGAGCTTTTCCGCCGGACGTCTAACCTGCGGAAGTGGGCGAAACCGCAGATCGCAGCGCCATCTGGCGGTTCACGTCTTTATACAGCAAATAGCGAAAAGGCCCTGACCCTCCTGCATAGCGGGCTTGAGGGTAAAAAGCGCGGAGCCACATATAGTCGCCCGCCTCAACTTCTACCCAATCAGTATTCAAGCGGTATGCGGCTTTGCCTTCCAGCACATACAGTTCGTGTTCCATCACATGAGTTTCCAGAAACGGGATCACAGCACCAGGTTGAAACGTGACGACGGTGATGTGCATGTCATGGCGCATATCGCTGGGATCAACAAAGCGTGTCGTGGCCCACTTTCCATCTTTATCAGGTATGATGGTGGGTGCGATATCCTGCTCGTTGGCGATGATTACCTCTGGATACTCTAGCCCCTTCAACGGCTTCACATGCTTTCCGGATCCAATGGAAGCGTAGCATGTCGTCGCTTTTGTTGCGCAGCGTCCAGCCCGATTGAGGTGGCAGAGATGCGTAGCCGCCTGGTGTCAAATCATGGGTGGTGCAGTTCACCGTCAGAATTGCGATCCCCTCAACAACGAAAAGTACCCCTTCCGCCTCCGGGTCAGTTTCTGCACGATCTGATCCACCGCCAGGGCTGACTTCCATGATGTACTGCGAAAAGGTTTCGGCGAAACCGCTAAGCGGCCGCGCAATTACCTAGAGCCGTGTCTTGTCCCAAAACGGTAGAAAGCTGGTCACGATATCACGCATCGTTCCCTTGGGAATTACGGCATAGGCATCGGTGAAAACGGCCCGATTTGTTAGAAGTGGGTCCTGACCTGGATGACCGCGCTTCGGGGCATAATAGCTGGCAGACATGAACGTTCCTATCCTGAGTGACTTCTGTCGCCAGTGTAGGAGAGGAACGCTGGATGGCCATGGCGCTCAGTTTTGCAGATGTCTTTGGCCTTTTTTGATAGTAAATGCAGTGACCCAAGGATGGTTGTGATTGTGTCATAGGAGGTATTCCCGACCAGACAGATATTCCGGAAAATGGAACGGTTGAAGCACAAGGTTTACCGCAACGGCGATCAGTCATTTGCAGGTGCCTAGGAACATATAGAGAGGCTCTACAACCCTACACCGCGCTGCTCGATGAACCGAGCGCAATCCCTAAGCTAGGCAACGATCGAGTGATTGAGGTTGAAAATGCAGCCAATGCAACCCTGAGCAACTTAAGCAGTAATACTATGCAATTTTTTCCGTCTGAAAGATGGGACGTGAAGATTTGGAACAAAGCAGTGCTTGTGACCTGTTGAACCAGCAAATATTTTAGCTAAATGGGGCAGGTCTTGCCAGCGCCGTCCCAGAGCCCGACAAGAGTGGGAGATCAGGCATCTCTCACAACACCCCAAAAAACTGTACACATCAAAAAGCTTCTTCTGCGTAAGAGACGTAAGTTGGTGGGTATAAGTTCTTGCGCCGATACCCCTAAGAGGCGAGATTTTAAATGTAGCACGATGCGGTTAAGCAAGCCGGTGCACGATTGAGAAAGGCGGAGAGGGCGCTTGAGAGCCTGCGCTTGGCCACATCATATGCCGAGGCTGATGATGCTTGGATCGATTTTTTGCTTTCTTGCTCAACGATAGAAATGCCCCGCGTTTGACCGCAGGCATGCTGATAAGACCCGTACCCCGCTTTGCCGCTATCTGTAGGGCCGATATCCTGAAGTTCTGTAAGCGCCTTGACCTCTCCTGTTCTCACTACGGGCCGCAAATCGGCCGACCACTTTACCGCTTCGAAGAGAGTTTGGATAGGTAGGGAAACATATAGGAATTCCGGAGCACCGAAACATCCAAATTTTCGGACCAACGGGGCCGAAAGTAAATGACACCGTTTCTGTGAACCAAGTACAGACCCCACTTCCTGCGCAAGATACTTGGTCTGAACCCCGGCCGATGTGAACCACGCGTACGTGCCGACGGGAGGTTGGCTGGTTGACTGCATTGGAATTTGCGCGAGCGCTGATCAAAGCAATGTCGGAAGATTTCAGCGCAGACATACCCCTTGAGGTGCGGGTCGAGCTGAATTCTGGGCCGGCTATCGCAGGGCTTATCGGACAAAAGCGATTTGTCTACGATGCATGGGGAAACAGTAAATCTCGCCAGCCGATTGGAAAGTTCAAGCGATACAGTCCGCATCCAAATTTCACAGGCGACGCTGGCCGCGTTGACTAATCCGCCCTTAAACGTCACTCCTAAATACTCTCTGATCATGGGTGTCGGGATAATCGAAGCATTTCTTTTGAATTGAACGATGAAGAAGTCGTTCTCTTGAAACCGATGGCCCCACTTTGATCCATACCAAACCGCGGCTTCGCGCCCATGCATTGGTTCGCTGCAAACTTAAGCTGCATAAAGCGGCCGTTGGAGCGAGTGCAGCGACAGGTCGCTATATCCGCACACCGGTCAGTCTAAACGCAAACACCTAAGTTCTTTGCGGGCATTGTCGAATCTCCCGGCATCTTGAATCACCCTATGTTTACGTGAGATTTCACGCTCTTCGTATATCATGGAGACTCCATCCATCCATAAATCAGGGGATTTACAGGAAGTGTCCCGACAGTCCGTGCATATCCAAAATCTCTTCGCAGCAGGCTATACCTGCTCTCCCTTAGGCACTGTCGGTAGGAGCTAAGCTCACTCAATTTTCATCGCTTCCGTTTCGATCTGGATACTAACAGTGTCACCAACCAGTCCGTTAGCCACACCGTAGGCCATGCCGAAATCGCTGCGTTGGATAGATGTGGTCATCGAGAGGCCAAGCACTTCGCGTTTGTGACCGAAGGGGTAGGGAGCAGCCTTGTTTAGCTCTACATTGAGAGTGACCGGCAGGGATTGTCCCAGGATAGCAAGATCGCCTGTTACTGTCCCGCTGGTATCACTCGCAGCCGTGCCACCAGTGGCAGTGAATGTAATGGTGGGGTGTTTCGCTGTGTCGAGAAAATCGGATTTGCGCACGTGGTTGTCGCGCGCCTCGTTGAAGCTCTCCACGCTGGCGGCATCAATACTGACGTTCACCTCACCTAACTCGCGGGTGTCGGCATCATACATAAAGTTGCCCGTGACGGTCGTGAACAAACCCAACGTTTTAGCATAACCAATGTGATCGATCAGGAAGAAGACCGTGGTATGTTCCGGATCAAGCTCGTAAGTCGCCATATCCGCGTGGGCTGCGGTGGTCAGCGATGCAACGAGGGCGGTCGTCATCAAAAAGCGCATGGGAATTCTCCGGTTGATGGGTTGGTTGCCCGGTCGGACAGATTATCTAACAGCGTAGCGTATTAGGTAGTACGGACATTTTATTTTTACAGGGGGCCAGTATTTTGAGGGGGCAGACGATGGCAGAATTGCGCTGTGCAACGTGGAATGTTCACCGTGCGAAGGGGCAGGACGGTGTTGTTAACCCTGACCGAGTGGTGAGTGCGATCGGATCGGAGTTGGTGGCTTATGCGGGGGATGTGCTGGCATTGCAGGAGGCAGACGGCGAATGTCGACCGCACGCAAGCATTCTCGACATCGACCGGATTGCACAGATCACAGGGCTTGGCACTGTTCACGATACCCCCGCGCTCAGGTGGGGACCGCACAGTGACGGGTTTCTGGGGACAATCCTGTTTCTGCACCCGCGCTTGGTGCGGACACACGCAGATGTGATTGACCTGCCGGGGCATTGCCACCGAGGTGCAGTCAGTGTCGAGGTTTTGGTAGAGGGACGCGCCTGTCGCATCATGTCGACCCATTTGTCGCTGTCGCAGCCATTACGCGTAATCCAGATGCGCATCATTGGCCAGTATCTACGGCGACGCCCCAAAATGCAGACCCTATTGCTGGGGGATCTGAACGAATGGCGCCCTTGGGGCGGGCTTGCGTTCTCGTCGCGTGTGCTTGGTACGCACCTACGTGGCGCTGCGCATCGTACCTTTCCAACTGGACGCCCGCTGTTGCCGTTGGACCGAATTCTGACGGATGCGCCGGGGCGTGTTATGGATTTGCAGGTCATCAATACCCCCGCGACAAATATGGCGTCTGACCACCGTCCGCTTGTGGGAGGGGTGACTGTTGGATAACCGATGCGCGCCGATGTTGGTGAATTTGATTCCTGACAGTCGCAAATGTCGCTTCGAGGTCTAACTCAAAGCGGGAGGGGATAAACATGCTCGACAGTAACACTCAAGAAGCGACTGGACCGCTACGGGCGAGAAAACCTGTGCTGGTGTTTTGCGGGCTGGCGCTGGTGTTGCTAGTGCTTGTGGCACTCGGGGCCGAGGTGCTTTTTGGCAGTTTTATCATTCCCGTTTCACTGTTTGCCGTGATCTGCCTTCTTGGTCTGCGGGGATTACTGCACAGCTATCCTCACGAGGTGCTGGGTGTTTGCAATGCAGTGACGCTCTGCCGCGCAGCACTGGTTGCTGTTTTGGCCGGTGCGCTGTTGGCCCCTGCGGTTGAGTGGCCCCTCTTCTGCATTGCAGTCACCGCATTTGCGCTTGATGGGGTAGATGGCTGGCTGGCGCGGCGCAGTGGGTTGGTTTCTGCGTTTGGTGCGCGGTTCGACATGGAAACGGATGCTGCTCTGGGGGCTATTCTTGCGCTTGTTCTGTTGCTGGCGGGTACTGTCGGGCCTGAGATTATTGTGTTGGGATTCTTGCGCTATATTTTTGTTATTGCAGGAATTTTACTGCCTGAACTGCAAGGTGATCTGCCTGATAGCCTGCGGCGCAAGGGGATCTGTGTTGTGCAAATTGCGACATTGATCATACTGATCTGCCCCTTAACGCCAGAGGCGCTGCTGGTGCCTGTTGCCTTTGCGGGGGCGGCAGCGTTGCTCTATTCCTTTGCAGTGGATACGCGCTATCTTTTGTGGGGCGCGCCGTGAAAAATGTGGTCGTTCTCATAAGTGCCGCTGCAGTCATTTTTTCTATTTTGGTGCTGCCCAATTATCCCGATGCGTTGAAATTTTCCGCGTTCTACCGCTTTCCGTTGGAGCTGCCGGTAATCTTGTTGGCGTTGCTGGCGGTTGGTCGCAGGCGTGGCGTGGCGCTGGGTCTGGCCCTTGTCCTGCTGGGTGCCACGGTTTTGAAGCTGGCAGATATCGGGATGTTCGCTGCTTATAACCGTGTGTTCAATCCGGTCCTCGATATGTTTTTAATCAATGCGGGGGTCGGGCTGTTGGGCGACAGCATTGGCAGGCCGCTGACGTACCTCGGGATGCTGGTGGCGATGGTGCTGCTGATCGCTGTTTTTTATGTGGTTCTACGCAGCTTGCAGGTGTGGGCTGCGGTGAGTGTCTCTGCGAAGGGTCGTCTGGCGGCCGCAGTGGGTGCGGTCGTGTTTGGCGGCTGGGCCGTGGCGGATGCGGGCCATCACCTGAAATACTGGACGTTTGAAAATAGCCCTTATGGTACTGCTGCCACATCGCGGTTGGCCGTGGCACGAGGGGTGAGTGTGCAGGCTACGATGACCGACCTCGCACAATTCAGACTTGATGCGCAGCAGGATATTTACGCGGATGCCACAGGGCTGCTGGATCAGCTGCAAGGCCGTGATGTGATCGTGATCTACGTCGAGAGTTATGGACGCGCGAGCTTTGATAACCTGTTGTATGCGCCAACGCATGTCGCCACGCTCGAAGGTGCTTTTGCCAATGTCACGCAAGCAGGTTTCATGGCAAAAAGCGGCTGGCTCACCTCGCCCACTGCGGGCGGGCAAAGCTGGTTGGCACATGGCACGCTTTCTAGCGGTCTTTGGACCACGGATCAGGGGCGGTATACTGCAATGCTGGCAAGCGGGAAAAAGAGTCTGTTTCACATCGCTCAAGATGCAGGATTTCGTACGGCTGCAGTGATGCCCGCAATTACAATCGCATGGCCCGAAAGCACGGCTATGGGATTTGACCACATTTTTGCCGCTGCCGATATTCCCTACAAGGGGGAGCGGTTTAACTGGGTCACGATGCCTGATCAATTTACACTGGCGACATACGGCGATCTGCTGCCGCGTGACCCGCGCGATGACTTTATCCAGATCGCATTGATCTCGTCGCACGCGCCATGGGTGCCGGTGCCAGAGATGGTGCCATGGAAGGATGTCGGCGACGGAACGGTCTTTAACGAGATGGCAGCGGGTGGTCCGACCGCGCGCGAGCTTTGGAAAAACCGCGATGACGTGCGGGACGCGTATCGCCGGGCCATCGACTATTCTTTGCAAGCGACATTCGAGCATATCGTGCGTTTGGGTGCGTCAGCTCCGCTGGTGATCGTTGTCGGTGACCACCAATCCGCCGGCTTTGTCGCAGGCAGTGAAATCCGCGACGTGCCCGTGCATATGGTAGGCCCACCCGCTGTCATGGCTCTGATCGATCATTGGGGCTGGAGTGATGGGCTGATCCCTGCATCCGATGCGCCAGTGCGCCGGATGGACACGTTTAGAAACGATTTTATCGCGGCATTCTCGGGACCCCTTGAATTGACGGCTGCGGGCCAATGAAGCGCGCGGTGAACTTCGCTGTATCGGTTTGCATCCTCTCGCTGGTAATCTGGTGGGCCGATGCGGGGGCGGTCATGTCGCATTTATATGGGGCATCTGTTGGCTGGTTGGTGTTGGCAAGTTTGTCGCTGACAGTGCTGACCTTTGTGATGGCCAAACGCTGGCAGATCGTAGCACAAGCGGTAGATATCGGCATCGACTATCGCCGTGCAGTGGCAGAGTATTATATCGCGCAACTGGTGAACCTGTTGCTGCCGGGCGGTGTGGTGGGTGATGTGGCCCGTGCGGTGCGGGTGCGCGACGCCGGGGATATGCTGCGTGCGGCGCATTCGGTCGCGGCAGAGCGGATTGTCGGGCAGGTGGTAACGTTTGGTGCTCTTGGCCTCGGGTTGGGAGTGGCGATTGTGCTCCCCGGCGGGATTGCGTGGCCTGCGATGACTTGGGTAGGGCTTGGTGCCGCCCTTGTTGCAGTCGCGGTTTTCGCCATGATCTCCCGCTATACGGGGGCAACCGGGCGGTTTATCCGTCTGATCGGTCGTTTGCTGACCGATATTCGGGTGCTTGGCCTATCGCTCCTCATCACCGTGTTGCTCATCTTCAGCGTCTACGCCTGCGCGCGCGCGACGGGCACTTCCGTTCCCCCCTCAGGCTGGTTCACCCTGATCCCGTTGATCCTGTCGGCGATGCTGATCCCGTTCTCCGTGGGCGGATGGGGCTGGCGCGAGGGGGCGGCCGCCGCGCTTTTTCCGCTCATCGGAGCCACGCCTGATGCGGGCATCGCCATGGGCATCGCCTATGGCGGCATGATGATGATCGCTGCCTTGCCGGGCGTATATTTCGGGATACGCGCACATGGGGTATCCCGCCCTTCAACCAACCAGATGGAGACGCTATGACCTACCTGATGAAACCAACCCGCCGTAGATTTCTTCAAACCGGTGCCGCCCTTGGTGCCACTACCGCGTTGCCTGCGTTCGGGGAGACGTCACGTGCCGCACGTCTACAGCTGTCATGGCTTCATTCCGTACAATTCGGTGGCAGCTATATCGCTGCTAACAAGGGATATTGGACAGATCAGGGATTGGAGGTGTCCCTGTCCCAAGGTGGCCCTAATGCTCCTGTAGAGCCTCCTGTGGTGACGGGGCAGGCGTTGATCGGTATTTCTGCCGCTGATTATACCGCCGCCGCGGTGGCCCAAGGGGCGCCCTTTAAAATTATCGGTGTCGCCATGCAAAAGAACCCTTTTGTGATTGCCTCGCTCGCAGGCAATCCAGTGAATACGCCTGCTGATCTGATCGGCAAAAAGCTGGGCATGGCTGTCTCAAATACGCCTGTCTTGCAAGCTCTTTGCACATTGAACGGCGTAGACATTGACGGGATCGAGATCGTGCCGACCCAGTATGATCCGGCCCCGTTGGTGAGCGGTCAGGTTGATTGCTTGCTGTGTTGGGAGACCGATCTGCCTGTTGCGATGACCATTCAGGGCGTGGACAACACCACGATGCTGATGGCGGACCACGGGTATGCGCTTCATTCGCAAACTTATATTGCCACAGCCGACAGCCTTGCCAACAGGCGCGCCGATCTGGTTGCGATGATGAAGGGCGAGGTGATGGGATGGAACGATTATAAGGCTGATACGAGTGCCGCCGCTGCGCTAACCACACAGATGTTCCCTGATGCGGGTCTCGATTTGCCCGCACAGGAATTGCAGGCGCGCCTGCAGGTGCCCTTGATGTTCTCGGATCTCACGGATGCGCATGGCTTTGGCTGGTTCACGGATGAAACGGTGGCAGCTAACATCGAGACGCTTGCGCTGCTGGACCGTAAGGTCGGAGCGGACCTTTGGGACCGTTCGGTGCTGGAAGAAGTTCACGGATAGTCACATGTCGCGCGCTGATATTACCTGCACAGATGTTTCCAAACAGTTCGGTGACCTGCGAACGGTGGATGCGGTATCGCTCACCTTTGACGCGGGGAAAACCACGGCACTGGTCGGTCCTTCGGGGTGCGGAAAATCGACCCTGTTGCGCATGATTGCGGGTCTTGAGGACCCCTGTGAGGGGTATATTCGTATCGGGGCAGAAGCACCGCCAGAGCTGGCAAAACGTGGCGCGTTGGCTATGGCGTTTCAGGATCCCTCCCTGCTGCCTTGGCGCACCGTACGTGGCAATATCACTCTTGGGGCAACGTTGGCGCGCAAACCTGCCGCGGGTGTGGATGATCTGATTAAGCTTGTTGGGTTGGACGGCTTCGCGGATCACCGTCCAGCGGAATTGTCGGGCGGCATGCGCCAACGCGCGGCGATTGCCCGCGCGTTAATCTCCAAGCCTGAGGTTTTGCTGCTGGACGAGCCGTTTGCCGCCGTTGATGCTATTACCCGCGCACGACTGAACGCAGAATTGCCCACACTTTGGCGTGACACGACGACAATCCTTGTAACTCACGCAGTGATTGAGGCGGTGTTGCTGGCCGATCGCGTGATCGTTCTGTCCCAGCGTCCCGCGCGTATCATCGCCGATATTTCCATCGTATTGGAGGGCGCGCGTAACGAGGCTATGACCCGGACTGCCCTCTTCAAATCACTTTGCGATAAGGTTCTCACAGCGCTTGAGGATGCGACCTGAATGCGTATGGCGTTTTGGATCGTGGTGACGTTCTTGGTGTGGGAGGGGTTTGCGCAGCTTAATCCTGACAGCGTGCTGATTCCGAGACCAAGCGGCATCGCGGATTATTTAATACAGAACGCTGGCCTGTTGGGGCGTGCAGCATTTGCGACAACGCAGAATGCGGCTTGGGGGTTTGTCTGGGGCAATGTAGTTGCGGTTGCTCTTGCTGCTTTGGCCGTCTCGATTCCGCGCAGCGAGCGAATATTGTCCGCCCTCTCTTTGCTGGTATTTTGCCTGCCGCTGGTTGCGACTGGTCCGATCCTGCGGGTGCTTTATGGGCCAGGCGATGGGCCGCAGATCACACTAGCGGCAATGGCGGTGTGCTACACGACGTATCTTGCGCTGCTTGTTGGGTTGCGCGCGTTGCCGCAAAGCTGGGCGGATTTACTGCGGGTTTACGGGCGCGGGGTTTGGACGATGCTGGTCCTCGTACGCGTCAGGGCGAGCCTCCCGTATCTTTTCATGGGTTTGCAAATTGCCGCACCTGCCGCATTTCTGGGTGCTATGATTGGAGAGTTTACGGGGGCGGAGCGGGGCCTTGGCGTGCTGACGCTGCGCGCGATGCGGGGGATGGAGGTCGATGCTACTTGGGCGCTGGCCATGACGGCTGCGGGGATTGCGATGCTGTCTTATGCGCTGGTTGGATGGGCTGCACGCTGCATCGTTGGGTATGCGCCCGTTATTCTGCTGACGCCGCCGCACCACCATACCCGCGTCCCGCTTTGGCAAAAGCTGTGGGGGTTGATGGTGCTAACATTGGCCGTTCTTGCGGTGTGGCAGGTCAGTATGGATGTGTTCCAGCTCAACCGCTTTTTTGCAAAACGCCCACTGGATGTTTGGATTTTCCTGACAACAGATGCGGAGGCCCGTGCGACATTACGCACCGCTTTGGGCGAGACGTTTGCCTTGACGGTTCCGGGATATTTTGCGGGGCTCTTCCTTGGGGCGGCACTTGCGGCGCTTGTGGTTCTTGTGCCCAAACTGGATGGAGGGGTGCTGCGCGTGGCGTTGGCCCTTAGGGCAATTCCGATCATCACCACCGCGCCTTTGTTGGTGTTAGCCCTCGGACGCGGGGCCACGGGCACGATCACGATCGTCGCTGTAATGATCTTTTTTCCGACGCTTATTGCCTGCCTGCAAGGGTTGCGCCAGACGCCCGGGCAGGTAGTGGATGTGTTCCGCATATATGGGGCAGGGCGGTTGCGCCTGCTGCTGATCGCGCAAATTCCCGCCATGCTGCCTGCGTTTTTTGCCAGCGCGCGTATGGCGGTTCCTGCTGCGCTCTTGGCTGTGACGACGACAGAATGGCTGGCGACAGGCAATGGCATCGGGCTGCTGATGGCGCTGACGGCAGCGACATCCGACTACAACATGCTGTGGTCGAGCATCGTCGCGCTGTCGCTTGCAGCCGTCCTCGGCTATGTGCTGGTGGCGTGGATTGAACGGGCAGTGTTGCGGATCTACGCAAGTGAGCAGGTGAAATGACCAAAGCAGTTTTTGCAATTCCAGGTGATAAGGACCGGCGTACGGGTGGTTTCATCTATGAGGCGACGGTGCTGCGGGTTTTGAACGAGCTGGGCTGCGCAACCCGCCATCTGGTGCTGCCCGACAGCTTTCCCGACCCCACGGATGCCGATATGGCAATGACGTTGGATATCCTGCGCGCCGTTCCTGCCAATCAGCCGATCATTCTGGACGGGCTGGTGTTTGGCGCCATCGATCCTGCTGGCCTTGCGACCATCTCTGCGCCAATCATTGCGATGATTCACCACCCACTGGGCCTTGAGACGGGACTGTCGCCGAAGCGCGCTGCTTTTTTGCGCGCCAACGAGGCTGCAGCCCTGCGCCATGTCGCGGCCGTGATCGTGCCCAGCTCCCACATCGCGGAAATCCTCGCGGGTGATTTTGGGGTCGATCCAACGTTGATCACAATCGCGCCCCCAGGTTTTGCGCGGCCTATGCGGGTTCCTGCGCCGGCTGATCCGCCCCTGATCCTGTCGGTGGGATTGCTGGCAGAGCGCAAAGGGCATGATGTGCTGATTGATGCGCTGGCCTTAATTACGGACATACCATGGCAGGCGGAGATCGTCGGCAAGGCGCATGATCTTGTATATGCTAGCGCCTTGAAGATCCAAGTGGTGGACTTGGGCCTATCCAAGCGTGTCACATTCGGGGGCGAAATCTCGGCAACGTCGCTGGATCGCCGGTTTAACGCTGCGCATATCTTTGCGTTGGCCACGCGGTATGAGGGATACGGCATGGTTCTGAGTGAGGCGATGCAATACGGATTGCCCGTTGTAAGCTGCAGGGTCGGTGCTGTGCCCGACACGGTGGCTGAGGCGGGTATACTGGTCCCACCCGATGATCCTACCGCATTCGCCGCTGCCCTGCGCAAGGTTTTGACAAATCCGCAAGAGCATGCCCGCCTCGCCACTATCGCAGGTGATTATGCGGCGAGTTTGCCTGAATGGGACGCCACCGCACAACGCTTCGTCGAAGTGATCACGTGGTTGGGTCAAGAAAGCGCATAGCTTGACTGGGCATTCCGTGTGAACGCTTAAGCAAGAAAAGTCAGTTTCTGATTTTGATGTCGGTAAGGCCGAGGAAAGATTCCATATAATCCTCATCGCAATTTCGGCTACCCCTGATTTAGTTGGCGCGCCGGTTGATGTAGGAGCAAACTCAGGATCGCTGTCAAGGGTATCAAACTCTGTCCACGCGTCTGGCTGCAGTTGCGTAAGAATGGTCAAGGCCGCTGGATGACCGAGACAGCCAAAAGCAATACCGTTGATGTGAATGAAATCGTGATTTTGGTATAAATGGCCGTCTTTTATTGTGGGATACAAAAAGAATGCGGCGAAACTTGAACTGAGAACCAGTGAAGGACGCGCTCATGCAAACGCTTCACCTACGGGTTGAAATTTACGTGCGATGTTCTTTAAACTACGGCCCAGCCGTTTGATGTCATGGAAATCCACATGGAAGTGAGCGTTGCCCCTTTCCAAGCCTTCCCAGACCAACAATTCATTTTTCCGCACTACATCGGCTTCGCAACCGCAACGAAGGTCCGCAAACAGCCCGATGTATGTACCGGTTGCTGTTCGCAAGTGTGCAACCACATGTTCTCAGAAAGCCGTGAATATGTATCTGGCCTGTGATAGGGGTGTCGATTGTGTGGCCCTGTTTGGGAGTAAGCGCGTGCCGCTGTCTCATTCGCGACCTGATCTATTATGACCATCTGGGCTCTTAGGCTTTGGGTGCGCCATTATTCCGTTCCATCCAGTTGAGGTTTGCGAACATC
>RCNE010000786.1_pt1 | contig 21365 bp, 17 predicted proteins | sample 2041361 | NCBI WGS metagenome assembly RCNE01 (sample SAMN09708229, study PRJNA481090) | Marine sediment metagenome, whole genome shotgun sequencing project.
TTTCTCTTTGTTCGGTTACAGGTCTTCGTACAATCAGGTTCAGAACACCTTTGTCTTTCGGGGATTTGAGGATATCGTCCAAACCGGCTGCAAGTTCTTCTTGTGTCAAATGTTTCATCCGGTCACTCTAATGTATCTATAATCGTCTATCAATTCACATGGCAAACAAAAATAGTATGAAACAACGCAAGATAGCACTCTCTTTACTCACAGCTCAGGGTAGCGCACAAGAATGAAAAACTATAAGGAAGTGATCACACCCATCTGCGACGTCAGGGGAGCAGGTTCTTTGTCTGAAATGGCGGGTCAGATAGTCACCGTGCGAGGTGTTGTAACGGGTGTGGGCAGACGTGGTTTTTTTATTCAGAATGCGAAGCCCGGCCCTGATTCGCAGATTTCAGATGCGCTTTTTGTTTTCAGTCCGAAATGGCCTGCACCCCATGGTGCTCTTCTTGAGGTCAGTGGCAAGGTCGTAGATTACGCCAAGGTGGACAATGGCAAACCCGTTACCCAGATCAAACAGGAAAATGTGCGGGTTCTTAAAAAACGCGGACCGGATATCCCCCCATTTGAATTCACTGCGGACAATGTCCCTGTCGATCCGGTTGAACTGGCCGTTTTTCTGAATGGCCTGGAAGGTATGCTGGTGAGTATTGGGCCGGGCAATACCTTTATCGCACCGAGCAACCCGTTTGCCGATTATGTGTTGATTCTTGATGCTGATAGGCCCGTTGAGGGGGTGACCAGAACGGAGCAGGGCGGTGTGCTTGTTGATCATCAAAACCCGCTACGCTGGTATCCCGGATTCCGGTTGACCAACTATGCTTTGGCACAGCGCGTCAATGTTGGTTCAAAATTATTGTCGCGGGTAACCGGTCCGCTCAATTATCGTGTTGAGGCCTTTCAGATGATGGTGAGCGATCCGATAGAGGTCGAGATGTCTGAGATCCCCCTGGGCGCGAGCAGCTTAAAGCCCGAGGCGGGTCACCTGACCATCTTGACCATGAACGGATTTAACCTGGACATGCATGTTGAGTCAGCTTCACTGGTCAAAAATCCCGGACAGGATGTTGACGATGATTGGGGGGACGGCCGGTTTCATACGCTCGCGAACGCAGTGGTTACCCAGGCAAATGTGCCCGATATCGTGGCCCTGCAAGAAATTCAGGACAATGACGGCGCAGAAATGACATTGGTAGTTGATGCGAGTTCCACCTACCAGGGCCTTGTCAGGGTGATTAAAGAGCTTTGCGGTGTTGAGTATAGCTGGGTGGATATTCCACCTGAAGTCGGCGCGGATGGGGGTCAACCGGGCGGCAGTATCCGTAATGGTTATTTGTATCATCCTGAACGTGTCGAACTGGTTAAAGATTCTGCACGTCTGATCGGGTCTGATGAGCCTGCATTTGAAGGCTCCCGGAAACCGCTGGTGGTGCATTTCAGGGAGAAGACGACGGGTCATGAATTGGCATTCATTAATGTGCATTTGGCTTCAAAACGTCATCAGAATAGTATTTTTGCACCTGTACAACCGGGTTTTGATGCCAGGTTGCCAATCAGGGTCCGGCAAGCCGCGATCATAGAGGAGCAACTGGCAGTCATGCGCGAACAGGGGTTGGACTATTATGTCACCGGTGATTTTAACGATACCGAAGAAAGCGAAACACTGGCCGCAGTAACCGGTGATGCAAGTGTGAACCTGGTGAACCTGTTGCCACCGGAGCAGCGTTATGATTACAACCACCGGGGTAAATTGCAGGTATTGATGCATGGTATCGTGCCAAAAAGGTTGGCCGAAACTCACTCTGAATACGACATTATTCATGGCAATGAGCTATTGGGCGTGCATCCCGGTAAGTCAAGTGACAAACCCAGCGACCATGCCTATGTGCTGGCAAAAATCAGACTGGAATAGCTACCATTCATAGCCCGGTATCCGGTGACCGGAGAGGTCAAATATGGTAAAATTACGCGGTTAAGTCAGTACCTATTTCTAACCAAAAAAAAGAGCACAGCCATGAAAAAAAATGTGATCATAATTGGTGCCGCGGGCAGGGATTTTCATAACTTCAATACCTGTTTCCGCGACAATGACAACTTCAATGTCGTTGCCTTCACAGCCGCCCAGATTCCCGATATTGACGGCAGAAAATACCCTGCTGGACTGGCTGGCAACTTATACCCTGATGGAATTCCAATTCATGCGGAAGAGGATTTGACCCGCCTGATCAAAGAAAAACATGTGGACGATTGTGTATTCTCATACAGCGATGTCACCTATCAGAAGGTGATGAGCATGAGTGCACTGGTCAACGCTGCCGGAGCCAATTTCGTACTTTTGGGGCCTGACGCGACCATGGTCAAGTCCAGAAAACCGCTTATTGCTGTAGGCGCTGTACGCACCGGTTGCGGCAAAAGCCAGACATCGAGAAGAGTCATTGAGCACCTGATGAGCAAGGGTCTCAAGGTGGTCGCCGTACGTCACCCGATGCCCTACGGTGATCTCGTTAAGCAGAAGGTGCAGCGCTTCGCCACAGTGGATGATCTTGCAAAACATGAATGCACAATCGAGGAGATGGAAGAGTACGAACCACACGTGGTGCGTGGCAATGTTATTTATGCCGGGGTCGATTATGAAGCTATCCTGAGGGCCGCTGAAGATGATCCTGATGGTTGCGATATTGTTGTCTGGGATGGTGGTAATAACGACTTTCCATTCTATAAACCCGATCTGAACATCACCATCGTCGACCCGCACCGCCCAGGTCACGAGCTAAACTATTACCCGGGTGAAGTCACGCTGAGGCTTGCGGATGTGGTGATCATTAACAAGATGGACACCGCCGGACCCGAAGGGATACAACAGGTCAGGAATAACATCCGGAAAGTCAATCCAAAGGCCATTGTCATCGATGCCGCTTCACCCATCAGCGTGGATGACCCTTCCCTGATAAAAGGCAAAAGGGTGCTGGTAGTCGAAGATGGTCCGACTTTGACGCACGGTCAGATGACCATCGGTGCAGGCACCGTTGCTGCACTTAAGTTCGGTGCGCTGGAATGTGTAGATCCCAGGCCATTCATTGTAGGAAAACTGGAAGAGACGTTCAGTACCTATCCGGGGATTGGTTCCCTGCTTCCTGCAATGGGATACGGCGAACAGCAGACCAGGGATCTTGAAGCCACGATAAACAATACGGACTGTGATTCAGTGGTTATCGGCACACCGATTGACCTGAGCAGGATTATTAAAATCAATAAGCCCAGCACCCGTGTCAATTACGACCTGCAGGAGATCGGTTTTCCTGATCTTGCGAGTGTGCTGGACGATTTTTTGGCTACGCAGTCAGGTTGATAAGAAAATCCGCTTAATCACCCAGTAAATGCACCGCCACCTGACGCTTATGTCGATGGTGGCGGTGTTCAAAAACGTAAATTCCCTGCCAGGTGCCAAGAACCAAACGACCTTTTTGAAGTGGAATTGTTAGCTGAACCTGTGTCAGTGCTGTTTTGATATGCGCGGGCATGTCATCGGGGCCCTCGGCACTGTGCCGGTATGAGCCATGCTGCGGCGCAATGCGATCGAAAAAAACCTGCAGATCGTGACGGACATCGGGGTCGGCATTTTCCTGAATGGTAAGCGATGCTGAAGTATGGCGGATGAACAGGGTCAGCAGGCCTTCGCGTATATGTTGTTGTTGACACCAATCCACTACCCGGTGTGTGATCTCATAAAGACCCGGTCCATTTGTTTCGGTACTCAATGTGTGCGTTACTTGTCGCATCCGCTTAGAATAACAAAAGCAAAAGCAAAATACTGGAAGCGGCGCATTGATGAAAACACAAATACCGCCCCGGCTGGTCCCCACCGAAAACCTGGCATCCTATTTCTTGTCCAGGGGAATCGCTTTTACAAAGGAGGAGCCAATTAAGCTGGGTTTTGGTCACGGTCGCGACCAGCATCGCTTGTACCCTTACCCCGGGCCTGCGGACGATGAAACCATGGGTGTGTTTTGTGAGTGGTACACCGAAGACTACTTCGAGGTCGACAGCGGCCCGCATGTCGCCATCGGCATGCGTGGGCCGGTTGAGGCAGACCCGCATCGTGGGCGAGGCCTGGCCATCGGTACCATGGCTAACCGGTTAATTAACCCCGATGATCCGAATCATCCGGTTCCATTGTTCAAAGGTTGTCCGGATCCACCGGGTGGGCCTTCTTTTTTTATTGAGGACTTCACCGTGTGTGACGGTAAAACCCCCATCAGTGAATGGCAACTCAGTAATGGGCAATCTTTACCCGAATTACAGGGTAATGGCATTTACAGAATCGATGTTCACGTCTCAAGGGACAGTGTCTGGGCCGGGGTCTGGCAGGTTGCGATCGATCGCTCCGTTGAGGGTGAAATAATCCGTGATTACACTTTCCTGGGTCAGACTGCCTGCCCGGGTTCAGAACCCGGATTTGCCGAAAACATCAGCGGATTGGGTGGTGAAGATACACTTGACCGGGGGCAGGGCAACGCTTTCATCGGCACCGCTTTTTCCGACCCCAGGACCCGCTCGTGGGTTGAAGGTATCTTTATAGCTCACTGGAAGAATGCGTTATAAATATCAGATAAATATATATTTATTAAGGTTCAAAAGTGCTTTCAGAAGGATAGCCAGTCAATTCCATATAACCCTCACCCCGATTTCCAGGTTCGCTTCCGCTAACGATAACCACGCCCTCCCAGTAGGGAAAATCTACATCCATCCACTGATCCTGAACAACGGCCTGGATTTCGAACTCCCTGTCGATCTGCGGCAGGGATACACGCCAGTGTAACGGTAAATTGCGTCCGGCAAGCCGGGTTTTGGGTAGCGGGATTAGTTGTATCTGACCAGGGTCCAAAGCGGTTGTGCTACCGTCGGCCGCCATCAGCTTACCGTGTATAAAGTTGTCGCCTCCTTGTCCGGGCTGCTGGCGTACCTGGAATAGCATCAGCTTTTCCCCGCTTTCCAGGTGCAGCGAAAACCAGTCCCAGCCAATTTGTCCATGCTGCAGAAATTGGCTGCTCCATTCCCTGTCAAGCCACGCGTCACCGCTTACCGGAATTTCCTGTCCAGCGACGGTCAATTGACCGCTGGCCTTAAGAAATGGTTGGCTGTAGTAGTAAGAACCGCCACCATCGGCGTGCTTCGCAGAGAACCCCGCATCACCCTGCAGAAAAAGTGGCGTTGTGCTTTGCAACTGCAAGTGGAAAGAATTATCGGCTTGCCGGGCCTTCACCTCCAAGGGTAACCAGCCATCGCCGGTGCTACGCAGGTTCCAGTCATCAAGCCATGCGGAGAAGGGCCGGGCCGTTACACCGGCACGGGTTTCACTTTCGGGTTTACCCCCGCGCGCATAGCGTTGAAACGAGAGGTGATGATCGGGTGTGGTAATGGCCATATGTGCCATGAACACCTGGTTGTTTAGCGAGGTATTACCACTGTCGGACGTGGCTTTCGGTTGCACTGCCAAACGGAACAGTGTCCACTGCGCACCGTAGCGTTGACCCGCCCGGTCATGCAGGTTGGCGGTCAGGTACCACCACTCAAGCCGGTAATCGGGATGTGGCCCGTGATCGCGGGGAAAGACCAGCGGCTGACCGCGTCGCGCCTGCGCATAGGTATTCGCACTCTGCGCCAGTACGGCCAAACCTGAATCCTGAACAGCTGTTTCAGCGGGTCCACAGCCGCTGCTTACCAAAAGCTGGATGATGAGCAGGGCAACAGGAAGGTGGGTGGTCTTCACACGTTTTGCTCACGTAACATGGCTGCGGGCGAGGTATACAGCAATCTTAGTGAGGGCAGAATAACTGCCAGCATAAGACTAGCTGCAGCCATCGCTGCGAGCACCAGGTAATGTTGCCAGTCAAGTTGCAATGGAAAACTCCAGCCAAATGCGACCGGTGTGACGACCATTCCGAGGTAGCCCGCGAGCAGTGTACCCAATGGCCAGACAAGCACCATGCAAAGTAAACCGAGCATTCCCCATTGCAGCAGTAACAACGCGCCGCGTTCGCGTCTGCTCAGACCAAGACTGGCGAGCAGGGCCTGTTGACCCACACGGTGATGGTGAATCGCGCTAATCGCGCAAAAAATACCAATTGCGGCGACCAGCAGCGTTAATGCATTGAGTGCCCGGGTGACTGCAAAGGTGCGGTCGAATACAGCAAGACCCACCTGCTTCAGTTCAGTCTGATTGATGATTTCGTTATCTTGTAGTTCAAATTTTTCAGCAATGGCCAAACGAACCCCGCCCCAGTCATAGTCTTTTGCACCGTATACGGCCAGTCCGGTTGCGGTCAGTTCCGGCCAGCAGTTTCTGAACAACTGCCGATTCACCATCCACTGCGATTTTGGATTACCGTAGTCGCGGTAGACACCAAGGACCGGCACTTTCGCATGGCTCTTGCACAGATTTAATGATGCCCCGGTCTGCCAGCCATCAATTCGCCAGGCACGTTCGCTGATATATACCCCCTCGCCATTTTCAAATTTTGTCACGGCGTCTCTATTGCCATGCATCAACTTGACACTATTGCGGAAACGCTCGCCTTCCTGCAGGCTGATCACCTCCACTACAACCGGTTCTTCGCCCGGACCCGGTCGTGTGATAGCGGTGCGGTACCGCTCCGTGACTGTCAATTCCGGCATTGTGGCCGCCAACCAGGTCTCAAGCTCGACGGCCCTGTTTTCCCCACGAAGATACAAATCGGCCACCAGTCGCTGGCCCAGCCAATCATCGGTTGCCTGTCGGAAGCTGTTGATCATGGTGTTCAGACCACTGTTGGCAATCAGGGCGAGCGTCATCGCCATGAGAGCGACTGAGGCGGGCCCGAGCAACCAACGGCTATCCGCAAGCAGCCATGAGAAACGTGCGTTCTTTGCAGGCACCAGTTTTTCCATAACGCTGATTAGCAAACGCAAAACCGAGGGCAGCAGCAGTGCGGCACCGAGCAACAGGCAGGCCATTCCGGCCAGTGCCAACCAAAGGTGGGTGGTGACAAGACCGGCAACGAGCGCGGCGGCCAGCAGCAGAAAGCCGGTCACCGCCATCAGACGGTCGCGGCGTACAACGGTGTCGTGTTGCCATCCCGCCTGTTTGCGCTCCAGCATCGGTGCATTGAGCGATTCACGCAGGGGGAATAAAACACATAGCCCGGCGGCCACCACCGTCATCAGAAATGGAAGCCAGATTCCGGATGGTACCAGGCCATCGGGGTAAGTGATGTAAACACCGTACAACTGTGCCAATGTGCGACCAACACCCGGCAATAACCAGGCGGCCATCTGCGCTCCCAGCCACGAACCGATCAGGGCACCAGCGACCAGGAAAAATGTTAATTCCAATATTAGTGCACGTGCCAATTCGCCTTTCATCACACCTGCGAGACGCAATTTCCGGATCAGGTCACGACGGTCGGTGTAACTGAAGGCCAGCGCGTTATAGGTGAGAAAAATGCCAACAACAAAGGCCAGCAAACCCATCGCCGCAAGATTCAAATGAAAACTGCGGGTCAATTGTGCAGGGTCAGGTGTTTCGCTGTTGCTGACATACTCAAGGTAATCGGGCAGGGCCTGGTACAAGTTGGTCATGCGCTCATTGGACGCCGGAAAAACCAGTATTGATGTAAGCCCTTTTCTATTGCCAATCATTGATTGCAATGCACCAATGTCAATTAAGAGACGGTGACCCAGTTGCTGATTTGAAATCGCAACTGCGGGTGGCAGTAGCTCACCTGATGTGAGCCGGATACGGCTGCTATTTTTAGCAGAAAGTTGCTCAAGTCTGGTCGGGGCGGCCCACAGTTGAAAGGGTGGAAAAGCAAACCCCATTAAACTGCCATCCGCCGACACGGTGCGATCGTTGAATTTGAATCTGCGGGCAGGGCGGGGCATGGCGAACACATCGATACCCAACAGTTCAAGCGCTTCACCATTTTCGGTTCGCACAATCTGCCTCAGTAAAGGCGCCAGCATGTCAAATCCCTGCCGCCGCAAGTTGACATAATCGCGCTCATTAATGGTGCGGTTGCGGTCTTTCTGACGAATATGTCCAATCGGAGCGGCACTTAAATACTGTTCACCCTGCGTATAACTCGATCGTGCCTGCGCATTGATCAGGAGGGTACCCGCTAACAACACATTTGCGATAATGATTCCCGTGAGCAGAAACAACGCCTGCACCGGGTGCTGGCGGTAATGGGTTAACAGGATGCCATTGAGTTTCACGAAATGTTCACAGGGTTATCAATTAAAGTAAGGCTTAAGCCAACTCATGCAAATGGCCCTCTTCGAGAACCAGTTGTCTATCTGTAAAAGAAGCCATTTCACGGTTGTGGGTCACCAGCAACAGGCTGCAGGCAGATTCCGCGACCAGTTTAACCATCAGGGCCATGACCTGTCGGCTGAGTGTATCGTGCAGGTTACCGGTCGGCTCGTCGGCGAACAGAACGCTCGGTCTGTGGGCCAGTGCCCGTGCAATTGCAACGCGTTGCTGTTGACCGCTCGAGAGCACTTCCACAGGTCTTTTCAGCAACGGTTCGAGACCAAGCACGGTGGAGATCTCATCGGTCCATGAGTCTTGAGGGGGTAAGCCGTTAAGACGTCGCTGAAATAGCAGGTTGTCACTGACACTAAGACCCGGCAACAGGTTGAATTGCTGAAATACAAAGCCCAGGTGGCGCCGTCTCAACAAGGCGAGTTCGCGTTCACTTTGTGTGGCCAGGGAACGGCCCAGGATGTCTACTTCACCAGAGTCCGGGCTCTCCAGTCCGGCTGCGATCTGCAACAGGGTGCTTTTGCCATTGCCACTGGCGCCGAGTAACGCAATGCTCTCACCTGATTCCAGTTTCAAATTGATACCCCGGAGCACGTGCAGTTCGCTTTCGCCATCGTGAAACGACTTGGTAATGGACTTGAGACTTAGCATAGAAAACCGGCCTGAAAAACTATCAGGATAACACTATGCAAACGTCAGGGGCGTATCCGGCTGGAAACGATAATGCACCATGATAATCACCTGTTGCTATGAAGCCACAATCGTGTGTGTACGCATCAGGGCTATAATGATGCGCACATCCCTATTCAGGCGGAATGATGGACTGGACAGTACTTTGGTGGATTCTTGCCGCTTTGATCGTATTGATCGGTCTGGCAGGTGTTGTCGTGCCGGCCTTGCCTGGTATTCCGATCATGTTTTCGGGTTTGATGCTGGCAGCCTGGAGTACTGATTTCGAGCCGGTTGGCTGGGGCACGTTGGGTGTGCTGGGGGCGCTCACTGTTCTGTCGGTGATGATTGACTTTCTGTCCGCCGCGTTCGGTGCAAAACGACAGGGTGCCAGTCCAAGAGCGTTTTGGGGCGCCACACTGGGTGCAGTAGTGGGTTTGTTTTTTGGTCTGGTCGGTATAGTTCTCGGTCCATTTATCGGTGCAGTTGCGGCCGAAATGTCCGCCGGTAGCGGCGCGCATCAGGCCGGACGTTCGGGTTATGGGGTCTGGATAGGGCTCGTTCTGGGTACCGCCGCAAAACTGGCAATCGCTTTTCTGATGTTGGGTGTATTCCTGACGAAATACCTCTTCGGCTAACCATATCCTCATCGCAAATATAGCAAGCGTCATTCGATAATCGTGCGAACCAATTGCATCAATAATTACATCAATCAAATCTTGTGCTAAACTTAGAGTGAAGTCTGTGTATTCAGAAGTTTCTTCGTTGGTTATTGTTTTGGTTTACACGGACTGGTTGAGGCTTGGCGCGGGCTTGGTTTATCCGGTGCAAAGCAGTTTGAGCCATGATGGCACTTCCTGATCGTTTGGTGGCACTGGTCACAGGATTAGAAAGGTTTTTAATAGGGACAGATTTCGTCAAACTGACGTTCTGGATATTTTCCATTCCGCACCCGGTTCTCGGGAGTTGGGTTTAACCGCGTTTGTGTAGTAAAGCGACAAACATGCGGTCTCAATTTGGGATGGATGAGGATGTTAACCTACACAACAATATTTATTGCAAGCATAACCCTGGCACTGATCGTAATTGTGTTCTATAGAGTAGTTATGGGTTCCGGCAAGTCGGTTTTAAGTTCAAAAGAACCATTTTCCATAATTAGCACGCCAAACCCTGAAAAAGGTACGGCGCCCTTTACTACGACAGGCACCCCGGCCACCGCAGGCCAGAATAGCAGCGTAACACCAGAGCGTATGGCCAAGACGCACCCCGCTATGCCAACCAAAACCATGGATTGGGGTTGGAAGACTGGAGGGGATCATGTACGTGAACACCGCCCGCATCACGCAACAGGTGGTGTTAATACCGGGCATTGCAGTTTGTATAATGATGCAGACCCCGTAGCACCCGTAAGCCGGAGTACTGGCAGGCTACATCGCGAAGAAGGACATGAGGCCATCGGCAACGTTTACAAGGTAACGCGTAGGGTGAATCCCCAGGATTCAAACCCTGATAACTCCGGCAAACCCTGGGGCTGGTAATTATTCTTCAGCAGTAGCGTTTAAAGAACATTAGCGGTCTTGTCTAAGCCCGGGTTAATTGGTGTTCATGCAAGCTACAAGCTAACCTATATCTGAAAGTTGTCGCATGGCGCTAAAGCTTTTTCATTCATGCGACCATCACAATCTCCCTGTCGAAACTTCTGATATCCCCTCTCAGGTCTGAACTAAAATTCGCTTCTGTAACCGGGGCTAAGTAGAATGGCCAAGCTGTGGCGTTGCGCTTTAACCGCGTAATACGATTTTTTAGAGAGTTCCCAGTTTCAGGAAAGGACTGATTTTAATGAGACTACCGGTAATTACAGGATTCGGAGGGATCAACCCCGCCGGGCGTTTATCATTTCATCACGGCTACAAACGCCTGGTGATCGATGCAATGAGCCCGTCTGAACAAGATTGTACCTACCGGAGTCTCGCGGGTTTGATGGGTGTAGACAACCCCGATGATCTGCAAAGCCGTCAGTACATCAGGGCAAACACGCTGATCCGGCGCATCGATGTTTTTGATCCCACTAAAGTGTTTATTCAAAGCTCAGCCAGGCTTCGCTCTGCGCGTGAAGGTGAACCCCTGACATTTGTTTTGAATAAGCGCCAGTTGCCGGCGTCCATTCCAGCAGGCTGGCGAGTGGACCCCATAGATGACAGCACGGTACACGTATCGGTAACCGGTGAGCTGGATGCGTTGTTTCCGAATTTCAGAGTGTCGAAGGTCAGCAGTGCGGGACAGTTACCTAAGGGGTTCAACCCCGGTGATCTTTACCAGTCGCGCAATCATCCCCGCGGTTTGCAATTGGCAGTCTACGGCGCATCGGATGCATTACGGTCCACCGGAATCCCCATTGAACGGCTTAAAGAAGTGGTGCCACCCGATCAGATCGCCGTCTATTCCTCAAGTGCCATGGGTCAACTGGACAGCGAGGGTTATGGTGCCCTGTTCCAGAATCCAATGTGTGGAAAACGGCCCTCGTCGAAAAATGTGCCACTGGGTCTCTCCGAGATGCCCGGTGATTTCGTAAACGCCTACGTGTTTGGCTCTGTCGGTGGTACAGGCGGCATGATCGGTGCCTGCGCAACTTACCTGTATAACGTTCGTCACGGGGTCGAAGAGATCAAGAGTGGCCGTAAGAGACTGATCATAGTTGGAAATTCCGAAGCACCCGTTGTGCCGGAAGTGATCGAAGGCTATAGAACGATGGGTGCGCTCGCAGAAGACGAGCAAATCATGGCGCTCGACAATAGTCATGTAGCAGACCACAGACGTGCATGCCGACCGTTTTCCAGTAATACCGGTTTCACAGTCGCTGAATCAGCCGTTTATACGGTGATCATGGACGACGAACTTGCGCTGGAGTTGGGGGCGCGTATTCTCGGTTCGGTAGGCGGCATATACATTAACGCTGACGGCTATAAGAAATCCATCCCCGGCCCCGGTATCGGCAACTACCTCACCATGGGCAAAGCCATGGGCATGGCCCGTGCAATGCTGGGTGAAAAAGGCTTGCGCGAACGCACGCAGATGTTTGCGCATGGTACCGGCACACAGCAAAATCGGATTACCGAATCCCATGTGCTTAACGAGATGGCAAAAGTATTTGGAATCACACATTGGCCCGTTAGCGCGATTAAAGCTTACGTTGGTCACTCCCTGGGTCCTGCGGGTGGGGATCAGTTGGCAGCGGTATTGGGTACCTGGGAGTATGGCTGGTTGCCCGGTATCACGACCGTTGATCATATCGCTGATGATGTCCACCATTCAAACCTGAATTTTGCCTTGTCGCATCTGCAAATTGATCCGCAGAAGATGGAGGGTGCGTTCATCAACTCAAAAGGCTTTGGCGGCAACAATGCGACGGGTTTCTTTGTCTCACCAAAACGTACCGAGACAATGCTCACCCAACGTTGGGGTGAGAAAAGCATGCAAGCCTGGCGCAAACGCAATGATGCAGTGGCAACCGTTGCTGCCGATTATAATCAACGAGCTGATGGGGGTGATTTTCCACCGATATACCAACTGGGCGAAAACGTACTTGAAAGGGAGGATCTTACAATCAGTCCGAACGAAATCCGTATTCCCGGTTTTGGGCGCCCCGTCGATCTTGATCTTACCAATCCTTATGAAGACATGACCGGTAAAAAGCCTTAGATATTGATACAGGCCTACAGCGGTTTTTCGAGCAGTTCCCGCATCTTCCCGATATCGTCAAGCTGTCGCCTGGAAACCGGCGGGTATTGCAAATTCATACTCTTGAGAGATTCAACGATTGTCTCCGCGACCAGTAAGCGCGCGGATGGTTTATCGTCTGCCGGAATCGCATACCAGGGCGCCCAGGGCCGGGAGCTTGCATTCAGTGCCTGTTCGTAGGCATTCATATAGTCTTTCCAGAGGGCGCTCTCATCAACATCGCCGGATGAAAACTTCCAGTTTTTGCGTTGGTCATCAAGCCGTGAAAGAAAACGCTTGCGCTGTTCATCCCGTGAGATATTCAACCAGAATTTGAGAACAACGGTGCCGTTACGCGCCAGGTGTTTCTCATGATCACGGATCGACTCATAGCGTTGCTCCCAGAGTTCATCCAACCCGACCTTGTATGGCAATTTCTGGCCACCGAGATACTCGGGGTGCACGCGTACAACCAAAACCTCTTCATAATAACTGCGGTTGAATACACCAATCCTGCCACGTTGTGGAAGGCTTTTTGCGGTCCGCCATAAAAAATCATGATCCAACTCTTCTGAGCTTGGTTGTTTGTATGAGAATACCTGGCAACCCGCGGGGTCTACGCCACTCATCACGGCGCGGATGGTGCTGTCTTTGCCCGCTGCATCCATGGCTTGAAAGACCAGCAGAATCGAATGTTTATCCGACGCATACAAGCGGCGTTGCAGGTCATCAAGTTCATCCACCAGTTTCTCAAGCCTTTTTTTATAGGTCTTTTTGTCCCCTACGGTCTCAGCAAGCGTACTTGCTTCCGACAGCCGGAAATCCCCATTAAAGGGTACAAGGCAAGGGTTCTTCACTGCTTCGAACATGACTGGGTTCTCCTGGTTGTATTGAAAGCCGCCGCTAAATGACTGGCATTGCCGTCCATTATCTCCGGTGCATCAAGCCCGAGTATAGACAGCATTAAGGGGTAGACATCGATATTGCTAACAGGCCCCAACGAAAGACCGGGCGTGATATTCGGGCCACAGGCAACAAAAAATCCATGCATGTCCGGGTTTTCAGGTGCCCAGCCATGGTCACCGGCGTTGATTTTGCCGGCTTTTCCTTCGGTGGAAAGCACCGCGTATCCTGCTTCCGACATCAGGATTACACCAGGGAAGCGTGGGTTGTTTCCAACGTGCCATTGCGCCGGTGTGTCCTCGGGCAGATACGCATGACCGTGTTTCCAGCTATTGTTGACCGTGTCAACGATGCCGGCGGCACGGTCCGGGTCGTCCCTGTCAAGATGGAGGAACAGGTAAGAACCGCCTTCGATGATGGCGGTATCGTCAAGATTTACATGATCAGCCAGCACGTATGCCTGTGGGTCTTCCAGGTAAGCGCTCTGGCCGTGATCTGACAGAAGAATGATGTTGACCCTGTCTGCAAAGGGCAGTTCTTCCAGTCCGTTCAATAGACGTCCAATATAGCCGTCAACACGGCTAATGGCCTCGGTATTTTCCTGTGAGTCGGGTCCATACCCGTGTGAGTAGTCATCGACATCCTCAAAATAGAGGGTGTAAATGTGCGGCCGGTTTTGTTTGGGTTCGGCCAGCCATGCCAGTACCTGGTCGACACGGTTCTCGCCGGTGATTTTCTTGTCAAAACTACGCCAATGTGTAGGGTAGACTCCCTTGACCGGTGCCTCAGTGCCAACAAAGAAAAAAGATGCAGCAACCATTCCCTGGGTTTCGGCAGTAACCCATATCGGCTCACCTGCATAAAACCTGCGGTCCTCCACGGTTTCCCGTTTTTTCAGCGAATACCATGTATCCCTTTCAGGGTCAGGGAAGACATTGGCCACCAGGCCATGATGGTCGGGGTAGAGACCGGTCGCTATCGAATAATGATTAGGAAAGGTCAGGGTAGGGAAGACCGGTAGCAGTCGCTCCGCTTTTGTACCGACAGCAGCGATCCGGTCCATATTGGGGGTCGGGTGGAGATCCATGTAATCCCAACGGAAGCCATCGATAGAGATAAGAATCAAATAGGGTCTGGACTGCTGGTGTGTGGCATTGATACCACCGGTACCGTTCGTGTAACTTTCGTCCGTCCCGCTCTGCGCGAGGCAAACGCTCGAAAACACGAACATCGCTGCCGCAATAAAGGCGGATCGTAAACTGAAGTGATTAATTCTCAAGTATCCTCTGCAACTAGAGTAGACACACCCTGTCAGCCAGGGTGTGTAAATATCTCTGTTATTTTAACTGCGTCCATAGATGAGTGTAGGCCAGGGCGAGCCGGTAAGCCAGTTGGTCATTGGTGGTGGAGCCACCATGCCCGCCTTCCATGTTTTCGTAATACCAGATCTCCTGATCCAGTTCTTTCATACGCGCAGCCATTTTCCTGGCATGACCCGGGTGCACGCGGTCGTCACGGGTCGAGGTGTAAAAGAACACTGCGGGGTAATCCACGCCAGCGGAAAGGTTTTGGTAAGGTGAGTATTCCTTGATGTAGGCCCACTCTTCAGGGATGTCCGGATCACCGTATTCCGCCATCCAACTGGCACCGGCCAATAGCTTGTGATAGCGCTGCATATCCAGTAGTGGAACACCGCAGATGACTGCGCCATAAAGTTCAGGGTGGCGTGTCATGGTTGCACCCACCAGCAGACCCCCATTGGATCGTCCCTCAATACCAAGGTGTTGGGGTGAGGTGATATCACGCTTGACCAGGTCCTGGGCAACTGCTTCAAAATCTTCAAATGCCCGGTAGTGGTTCTCTTTAAGCGCTGCTTGATGCCACTGCGGGCCGAACTCGCCGCCGCCACGGATATTGGCGAGCACGAATACGCCGCCGCGATCCAGCCAGAGCTTGCCGTAGGCACCGGAAAGATCCTCGTAGGAACCTGAGTAAGAAGGTGTCAGTGAATTACGAAAACCGCCGTAGGAAAAGATATGTGTTGGGTTGTTGCCATCCCGTTTCGCGTCTTTGGAGATCACCATGAAATAGGGGATCTTGGTACCGTCTGCTGATGTCGCGAAATACTGTTCGGTCTGATAACGATCACCGTCAAAACTCGGTGCCTGGCTCTTGACCTTCTGTGGCTGCCAGTCTTCAGACGCAACATAATACAGGGCGGGCGGGCTGGTGAATGACTCATAACGCGCGAAGAAATTGCCGCTGGCATCGTCGGTGCTGGTGATCTCGAGAGAGCCATTGTCAGGGAATTTGATCAGGCTGCTTTCAAAGCTTCCTTCAGGACCCGGATTATAGCGGTAGATCTTACCCCGTACATTCTCCAGTACTGTCACCAGGATGGTGGAATCGGTGGTATTCACCGACTGTACGATGGTGGTCTCATTGGGCTCTATCAATACGTCGATGGCGCCTTTACCGTTCGCATGCAGTGCCGTGGTATCGGCAATCAATACCGCGCCCTGCGGGTAGGTTTTGCCGTCACGGGACCAGTCTTCCTTGAGTGAAATAATCAGGCGGCCCTGGAAGGCTCCATTGATTATTGCCGAAAGTGGTAAATCAAGCTTTTTGAGATCGCCGTCAAGCAACTGGTAACGCTCGGACGTCCAGAAGGTTTTGCCTTCGCGGACCATGTCGATATCGTCACCGGAGGAATGCATGCGAAAGGCGCTTGCAGAAACGGACTGAACATCACCTTCATACAACAGTTCCGCTTTTTCCAGCGGTGTGCCCCGTTTCCAGCGTTTAACAACCCTTGGGTAACCGGAATCGGTCATTGATCCCTCACCAAAATCGGTAGAGACAAATACCGTGTCAGCGTCTATCCAGCTGGCACCGCCCTTGGCAAGGGGCAGAAAGAAACCATCTTTCACAAATGTTTTACTGACAGAATTGAACTCGCGTGAAACCACCGCATCGCCACCGCCCGGGGATAATCTCACCATGCAATGTTCGGGGTGTTCCGGCAAACAGTTCATACCCTTAAATACCCATTGTTTTTCTTCTTCAACACTGAGCGCATCAATATCAATAACAACTTCCCATTCAGGGTTATCAGACGCGAATTGGGTCAGGCTTGTACGTCGGTAGACCCCCCTTGGGTTTTTCTCGTCCCGCCAGAAGTTATACAACCAGTCACCTTCCTGGCTGACCTCCGGCAATCGCGAGGAAGAATTCAGTATCGTTCTGGCCTCGGCATAAAGTTCTTCAAATAACGGGTTGGACTTCAGTCGTTTAGCAGTTGACGCATTTTCAGCCCGGACCCAATCCAGTGCCTTTTCATCATCGACCTCTTCAAGCCAGAGATAAGGGTCGTTTTCAGCCCAGGCAAAAGACATAGCTGTCATGCCCGCAAGTAGTATCAGTGTTTTCAACTGCATTGTAAGAATCCTTTGCCTTTGTGAAAGGCATATTATCGGATATCACGAGCTAAAAAACAGTAGGTCATAAGACCCGGAAAAGCCTGGCGTCTAGCCGTATTTACGTTCGTGTGATTTTAGGGTCTTTTCAACCTTACCCAGGGCTTCGATGATGAGATCGCTTATCGATGTCTGTTGATCCTGCGCAAGCAGTGCGGCAGTGTGGGCGGCGCACAAATTTTCCGCGCTTTGCCAGTTTTCAGCAATTTCCTCCGCCCATTCCCGGAAATCCTGTGATGCGCCCGCCCGTTTCTCCAAAACCTTCGAGAAAGTGAGGTGGAAACTTACCGGGTTTGTCAAACCGAAAAAACGCATCAAGCCCGGAAAGCGGATGTACATCAGCGTGTCATCAACATGTATCGTTTTAGATTCAGGATGAAACACCAGGACCGACGAGAAATGAACATTCTCATCATCGGAAATGAATTCAACACCCCGTGGTACGGAGAACTGGAGATCCGCGGCAAACAAAGCGTGCGTTTTTGCATCCTCGGTACGGGAAGCTTGCCACTTTAGCTCAGGGAACTTTGACAGGTGGCGCGCGGTTCCGAATTGTTTGGCTTTGGGGTAGCGTTCATGCATCCAGGCGACGTGAACGGTGTGAAACGGGTGAAGATTCAAAACGGCGACAACATCTTTTCCCTGGTTGGTCAGTTGGTCGACTTCCTTCAGCACTGACCCGCCCATGGTGTAGGAATCCAGGAAGACAAATTTACCGCTGGCAAGTCTGACCAGTGATGCCTGTGTACCGATATCGATAACACCGGCAATTTTGAATGAGCCGCGTATGTTCCAGAAATTATCTGAGATTTGAATTAGTTTTGAACCCATTTTTATCCGTGTCCTCATGAATTGTTCAACAACCGTTGGAAACAGAGATTGCCCTGAAGTGGGTCATTCTACATTAGCACACCTACAAAAAACCCCAACCCGTTACCGGTGTTGGGGTCAGTTGACATTAATAACGCAAGTTTACTTAGCTACCAGAACCATCTGCATCTTTGGTAACGTCTTCAACTTTATCTTCAGCGGCCTTCTTTGTTGAGTCATAGGCGTCATTGGCCATTTCACCGGCTTTATCGGTAGCATCGTTTGCCATCTCACCTGCAGCATCCATGGCATCACTGGCTGCTTCACCGGTTGCATCCATGGCATCACTGGCTGCTTCACCCGCTGCGTCATAGGCATCGCTGGCTGCTTCACCGGTTGCATCCATGGCGTCGCTGGCTGCTTCACCGGCTGCATCATAGGCATCACTGGCAGCTTCACCCGCCGCGGCGGCTGTCTCGCTGGTCGCTGCAGCTACTTCAGCTCCGGCTGCCTTGACGTGTTCAACAGCTTTATTGGCATGCTCTGCTGCTGCTTCACCATGACCGTCATCACTCTTACTACAAGCTGCCAACGCAGCTACCATTAAGATCAATACTAAGTAAATCAATTTTCTATTCATAATTGTGCTCTCCATTTATCCCTGCCCCAAAAATAGGGGAAGCGAAGTTAATCACAGCAAACTATCCATTGCCATGAAAACTTTGTTACTTTTTGTTTCAATTTTCTTCCGGTTCCATGCCTTTTAAGAATTTAAACAGGTCGCTGTCGGTGGACAGGATCAGGGTTGAGTTTTCCGCGATTATATCCTTGTAGGCCTGCATGGTCCGGGTGAACTCATAGAAATCAACCGACTCGGGGCTCTGGTTATAAGCCTTAGCGTAAATTTCCGTTGCTTTTGCATCAGCCACACCGCGAATCTCTTCGACCTGTCGATAGGCTTCGGACTGAATCTTGTTCAGGTCACGCACACGGTTACCACGAATTCTGGCCGCTTCACCATTACCTTCCGATAGAAAACGTTCGGCGATTTGCCGGCGTTCACTGATCATGCGATCGTAGATTTTCGGCCGTACACTTTGGTTGTAATTAATACGTTTGAAGCGGATGTCGAGTAACTCGATCCCAAATACCTGGACCTTCTCTGCCGCGGCGCTGAATATTTCATCTTCAACCAGCTTGCGTCCTTTCGTGATCGGTACCAGCGATCTCATTTTCACTTCCTGTTGCGCACTGGTCATCATGGAATCACGCAAAGGTACCCGGTCTTTCGTGGTGCGAATGATTTCAATCAGCTCATGTTTGGCCACGGCGTTTCGTGTTTCACTGCCGAGGATATCGTCCAGACGGGATTGCGCGCTGCGTTCATCACGCAGACGTAAAAAGTACTGTAATGGATCAACAATCCGCCAGCGGGCGAACAGGTCAACTGAAATGTAGAGCTTATCCTTGGTCGGCATATCCGAGGGAGCGCCATCCCATTCAAGAACCCGCTTGTCGATCGGGTTGACGTCCTGGATGAACGGGAACTTCATTTTCAGACCGGCGGTGGTTACCGGTTCACCGACAGGTTTGCCGAACTGGGTGACGATAATTTGTTGCACCTCATTGACGGTATAAATCGCATTCATCAAGACAAATGCCACGATGGCCAGCAATACCAGGCCGGTAATTCTTATGCCCTTACTCATGGCTTGTCTCCTTTTTGTGTATCAAGGTTGAGCAACGGTAAGATTCCCTGCGATTGTTCGTCCACGATGATCTTGGAGCGTATTCCCGGCAGGATATCCTGCATGGTCTCTATGTAGATGCGCCGGCGTGTCACCTCCGGGGCCTTGCTGTATTCTTCAAACAGGGAATTGAACCGGCTGGCATCGCCCTCCGCTTCGTTTATCCTCTTCAGACGATAACCATCGGCTTCGCGGATTCGCTGATCTTTTTCACCTTCAGCAAGCGGGATCACCTTGTTATAGTCGCGGCGGGCTTCATTGATCAGTTTTTCTTTCTCCTGCTGCGCCTGGTTAACCTCGTTGAATGATTCCTGTACGGGACCGGGTGGATTGATGTTCTTTAACTGCACCTGGTCGATACTGATGCCCATTTCATATTTTGTGGCGAGCGCCTGCATTTTCTCCAATGCCTCATTTTCGATTTCCTGACGCCCGATGGTGATAACCTCGTCCACAGTGCGGTCACCGACGACCTCGCGCATGACGGATTCGGAGACATGTCTGAGGGTGCTTCTTGGCTGGCGGACCTCGAAGAGAAATTTCACAGGGTCTGCAACACGGTACTGAACCACCCATTCGACCAATGCCGAATTCAAATCACCGGTCACCATCTCGGTTTCCAGTCTTCCATCCCGGGAGGTTTGGAACAGATCCTGGGCACCTGGTGTAGCAAAGCCGAATTCCTGCTTCAATTGACGTTTGACAGGCACTATTGACGCCACATCTACACCGAATGGCATTTTAAAGTGGAGCCCGGGTGGGACTTCCTTGAGGTATTTACCAAAACGCTGGATAACGGCGACCGAGTCACTTGGAACGGTGTAGTACGCGGTCCACGCCGCCAATGCGATCAGTGCCACTATTGCAAACACGACCGGTCCACGCGAACTGCCGCCCGGTACCATGCGTTTGAACTTTTCCTGTCCCTGCCGGAATAATTCTTCCAGTTCGGGTGGTGCTCCATTTCCAGGTCGGCCACCAGGGCCGTTGTTGTTTTGCCAGGACATCTATTTTCTCTCTTGGGTTAGTTGTATCCGGCTATTGTATACCCTTGTGTAACAATTGCTTTATCAGTTGCATCCCTGCAAGTAGGATGCCCTACAAATTATTCGAATAAACAGGCTCGAAGTCACGACATCCACATCTCAAAACAAATTTATGTAGTTTTAATGTGGTTTTAATGTAAAGTATTCCATCAGTTGAATTACGATGTGCGTTCAGAATATTTAGATTGCCGCTTGGTTTAATTGGCAACAAAGACAAGGATGCTGAGCAGCTTGACATGTTAATACCCCGAACCGATTTGGGTCGGCGGATAGTACCCATTGGCTGGAAAAACGGAGATCAAGGATGAAAAAATTATCATTTTGGACCAGGGCAACTGTGATGCCTTTGTTCGGTTTACTTATTACGATCGCGGTCCTTATGACCTGGACGTCCGAATCCTGGGCGTATGGGAATTACGATCAAGGTTGCGACAATTGTCACGGCGATTTTAGGGATAGCCCCTATACTTCGCTTTCAGATAGTTCCAATTGGGGTGACAGTCTCCATAATGTTCACCGGGAGACCATGTTGGGGGAAGACTGCGATGTCTGTCACACCAGCAGTTTTTCCCCGGTTACCCTGGACGTGTCCGATGGAGGAACAGGCCTTTCTGCAATCTCCTGTGTTGGCTGCCATGGCAGAGAGGAAGACATGGGCAATGACAATGCCTCCGACGGTCGTGGTGCAGGC
>RCNE010000492.1_pt1 | contig 21343 bp, 16 predicted proteins | sample 2041361 | NCBI WGS metagenome assembly RCNE01 (sample SAMN09708229, study PRJNA481090) | Marine sediment metagenome, whole genome shotgun sequencing project.
ACGAAAAATTAATATTAAAACAAATAATATTATTAAAGTATAAAGTATAAAGTAAACTGAAATTAAATCAATTGAAACTAAAAGGCTTGTCTGAAAAATAGCTTCAATTAGCTCTTTTGAAACTATAATATCTTGAGAGTATTTAAAAAAAGCGAGTAACGAAAGACTACTAAATAATATCGTAAACCCAATGTAGAATACAAATTTTTTAAGGCTCAGGAAGTAGAGGATTCCGAAAAAAGAAAATTGCAAGATTATAAAATGTAAAATATACATTGAATAATCTTCAAAACCACTCAGTGGAATGTGATAATAAGAAGATAATGTTATAAAAAAAGCAACAATTACATTTAAGAATAAATGAAAATAAAGTTGCTCTTTATATTTTTTGTAAAGATTCAATTGAGGTCAAAACTCTTTAATCGCTCAATAATGTGGGTGTTCTTATCTTCAGCTGCCATTACTTTTAGCAAATCATTATAGTTACTTTTAAAAGCAATATTTTTACCTACAAAATCTACAGCCTGAAAACGAACATATGAATTTTTCATCTGTAAAGCGTTGCCGATGAAAACATTAACATTTTTTAAATCATTTTCATCAAATACTAACGAGATTTTATCGGAATTAAATAGTAGTAAGTAGGCTAAATATTCTTTATTGCTAATCGCAGTTTTTACCAAGTTTAATAAAGGCTTTAATTCCACTTTTTTACTTAGTTCGATTATTTTAGCAACCAAATCTAGACGCTCTTCTTCTTCGCGAGATTTTAAATAACGACCGGCTAATGCCAGTACTTCTGTTATTGAAGTGTCCGCAACAGGAGGTTTGTTATCTACTGTTTTTTTCTCAATCTTAGCCCAACTATCACGCAACGCCACGGTTCTGTTAAAAACAAGTTTTTCAGATGAGCTATCATTATCGATATTAAAATAACCCAAACGCTGAAATTGAAAACGATCTCCAATACTAGCTTCTATTAAGCTAGGCTCAACAAAAGCATTTGTATTTATAGTTAAAGAGTTAGGATTTATAAATTCTTTAAAATCTTTATCTTTATGAGAATCAGGTGCTTCATCACTAAACAATCTATCATACATACGTACTTCAGCTTTTATGGCATGTTGTATAGAAACCCAATGCAACGTACCTTTTACTCTACGTAAACTTGCTTCAGTACCACTACCACTTTTACTTTCTTCTTCGTAAGTACAATGAATCTCAACAATCTCATTATTTGCATCTTTTACAACAGATTCAGCTTTTATGATGTAGGCATTTTTTAAACGTACTTCTCCACCTAATTTCAGTCTAAAGAATTTTTTATTAGCCTCTTCTCTAAAATCTTCTTTTTCTATATAGATTTCTCTAGAAAATGGCACTTTTCTAGTACCTGCATGCTCGTCTTCAGGATTATTTTCGGCATCTAGCCATTCTTCTTTCCCTTTAGGGTAATTTGTTATGATCACCTTAACGGGATTTAAGACTGCCATCACACGAGGTGCCGTTTTATTTAAGTCATCTTTGATGCAAAATTCTAACAAAGCAACATCAGTCACATTATCACGCTTTGCAATACCTGCCAACTCACTAAATTTACGAATGGAGTTAGGAGTGTAACCTCTTCGGCGTAAACCAGAAATTGTAGGCATTCTTGGATCATCCCAGCCATTTACATGCCCTTCTTCAACTAATTGTAATAATTTACGCTTACTCATTACCGTATAGCTCAAATTACGACGTGCAAACTCACGTTGTTTAGGTCTGTGTTTAGACTCGTCATAAATTTGATCTAAAAACCAATCGTATAATTCGCGATGCGATTTAAATTCAAGCGTACATAACGAATGTGAAATTTGTTCTATATAATCAGACTCACCATGTGTCCAGTCATACATTGGGTAGATATTCCAAGTGTCACCAGTTCTATGATGTGATTTTTTTAATACACGATATATAATGGGATCACGCATCAGCATATTAGGTGAGGTCATATCAATTTTAGCCCGTAAAATATATGAGCCTTCTTCGAATTCACCATTTTTCATTTTCTCAAAAAGCGCTAAATTTTCTTCAATAGAACGGTCATAGTTAGGACCATTTACACCTGGTTCTGTAGGAGTTCCTTTTTGTTTTGCAATTTCTTCAGAAGATTGATTGTCGACATAGGCTTTCCCTTTTTTAATTAATAGAATTGCCCAATCATATAATTGCTCAAAATAATCAGAAGAATAGAGTTCATCTGCCCATTCAAAACCCAACCATTCTATATCATGCTTTATAGCATCTACATATTCTTGCTCTTCTTTGGCAGGATTCGTATCGTCGAAACGTAGATTTACAGGCGCATTATATGTTAATCCTAAACCAAAATTCAAACAAATCGAGGCAGCATGCCCAATATGTAAATAACCGTTTGGCTCAGGTGGAAAACGAAAACGAAGTTTGTTCTCATCTAATCCATTTGATAAATCATCTTCAATAATTTGTTCTAAAAAATTGAGTGATTTTTTTTCTTCAGACATTTCTAAAAATTAAGAGGCAAAATTAATTAAAATAATATGATTAATGACTCTAAATGTTTCAGCAAATAATTGTCTTTTCTATTTAAGCTGTAACAAAGTGCTAAATTGTGATACTAATTAATAGAACGATTGCTAATCTCAAACATTATATATATATGGATAACCTGAAATACACATGCCCTAAATGTTCTAATAAAACGTATAAAATTGGTCAATTGCGAGGAACAGGAGGAACCCTTTCGAAAATATTTGACGTGCAGAATCAGAAATATACTTCGGTAACATGTGAGAAATGTACCTATACCGAGTTTTACAAAGCTAAAACCGGTGCACTGAGTAATGTCTTTGATTTTTTCACTAACTAAATACCTAAGATCATTTTAGCAATCATAAAGTAAATTAAAATACCAAAAATATCATTGCTAGTGGTAATAAAAGGTCCAGTTGCTATAGCAGGATCAATCCCTCTTTTGTCTAAAAAAAGCGGAATAAAAGTACCAATAATACCCGCAATAATTATAACTACAAAAAGAGAAATAGCTAAAGCGGTAGATGTTAATAATTCTCTTTGCCAGAACCAAGTGAAAAGAAATAATAGTACTGCTAATATAAATCCGTTAACGATCGCCAGTGAAAATTCTTTTAATAAACGATTTCCAATACTTCCTTTTAAATCATCATTTGCTAAACCTTGTACTATAATAGCCGAAGATTGTACTCCTACATTTCCAGCCATTGCGGCAATAAGTGGTGTGAAAAAGAAAAGGATAGCATGTTTGGTGATCATTTCTTCAAAATCACCCATAATTGCAGCCGCTCCAATTCCACCAAGTAGTCCTAAAAATAACCAAGGTAATCTCGCCTTAGTATGCTGCCATATTGTGTCATCTGCTTCTACATCTTGTGTTAAACCAGCAGCCAATTGATAATCTTTTTCAGCTTCTTCTTTAATAACATCGACAATATCATCAATGGTTATCCTACCTAATAAATGCTTTTGATCATCTACTACTGGTATGGCTTCCAAATCATATTTTTGCATAATTCTTGCCACATCTTCAGCAGCAGCATGTTCGTTAACTGAATCTACTTTTGGAATATAAATTTCGGATATTGGTGATTTTGTGGAGGTTACCAATAGATCTTTCAATGATAGACGACCCTTTAAGATGCCATTATCGTCTACAACATAAATAGAGTGTACTCGGGTCACATTTTCAGCCTGTGCGCGCATTTCACGTACACATTTAAGAACTGTCCAATTCTCATTTACGCTCACTAATTCTTTTGCCATCAAGCCACCAGCAGAGTTTTCATCGTAAGCTAATAATTCTTGAATATCGGCTTTATGTTCTTCATCTTCAATTTCAGATATTACGTGTTCTTGTCGTTTTTCAGGTAATTCAGCAATCATATCTGCTGCATCATCAGTGTCTAGTTCTTCAAGTTCTTCGGCAATTTCTTTAGCAGATAGATTTTTTAAGATTTTTTCACGATCGTCCTCATCTAACTCCATTAAAATATCAGAAGTTATATCACTATCTAATAATTTAATAATATAAGTTGCTTCCTCGAAGTTTATATCTTCTAAAATTTCAGCAATATCAGCGAAATGAACATCTTCCAAAATAGCAAGAATAGCCTTATCATCTTGTTGTTGAATAAGTGTTGCTATTTGGTCAATTAACTTTTTTGTTATTTCAAATCGCATCGTTTGCTATTTTTTGCGTCAAATTTATAAACTCCTGAACTGATAATTGCTCTGGGCGTTGTGTAAATATAGTATCTTCTCTTAATTTATCAGATAAATTAAATGTTTTTAAACTGCTTCTTAGCATTTTTCTACGTTGGTTAAAAGCGGTTTTTACTACCCTAAAAAATAATTTTTCATCAACAGGTAGCGTATAGTTTTCTTTTCGGGTGAGTCGAATAACACCAGAATCTACTTTTGGAGGTGGATTAAAAACAGTAGGTGGTACAGTAAATAAATACTCAACATCATAAAAAGCTTGTGTTAAAACTGAAATTATACCATATACTTTACTTCCAGGTCCTTCGGCAATACGTTTTGCGACTTCTTTTTGAAACATACCCGAAAATTCGGGAACTCGATGTTTATTTTCAATGGCTTTAAAAACAATTTGTGAAGAAATATTATAAGGAAAGTTACCAATAATGGCTAACTGTTTTTCTCCGAAAAAATCATCTAAATTTATTTTTAAAAAATTTTTTGAAATGATTCTTTCTGCTAAATTTAAGTAATGCGCTTTTAAATAGTCGACTGATTCGGTGTCAATTTCAATTACATGCGTCGTAAAGTCTTTTTTAAGAAGATATTTTGTTAAAACACCCATGCCTGGACCAATTTCTAGCACGTCATTATATGTATTCCCCGTAAGAGAATCAGCTATTTTTTTAGCAATATTCTCATCCGTCAAGAAATGTTGTCCTAAGTGTTTTTTTGCTTTTACCGACATTTATGATTGTGCATAATTTATAACATGATTAACCACTTTCAACTCGGTTCTAAAGGCTACAAATTTGTTCGAAAATAATTGCCCCATTTCTTGTCGAAGCGCAGGGGCATCTTCATTAAAGTATTTGTCTAAAGTTTCTTTACTGTCGGTAGTATATTGAATAGAGTAGGTGATCCCATTTTCTTCTTCCACCATTACTTGAGACATTTTTGCTTCCGAAAATTTGCCAGTTTCTAGTATTTCGGGTATATGTTTTTCTTGCATCCAACGAAGCCAATCTTTTTGAATTGACATTTCGATGTTTATGGTGACGTTATATATATACATTTTTGTTACCTATTCGTTTATATGCTGATTTGTTTAATCGTTTATTTTTATTACAATTTTGTGAAGGTAGAAATCCAGACTTACTTCAATTATGGATTCCCATTTTCATGAGCATGACAGGTATTAATTAATAACATCTCCTCGTAATTTTCTAAAACGTTTACGCGCATCTACTAAAAAGATACTCGACGGAAACTCAAATATGATTTTTTGATACATTTCTTTTGCTTTTTTAATATCGTTTAGCGGGCCTTCATATAATTGGCCTAATTTAAAATAAGCATTGTCGACTAGAATTCCATCAGCTTGTATAGTAATTATTTTTTGATAGTTGTTTTCTGCAAAATCAAACTTCTTTGTTTTTTCATATAGTTCTGCTTGTTTAAATAAAGCTTCATCTTCAATAGGATGCCCTTTATAGTTTGCCAAAACTGAGGTTAATTTATCAATAGCTTCTTTATTTTTATTTTGAAACGCTAATAAATCCGCTTTAGCATAAGCTTTTAATGCTTTAGGGATCGAATCATCAGCAATATTATCTGAAATTAATAAATGCAACTCTAAGGCATCATTAGCAATTAGTTGAGATGTAGAGCCTTTTAGTACCTTTAATTGTGTCAATGCCCATTTGTAATCTCCTTTAAAATAAGAAGTTTCTGCCACTTTAAAACGAGCTGTTTGTGCTAATGTGCTGTTTTTTAATTTTGTTTGAACTTGTGTATAATTTATCAAGGCTTGATTAAATTTGCCCGTATAGACTAATACATCTGCCAGTTTTACTTTAACCGAACCATTCTGAAAAGCAGAAGTAGTTCTTTTTAAAGCATCTTTTAAAATAGCAATAGCTTGTTGTGGATTATTTTTTTTAAAAGTAAGAAAATCAGCATAAGCTATTTGTAGGTCTATCGTGTTGCTATTAATACCATATTTGGTGAGTAATTCATTGAATTTTATTCCAACTTCATCTATTTCCTTTGCGGAAATAGCAGTTGCAATCCCTATTTCTAATAGATATAGTTGTGCATCTATTTGCGCATTTGGATCAGTAGTATGCTCCAAGATAAATTCGAACGTGTTTTTAGAAGTTTCATAATTTTTATTGTCGAATGCAACAATACCAAGGTCAATAATTCGGTTTAAGTCTTCTAAGTTTCGTTTGTATAAAGCCTTTTCTTGTAACAGTGCCTTTGCAAAGTCTTTTTGTTGCATGTAAAGCCAACTCAGTAAAATATTCCATGAATTGTTTGGTGTGGTTTGTACTCTTTTGAGAACTAATTTTCTGAATAATATATTATTTGAGTCCTCACCATCATCCGTTATAAAACGACCTGCATAACGTTGTACGGTAGCAAAATAGCTTTCGTTTTTTACTATCATATTTAGATATGCGTCAAACATTTTCTCTATTTCGGCTTGTTCACCATAAATAGCCGCTACATAAGCGTCGTAATGTAGTGCAGGGTTTAATTTCATTGCCCTTGTGTAAGCTTTTAAAGCATAATTTAATAAATGATTGTCTTTAAAAGTGGCGCCAATTAAATAACCTGTATTAGGATTTTTTTCAACGGCTTCTAAAGCCAACTCATAGAAAGGAGTTGCTTTTTCATTTTCATTTTGAAGTTGAAAATTATAACCTAACTCTATGTTTAAATGTGGTTGCGTAGGAAAATCTTCGATTTGCTGTTTTAGTAAATTAGAAGCATTTTCAAAATCTTCGGTTAATTGATAACAAGAGAGTAGTTTTTTGAAATAATCGCGTCTTACTTTACTTTTTTCATGTAGCTGTTTGTAAATAACAGTTGCCTTTTTATACTCGCCTTTTCTAAAATAATTATAGGCTAGTTGAGAATTTTGTGCATAGCAAAAGCTTGAAAATAAAAATAATGTAACAATAAATTTTATGCGCATAACGTTATAGTACAACTTCAAAGGTAGTAAAAGAAGTGTTAAAAATTTGATAAAAAGTATGAGTTAGAACTTTACACTGTAACATTTTGGCATAGAAATTGTCTTAATAGTATAAATGACTAAATATTTTTACAATGATTGAATTAAAGAAACACTACGAGAACTCAAAAAACAGCGCAGTACTTTTTATGGAAAAAGGAAACATCACTGCTTATATTAATGCATTGATTGAAATGAACAGATATAAAAAGCTAATGGTTGCTGTAGCTAGAAACTAGTCAATGATATCAAAACCAGTATACTTTTGTAATACTTTAGGTATTTTAATGCCTTCTGGGGTTTGATAATTTTCTAATATACCTGCTAATACTCTAGGTAATGCCAAAGCACTTCCGTTAAGGGTATGTGCCAATTGATTTTTACCATCTGCATTTTTAAAGCGTAACTTCAAACGATTTGCTTGAAATGTTTCAAAATTAGAAACAGAGCTAATTTCTAACCATCTATCTTGAGCGGTAGAAAATACTTCAAAATCATAGGTTAGGGCAGCAGTAAAGCCTAAATCACCACCACACAATCTTAAAATACGATACGGTAATTCTAATTCTTGTAAAATTTCTTTTACATGATTTACCATTCCGTCAAGGGCTTCATAAGATTTATCGGGATGTTCGATACGAACAATCTCGACTTTATCAAATTGATGCAATCTATTTAAACCTCTTACGTGTGCACCATACGAACCAGCTTCTCGTCTAAAACAAGGTGTGTAAGCAGTGTGAGTTATTGGGAAATCAGTTTCTTTTAATAATACGTTTCTATATAAATTTGTTACCGGAACTTCGGCAGTCGGTATTAAAAATAGTTTGTCAACTGTTGCTTCATACATTTGCCCTTCCTTATCGGGAAGTTGACCGGTACCAAAACCAGATGCTTCGTTTATTAGATGCGGTACTTGTACTTCTTGGTAGCCAGCATCGGTATTCTTATCTAGAAAATAACTGATTAATGCGCGTTGTAGTTTAGCACCTTTACCTTTATAGACAGGGAATCCTGCACCCGTAATCTTTACGCCCAATTCAAAGTCGATAATGTCATATTTCTTTGCCAATTCCCAATGAGGCATTGCTTTATCATGTAATTTAGGAATATTTCCTTCTCGGAAAATTTCTTCATTATCTTCTTCAGTATTCCCAGAAGGAACTAGGCTGTTCGGGATGTTAGGAATTTGATATAACAGCTCATTCAATTCACTTTGAGCCGAACTTAATTTTTCATTTAATTGTTTAGACTGCTCTTTTAGTTGCCCAGTTTTTTCTTTAAGGATATTCGCTTTTTGCGTTTCACCAGCCTTAAATAAGTTACCAATTTCTTTAGAGATATTATTAGATTCGGCTAAAATAGCATCCAATTCAACTTGCGTTGCTCTTCTTTCTTCATCAGTTTTTAGAACGTTATCTATAATAGTACTGGCATCAGTAAAATTACGGACTTTCAATCTTTTTAAAACGAGTTCTTTATGGTCTCTAATATAAGCTACTTGTAACATGTTGTTGTTTTATAAGTGTGCAAAGATAGTAATTGATGAATGATTTACTATTTGTGATCAATGATTTTTTGAGCAGTCTTTTTATAGGGTAATAACCATTCATTATGTTTGAAATGATTCCATTTTACAGATGCTATATCTATAGAATCATTGACTAATGGTTGGTACGATTTACCATTTACACTCACTTTTCCTTTAACGTAAACAGCCACATCTTTTCCTTCTTTAGTATATTGTTTTTTAATTCTTTGTGAAAATTGCCAAATCATATCTGGTTTTGTAGTGATGGCTCTTTGCTGTTTTTTTGATAAATAATCGTTGAGGTTGATGATTTCTTTTTTTTGAGTTTTTGTATCTACTACAGTAAATTTTTGATAACCACTTTTACTACGTAACATCATACGCCAGCTTAAGCGATGCCCTTCTTCTGTCCATAAGACAGGGTCTTTAATGAACCAATGCCGTAAAGGGAGTATTAGTTGAATTACAAAATAAAGCCCGATTAGAGACACTATAACTTTATTAGATTGTGGTATTATTACTTGATTACTACTATAAAAAGGTTTCTTTTTTAAAAAGATATTATGAATAGTTTTTGGTTCAAAGAAAAACAGTGCAAAGGCTAAAGATAAAAATGGAAAAATACCTACTTGAAAAATAATGGCATTAAACAAATGAAAAAATACCGATAGACAAAAACCGAATATACGAGTACGTTTAAAAAGTAATAATGGCACTATTAATAAGTCAAATAGTAAACCACCATAACTTAATACATTTGGAAACCAATCGGTTGCAAATAATTCGCCAACTAATGGATAACTTGTTTTTGGAGTAAGAAATATCTTAGCGGGAATGGCTTGTAACCAATCGGGATAAATTTTAGCCACTCCTCCAAAAAAGTAAACTAGCCCAATTTGTAACATGAGTATGATAGATGTCCAAAAAGGCACAGAAATCGATTTAATTGCTGGATTTCTTTTTGCATCTACAGATAAATAGTTGTTAGCGGGTTGAAAAATCATTAAAAAACTCAACAATGCAGTTAAATAATAATGATTGTTATAAGAAGATTTTTGCATTAAATAAGTAGCGCTCCACATCAAAAAAAAAGAGATCATGGCAATTCTATAGCGATAGCCTATCATCACGCAAAACCCAAAAATTCCCATTACAAGATAGTAGTAATACATACCGTTGCCAGGAAGCGGTTGCAGAAAATCGAACCCTATAAAATTAAAAGTAACTATTGGTTCAACTAAAGTTCTGTGAACCCATCCAGTAAATATAGCACCTACCGATTCTAGAAAAAGTAATAACCCGAATATAATTCGAAAAATGATTAATGGTGTATTATCTATATGTCTAAAAAGAAATTTCTCCATTTTTAATTAAGCTTCTAGCGGTTGCTTCATCTTTTTTTATTTGAGCAAATAAATGATCTAATGAAGAAAATTTTTGCTCATCGCGCAAGCGCTTTAATAAATGTACTTGTATTTTTTCTCCGTAAAGATTTTTATCAAAATCAAGTAAATGTACTTCAATCGTTTTTTTCTTTCCGTTAATTGTAGGGCGTTTACCAATATTCATAATACCAAAAAAATGAGCATCATTAATAAGTGTATCAACAATATAAACCCCAGCTTTCGGTATTAATTTATAGGCCTCCTTAATATTTATATTTATAGTAGGGTAGTTATATTGCCGGCCCAATGCTTTGCCAGTTACAACTTCACCTGTTAACATATAATTGTACCCTAAATATTCATTGGCTTTTTCTATCGCACCATCTTCTAATGCTTTACGAATTTTGGTAGAGCTCACAGTAATGTCTTTAATATCTTTTGCAGAAATTTCTTCAACTTTAAAGTCATAGATATTGCCATATTCTTGTAATTGCTCAAAGCTTCCTTCTCGGTTTCTGCCAAACCGATGGTCATAACCAATAATTAATTTTTTGGTATTGATGCTCTCTACGAGTATATCTCTTGCAAATTCTAAAGCAGTAAGTCTAGAAAACTCTTTAGTAAAGGGCTCAATAATTAAATGATGCAATCCTGCTTTTTCTAGCAATGTTATTTTCTCATCTAAAGTATTCAATAGTTTGATGCCCTTACCTTTTTGTAAGACAATTCGTGGATGTGGAAAAAAAGTTAGAATGACAGATTCGTCAGTATTGTTATTACAATTATTAGTTAGTTTTTTTATAATTTCTTGATGCCCAATATGTACACCATCAAAAGTACCTATAGTAACAATAGATGACTTTTTTGTTGAAGAAAAATCTTGATAGGATTTGTAAATTTTCACTAAGGAAATTGTTAAAGTATGTTATAATTTTAGTAATGTCTAAAAAACAAGGTCAAAATTAGCGATTCTATTTAGAATTTCTCAGTTCTAACTTGGTATTTTATTAATTTAGTAACAGAATTTATTATGCATGCATTGAAAAATGAAAAAAAATTGTATTTTGCGCTATTGTTAACCACTTAAATAAACATTATGAATAAAATTTTTACTATTCTTTTTGCGCTATTTTTAGGTGCTACTATGTATGCACAGACAGTAGTTACAGGAACAGTTACTGATTCAGGAAATAATCAACCCATACCAGGCGTAAATATACGACTTGAGGGTAAATATATTGGAACTTCTTCCGATTTTGATGGTAATTTCACACTACAAGTAACTCAACCGTTACCGTTTAAAATTGTTGTTACTTCCGTAGGATACGAAGGACAAACAATTGAAGTTACAGAAAATAATCAAAATTTAAAAATAGTATTGGTAGAAGGAACCCAATTAGATGAGGTTGTGGTTTCTGCTTCGAGAACACCAGAGAGTGTTCGAGAATCTCCTGTTACCATTGAAAGATTCGGTTTAAGAGATATCAAAAATGCTTCGGCAGCCTCTTTTTATCAGAGTTTAGAAAATCTAAAAGGAGTTGATGTAAATACAAGTAGTTTAACCTTTAATTCGGTGAATACTAGAGGTTTTGCAACCTTTGCTAATACACGTTTTGTACAATTAGTAGATGGGATGGATAATGCATCGCCTGCATTAAACTTTGTTATTGGTAACTTAATAGGTGTAAGTGAATTAGATCTTAAAAGTGTTGAACTATTACCAGGTGCTTCTTCAGCATTATATGGTGCGAATGCCTTTAATGGTATTTTGTTTATGACTTCTAAAAACCCTTTCGAACATCAAGGGGTTAGCGCTTATGTGAAGACTGGTTTAACCATGCAAGATGAAGCTGGAGATAATAACTTTTATGATGTAGGTATTCGTGCAGCTCATGTATTTAGTGAGAAATTTGCTGCGAAAGCTACTTTTTCTTATATGGAAGGAACTGATTGGTATGCAACTGATACAAATGAATATGTGCAATCTACTGTTGGTGAACGTGATTTTATTATTCCTTCTGACCCATCAAGATTAGATCATGATGGTTTGAATATATATGGTGATGAAATTACAACTGCTGCTGCCGGAACAGATTTGCGAGGTGTTGGTCAAGGTTTAGAGGCTGCGGGTTTAATTCCTGCTGGAGCTGCTGCATTATTACCAGCAGTTAATGTAGGTCGTACAGGCTATAGAGAACAAGATTTAACAGATTATGAGGCGCAGAGTATCAAAGCTGATTTTTCTTTGAACTATAGACCTTTTGAAAATGACTTAGAAGTGATTTGGAATTCTAGATTGGGTCAAGGTGGTACAATTTACCAAGGAGCTAATAGATACCAATTGAAGAACTTTATTGTTCAACAACACAAATTAGAAATTAGAAGTAAGGACTTTTTTATAAGAGGATACACCACTGCAGAAAAAGCAGGTGATTCTTATGATATGCGCTTTACAGGTATTAATATGAATAAGGTGAATGCTACAGAATGGTTTGGTACCTATGCTGGTGGTTATTTACAAACAATTTTAGGTGGAGGTACAGATGCTCAAGGTCATGCTATTGGTAGAACTGCTGCTGATGCAGCTTATAGACCTGAGCCTGGTACAGCAGAGTTTCAACAATTATTTGATCAGGTAACTTCTGATCCAGATATTTCTACTGGTTCAAAGTTTTTAGATAACACCAAAATGTATGTTGGTGAGGGTAATTATAACTTTTCAAGATTGTTAAATGATGCTGCAGATGTTCAAATTGGAGGGTCATATAGGCAATATTCACTAAACTCTTCCGGTACAATCTTTACGGATTATGATGGTCCTATAGAGTACAACGAATATGGTGCTTATGTACAAGCTAGTAAAAAGTTTGCTGATGAGCGCTTAAAGTTAACTGCATCTTTCCGTTATGATAAGAATGATTTTTTTGATGGTAATGTTTCACCAAGAGCATCATTAGTGTACTCGGCAGGTGAGAATAGAAACCATAACTTTAGAGCATCGTATCAAACCGGTTTTAGAAACCCAGATACTCAATCATTGTTTATTGGGTTTAATGTAGGTAGAGCTATTTTGGTAGGTTCTTCACCAGATAACTTAGATAGAATTTTACCAGGTACTCCTTTAACAGGAAGAGATGTATATTTTGATTCTTATAGTCAAGCCTCAGTTGGTGCGTTTGCAGCGACTGGTGACCCAAGTCGATTACAAGCAGTTCAAACTGATTTAGTACAGCCAGAAAAAGTAACGGCTTATGATGTTGGTTATAGAGGAAGATTAGGTAAAGTAGATATAGATGCTAACCTATATTACAATAGTTATGATGGCTTTATAGCAAATAAAATTGTTGTAACTCCTAATTCAGGAAGTACAGCTGATGCTAGTGGTATTCAAGATATTGCTACAGGAAATTTCACAGCTTTTCAAACATACACCAATTCTTTAGGAGATGTTTCTTCTTATGGTGCTAATATTGGTCTAGATACTAAAATACATGGTTTCAATGTTGGTGCAAGTTATACCTATGCTAAGTTAGATTTCGATCAAACAAGTGACCCTGATTTTCAAGCAGGTTTCAATACACCAGAACATAAAGTTAAAGTGTCTTTTGGTCATTCAAATATATTTAAGAATTTTGGATTCAATGTTAATGCTAGATGGCAAAACGAGTTTTTATGGCAGTCTAGTATCGCAAATGCTTTAGTTGCCGAAAGAACTGTAGTCGATGCACAAATTAACTATTCGGTGCCTAAAATTAAATCTGTCTTTAAAATTGGAGGTTCTAACATTGGTGGAGATGAATATCAAAGTGCAGTTGGTACAGGTGCAGTTGGTACACAGGTTTATGTTTCTTGGACGATTAACAATTAAAAAATTAGAATAAAATGAAAAATATATATAAATGTTTTGGGTTACTATCTATCTTTTTAGGATTTGTAGCTTGTGAAGTAGATGAAATTGTAGGTGAATTACCGCCTGTAGCTGAGTTACCAGCGTTAAACGGTGGTAGTGCAGATTATTCTAAGTTTGTTTCAGTAGGAGCTTCTTTTACGGCTGGTTATACTGATGGCGCACTTTTTATTGCGGGTCAAGAAAATTCTTTTCCTAATATCATGGCGCAACAATTTGCGAATGCTGGTGGAGGTGCTTTTACCCAACCTTTAATGAATGATAATATTGGAGGTCTCGTTTTTGGTGGTGCTACGAACGAAAATTTTTTACCAAGATTTTTCTTTAATGGCGCTGGTCCTGCTAGACTAGATGCTACACCAACTACAGAGGGGACTACGGTCTTATCTGGAACTTTTACGAATATGGGTGTTCCTGGCGCTAAAAGTTTTCATATTCCTTTTGCAGGATATGGAACATTTAATCCTTATTTTGGTCGTTTTGCGTCGAGTGCTGGAACTTCAGTACTTGCAGATGCAGCTGGTCAACAACCTACTTTATTTACCATATCTGAAATTGGTGGAAATGATGTCTTACTCTATGCACTTGCAGGTGGTTCTGGTGTAAATCAAACAGGGAATTTTGATCCGACTAGTTATGGCATTAACGATATAACTGACCCTAATGTATTTGCTGCTTCATTAAACGGTATTGTAGGAGCATTATCTACTAGTGGTGGTAATGGCTTAATTGCCAATCTTCCTAGTATTACAACGTTTCCAAATTTCACGACAGTACCTCACGATCCATTAGACCCAACAAATGAAGTATTTGGACCATTAATTCCAACATTAAACACTGTTTATGGTGCGTTAAATGGAGTATATGCTTATTTACAATCACTAGGTGCGATAAATGATGCTGCAGTAAGAACAATTATGTTCTCTGAATCAGCGGCGAGTGCTGTAGTGATTAAAGATGAAAACTTACCAGATTTATCAGCTCAAATAGCTGGTGTGTTAGGTGCAAGCCCTCAATTTGCAGGCTTATTAGCATCATTTGGGTTACCTACTGATCCAGCTACAGTTGGCGCAGTTGCAGCGTTATTTGGCGCTACATATGGTCAATCTAGGCAAGCTACGGCTGATGATTTATTAGTATTACTAAGTAGTACTATTATTGGAACGGTTAATACAGATGTAATGTCATTTTTAATGTCTCAAGGACTGCCTCAAGCGATAGCAGGGCAATTTTCGGTTGAAGGTGTTACATTACCTTTAGCTGATAAATGGGTATTGATTCCATCGGAACAAACTGCTATTGCAACAGCCACGACTGCTTATAACACAATTATTCAAGATGTTGTAGATGCAAATGCTAATTTATTTTTAGTAGATTTAAATAGTCTATTGGTAGAAGCTTCGACAGGAGGTGTAGTCTTTGATAATTATACAATGACGACTAATTTAGTTTTTGGAGGTCTTGTTAGTTTAGATGGTATTCATTTAACATCTAGAGGATATGCATTAATGGCTAATAAGTTTTTAGAAGCGTTAGATACGAACTTTGGTTCTAATTTTGCTGCATCTGGCAATCTTGCGAAGGCTGATGATTTTCCTATACTTTATCCACCTTCAATACAATAATTTAACAAGTTTATAAAGCTAAAGCCCAGAATTTATTCTGGGCTTTTTTGTTTTAACCTTGTAATTATAGTTGGTTTTTCTACCTAACTTTTTTGATGCTTTTTATGCGATTTAATTAAAGAATAATATTTATATTTGCAGCGCGAAAAACGAAGTGTTTTGCTTGAATAAGCATGACATTTTTTTCGAATAAATTTATAGCAAAATATTAAACACATAATAATGTCAAAAGTTACAGGTAGAGTTGCACAAATTATTGGTCCGGTTATCGATGTAGAATTTTCATCAGATGCTGATCTTCCAAAAATTTATGATTCTTTAGAAATCACAAGAAAAGACGGGTCTTTATTAGTACTAGAAGTTGAACAACACATTGGTCAAGATACGGTAAGATGTATCGCAATGGATTCTACTGATAGTTTGAGTAGAGGTTATGAAGTAGTTGCTACTGGTAACCCAATTCAAATGCCAGTAGGTGATGATATTTACGGACGTTTATTTAATGTAACCGGAGACGCTATTGATGGTTTAAAGGAATTACCGAAAGATGGTAAAAATGGACTACCAATACACCGTCAAGCTCCTAAATTTGACGAATTATCAACTTCTACAGAGGTGTTGTTTACAGGTATCAAAGTTATCGATTTAATTGAGCCTTATGCCAAAGGTGGTAAAATTGGATTATTTGGTGGTGCAGGAGTAGGTAAAACAGTATTGTTGATGGAGTTAATTAATAATATTGCGAAAGGGCATGGTGGTTTATCTGTGTTTGCCGGTGTAGGAGAGCGTACACGTGAGGGTAATGATTTATTGCGTGAGATGTTAGAGTCTGGTATTATTAAATACGGTGATGACTTTATGCATTCGATGGAAGATGGCGGATGGGATCTTGAAAAAGTAGATATGACTATCATGAGAGAATCGAAAGCAACGTTTGTATTTGGTCAAATGAATGAGCCTCCTGGAGCACGTGCACGTGTTGCATTATCTGGTTTAACAATTGCCGAATATTTCCGTGATGGAGCAGGTGACGGTCAAGGTAAAGATGTATTATTTTTCGTAGATAACATCTTTAGATTTACACAAGCCGGTTCTGAGGTATCTGCCTTATTAGGTCGTATGCCATCAGCAGTAGGTTATCAACCAACATTAGCAACCGAAATGGGAGCAATGCAAGAACGTATTACATCTACTAAAACAGGTTCTATTACATCTGTACAAGCGGTTTATGTACCTGCAGATGATTTAACAGATCCAGCGCCAGCAACAACGTTTGCGCATTTAGATGCAACAACAGTATTATCACGTAAAATTTCTGAGTTAGGTATTTACCCTGCGGTAGATCCACTAGATTCTACATCAAGAATTTTATCGGCAGACATTTTAGGTGATGAGCATTATAACACGGCACAAAAAGTAAAAGAATTATTACAACGTTATAAAGAATTACAAGATATTATCGCGATTCTTGGTATGGAAGAATTATCTGAAGAAGATAAATTAGTAGTACACAGAGCACGTAGAGCACAACGTTTCTTATCTCAACCTTTCCATGTAGCTGAACAATTTACAGGTATACCTGGTGTTTTAGTTGATATTAAAGATACTATTAAAGGTTTTAATATGATTATGGATGGTGAGTTAGATAAATATCCTGAAGCTGCATTTAACTTAAGAGGATCAATTCAAGATGCGATTGATGCAGGTGAAAAAATGCTAGCTGAGGCGTAAGTCGAAACTAATGCTGAATTTATTTCAGCATCTTAATAATTATAATGAGATCCTGAAACAAGTTCAGGATGACAAATAAATTTGTATGTTTTTAGAAATAGTAAGTCCAGAGGCTGTTTTATTTAGCGGAGAAGTTGAAGCTGTTACCGTACCAGGTGTTCATGGTGAGTTTCAAATGCTAGATAATCATGCGCCAATAGTATCACTTTTACAAAAAGGAAATGTGAAGATTAAAGGTGACGTAGTAGTTAATGATGTTTTTAAAGATAGATTCTCTAATGACGGATCTGATACTATTTTAGTAATAGATTCTGGAACAATTGAATTAAACGATAATAAAATTATTATTCTAGCCGACTAAGTTTAGAATAATCCGAATAAAAAAAAGAGCTTTAAATTTGAAGCTCTTTTTTTATGCTTTTTATAGTATTGAACTAGCCTGTAATCCATCTATAAACATCATTCCCATTTGCAAAGAGTAATAAAGCCATTAATATTATAAAGCCTGTTACTTGTGCATACTCTAAAAATTTATCGCTAGGCTTACGACCAGAAATCATTTCGTATAAGGTAAACACTACATGTCCACCATCTAAGGCTGGTATTGGTAGTAAGTTCATAAAACCTAACATGATTGATAGAAAGGCCGTAATATTTAAAAATGATTGCCAATCCCATTCAGCAGGGAAGATGCTACCAATTGTAATAAAACCACCTAAGCCTTTATAGGCTCCAGTTTTAGGATTGAATATTTTCTTGAACTGTTTTATATAACTAGCAAGGGTATTGTAGGCTTTCTTAAAGCCGCCTGGGATTGCTTCCCCAAATGTATAAGTTCTTGTTTTAAGATCAAAATAACCTAACTTGTTCATATCGGGTATAGACAATCTGCCTAAAACAACTCCAATAGCAGCTTTATCATTTACAGCAACTGAAACATCTTTACTCTCTTCACCTCTTTTAACAGATAGGGTGACTTGTTGGTTGTTGTATTTTTTAAGCAGCGTTGCAACTTCATCATAATATCTAATTGGTTCTCCATTAATAGAATTTACAATATCATTAGGTTGCAGGTCACTTTTTGCATTATGCGATGTATCAGGTATTTGGCCTATAACAAATGGTACTCTTGGATAAATAAAACTGCCTTCATCTTTACCACGCTCAATTAATTTAGAGATAAAATCTATAGGAATTTCTTTATTTAAAACTTCTCCGTTTCTTTCAATAGAATAGACATTTCCATTAATAAATTCGGGAATTAAATTACGAAATTTTTCAATTTTTTCTCCATCGATTGTTAGTATTTTATCACCAGTTTCTAAGCCTAAATCTTTACCTAATTCGTCTTGAATCCATACTCCATCCTTCAAACTATCATTGGCTAAGAATTGTTCTCCCCAAATATTTAGAATCATGATATAGATTAGGATACCAAGTATGAAATTTACAGTAACACCACCTAACATAATAATTAAACGTTGCCAAGCTGGTTTAGATCTGAATTCCCATGGTTTTGGCTCTTCTTTTAGTTGGTCAGTATCCATACTCTCATCTATCATTCCAGAGATCTTAACATATCCGCCAAGAGGAATCCAACCAATACCATATACAGTATCGCCAATTTTCTTTTTGAATAATGAAAATTTATAATCGAAAAATAAATAGAACTTTTCTACTTTGGTTTTAAATAGTTTTGCCGGTATAAAATGCCCAAGCTCATGTAAAACAATTAATATGGATAGGCTTAATATAAATTGAAATATTTTAATAAATGTCTCCATTAAATTTGTAATTCTTAAAATGTTAAAAACGCACAAATGTACACTTTTATGAGTAATTTTGCAGAGAATTAGATTCGAAAGAAAACGTTAAAATTTTATTCAATAAAAATTAAATGGCAACTAAATTTTTAAATAAATCGGTAATAACAATTTTAACCATAGCTGTTATTTTTATAATTGCTGTTTTTGTAGGTTATGAATTGCTAACTCCCAAAGAGCGATTGCCTGTTTACAATCCAAGTGATGTGAACCCAAGATTGGTAGATTTTTCTATTCAACATATTAAAAAAAATCATAAAATAGCAGATTTTGAGCTGTTGAATCAAAATGGAGATACAATAACAAATGAGAATTATAAAGATAAAATTTATGTTGCTGATTTTTTCTTTACCAGATGTGCTACAATTTGCCCAGTTATGACTACAAATATGGCTGTGTTACAAGATTATTTTGAAACTGATGACCAAATACTATTTTTGTCGCATTCTGTGACACCAGTTATGGATAGTATACCAATCTTACGTATGTATGCGGATGCTAAGGGTGTAGATGATTCTAAATGGAATATCACCACGGGTAATAAAAAACATATCTATGAACTAGCCCGTAAGTCTTATTTTGCCGTTTTAGAGGAAGGGGATGGTGGTGATCAAGATTTTATTCACACAGAACAGTTCGTATTGGTTGATACTAAGAGACAGATAAGGGGGTTTTATGATGGTACTGATAAAAACGAAATGGAGCGTATCATTAAAGATATTGAAATCCTAAAAAAAGAGAAATAATAAAAGGCGATGAGAAATCGCCAGGTTTTCTATATTATATTTTAGACAGTACTACTTTTTCTAATTGTTTATCGATTATTAATTTATAAAACTCCTTTATAATCGTATAATATGAAACAGGAATAATCGCCTTATTAAAACGTATTTCACTTATTATTTGTATTTTATTTCCAGCCTGTTTACATATAAATTTATACTCACCAAGATTATCAGGCATGGCATATGTAATATTTTTTGGTTTTGATTCTATTTCATATTCAGCAGGAATTTCGATACTCATATTAAAACTATCCTTCCATGGGGTACCAAAGTCTATAGGAAAATTTCGAGTTTCTAATTTAAATGGATTTTGAGTTTTTGTTAGGAATAGGAGCGGAGAGAAATATAATTTCCCACCAATAATTTCAGAATGAGTATCACTTTCAAACGAAAGATTATAAATCAAAGGTTTATGAATATTTTTATTGTTTAAAATTTTAAGGTTACTAATTTCTATATCTTGTTTTTCTTTTTCTAACTTACTAATTAAATCTTGCTCAATAATACTGTTATTGACTTTTCTGGTCTTCAGAGCTATTTGATTTTTATAGATAAACCTTACTTGCCCACTAAATAATCCTTTTGAATTTAGTTTTGTAGTTAAAAAAACTTTGGTCGAAGATTTATTTGGAGAAAATAGATCAACGGCATCAGAACTTTCATCTTCACGTATTATTCTACCTTGCCAATTTATAGCACGAATGGGCAATACATTTGGTAGACTATATTTTTCAGTTGCATCTAAAATAATTAAGTCATCATCATTTTCAATTCCGGCAAGAACATAATTGAATCCGCTCTTTGTTGGAAATAATGGAATACCATGGTCACGAGTACTTATTAATATTGGATTAGCATTAAATCCAGCTTCTCTTAACATTGCAACTAATGTCAAATTAATTTCAGCTACGTTACCAACTCCATCCTTATAAGCTTTTCTAACGCCTATGTCTGTGTATATCCTCTTCGAATTATTCCATTTGATTTTGTTTTTAACAAATTGAAATATTGTTGCAATTCGTTCTTCATTTTTTGTGCTTGAAATAAGTATGTTTAAATCATCTTTGAAATGAGAATTTTTTTTAAGTTCACTTCCGAAATTTATACTGTTATAAATAGTTTTTGTAACATCTCCCCAGGTAGTATTATAAAATTTATGCTGCCCGCCTCTAGGTTTAAAGGCTTCATATTCGAAGGAAGTTTTACTTATATAATTATTGAGATTATTAATAAACGGTTCTTCTTTAATAGCAGGAACAGCTTTTTGAGTACTAGAAAAT
>RCNE010000494.1_pt1 | contig 21316 bp, 18 predicted proteins | sample 2041361 | NCBI WGS metagenome assembly RCNE01 (sample SAMN09708229, study PRJNA481090) | Marine sediment metagenome, whole genome shotgun sequencing project.
GTTTAAGCAGCTCTTGGTGCCAAAACCCTGACGACGGACAGCGCAGGGCCATGGAACACAACGGCCCATCCCCACTGACCACGCAGGCAATTTTCCGTAATCAATACCCGCCAAGTTCAACCCCGCAAAATATAGGGTCCAAGCTGACACAGGCAAGTTCGGTTTATTCCGCAAGCGCATCAAAAAAGCAGCGGGCGAAGGTTAATGTTAGGATTAATGGCGGAAGGACGGAAAGTGATATTAGCGCCATTCCAGGCCCACTTTCTTGGCCAATCAAACGAATGCCACGCACAATTGTATAGTGGTTTTCGTCCGTGCTTATCAGTAGCGGCCAAAGGTACTGATGCCATCCGATAAAAAACGTCACCATAAATACTACTCCTATTCTGCGTGCACACAGTGGAATAACGTGATCAACGAAAAATCGCGCAGGGCTGGCGCCATCGAGGACTGCGGCCTCCAAGATTTCTTCCGGAAGGCTAAGAAGCGTTTGACGAAAGAACAGCGTTCCTAGCCCACATGCCAAGGTGGGTAAGATCATGCCTGTGTAGGTGTCGATCAGGCCCAAGGTCGAAGTAACTTGAAATGTCGTGATGAAGCGGCTTTCCAAAGGAAATAGAATTGTCGCGAAACTGACCCAAAACAGAACCCCCGCAATCTTCCAGCGGAAATACACGATGCCGTAAGCCGCGCAAAAGGAAAACACAGTTGTCAAAACTGCAATCCCTGTCGCCACAAAGAACGAATTTTGCAGCATGCCCCACGCGGTGATCCCGTCCGTGAAACCACGCTGCATCGTTAAGGCTGTCCAAAAGTTGGATAAACCCGATTTACCTGGCAATACCTGTAAGCCATCTGCGACAAGAACTGCGGTCTCATGAGTGGACGACGCGAAGACCACAATTACGGGGTACATCATGAAAATGACGCCCGCGATCAGAATAAAGTGATTGATCACAGACCGCATTACGGTGCCAACCACTAATCCTCAATCACAACAGCCGTTCGCCGGTTTCCTTGTCGAATACAAATGCTTCTGCCGGATCAAATTCCAGCGTGAGCATGCTATCAATATCGGGCAACATCTGCTGTTCAGATTTCAGACATATTTCTAGACCACCCACTCCATTGTCGTCAGACCCGTCCACGGTCCCATAGACCAGATTTTCGCCGCCATGTTGTTCGACCAGTTCAACTTTCACTAGAAGCTGCCCTTTGTCCGAGACAGTAAGAATGTCTGGGCGCACACCAAGCACCAAATCCTTACCAACCGGCAGGTCCGAAAAACCCATTAGAGATAAATTCCCGTCGGTAATGTTCTCTCCGTCAAAACGAACTGGGATCAGGTTCATCTGCGGTGCGCCGATAAACGATGCAACGAACAGCGTCTTCGGGTTCGAATAAAGCTCCATCGGGGCACCCATCTGCTCCACTCGTCCTTCGTTGATGACGGCAAGGCGATCGGCCAGCGTCATGGCCTCGGTCTGATCATGCGTGACATAAATGCTTGTTACGTTCATCCGCCGCTGCAACCGTTTGATTTCGATGCGCATCTGAACACGAAGCTTAGCATCAAGATTGGATAACGGTTCATCAAACAAGAAAACCTTGGGGTTCCGTACAATGGCACGTCCCATTGCCACGCGCTGTCGCTGACCGCCAGATAACTGATTGGGTTGACGGTCGAGGTAATCATCGATGCGCAACATCTTGGCTGTATCGACAACTTTTTTGTCAATCTCATCTTTCGGCATTTTGCGGTTCTTCAGCCCGTAAGACATATTCCCGCGCACCGTCATGTGCGGGTAAAGCGCATAGTTCTGAAACACCATGGCCACATCGCGTTCCGATGGCGAGACATCATTGATCACTCGATCCCCGATCGAAATTTCACCTTCTGAAATGCTTTCCAAACCTGCAACCATCCGCAAAAGCGTGGATTTTCCACAACCAGAGGGGCCGACGAAAACGACCATTTCGCCATCGTTTATTTGCATATCCACGCCACGGACCGCCTCCGCCCCGTTCGGGTAGATTTTGCGAACGTTCTTAAGATCAACACCAGCCATTATTTCTCACTTTCGACGAGGCCCTTAACGAACCATTTTTGGAAGACCAGCACGACCAGAACCGGCGGCAGTGTTGCCAGGATCGTCAATGCAAATGCTTTTTGGTATTGAGGCAATTCGCCGCCTTCGTTCAGAATCTGATAAATTTGCTTGATCCCGATTACGAGTGTGTAATTCTCTTCTTTTGTGGTCATCAGAAGCGGCCACAAGTATTGGTTCCAACCCACTACGAACATGATGATTAGAATCGCCGCGATCATTGTTTTGGACAGCGGAACGAGGATATCGATGAAGAACCCCCAAGGACTCGCACCATCCAGTCGTGCAGCTTCCAGAATTTCCTCGGGGACTGATTTGAAGTACTGGCGAAAGAAGAATGTTCCGGTTGCCGACGCGATCAGTGGCACGATCAACCCGGTGTGGGTGTCAAGCAATCCGAGATCCGCGACGACCTTATATGACGGGATGATACGCACTTCCAATGGTAGGAGAAGTGTCATGAAAATAACCCAGAACAGCGGCACCGCAAGGCGAAACCGGAAGTAAACGATCGCGTAAGCAGCAAGCATAGAAACGATCACTTTGCCGATCGCAAAACCAACGCCAAGGATTAAGCTGTTCTTCAGCATCTGTGTGGCGGTGACTTTTTTCATCACCCCGCCTTCAACGAATAAAACCTCGTAGTAGGTATCCAGAAAATTGCCACCCGGCCAGAACTGCAAGCCCTCGCGCAGGATCGTTTCCGCAGAATGGGTCGATGTCATGAATGCGACCCAGACGGGCAGCGTCATAAAGAGTGCGCCGACAATTAAGATGAAATGTGTGATGACGTTATGCTTGTTCATCTCATGCCCTCAATAGTGCACTTTGCGTTCGATGAACCGGAACTGAATCACGGTCAGCGCAAGTACGATCAGCATCAGCACAACAGATTGCGCCGAAGAACCCCCAATGTCCGCACCGCGAAAACCGTCCTGAAATACCTTGAACACTAGCGTTGTGGTGGACCCACCGGGCGCGCCTTGCGTGGTCGTGTCGATGATCCCGAAGGTTTCAAAAAACGCGTATGTGATGTTAATCACCATCAGAAAGAATGTCGTCGGTGCTAGGAGCGGAAAGGTGATTGTCCAGAATCGGCGGAATGAACTGTTGCAATCCATTGTCGCAGCCTCGGTAACCGATTTTGGAATGCCTTGCAGGCCGGAAAGGAAGAAAATGAAGTTCACGCTGACCTGCTTCCAGACGGAAATCAGGATAACCACAAATCCGGCGTCGGTAGCGTCCAATTTGTGGTCAAAATCAATCCCCAGCGCGTTCATGAAGTGATAAAGATCACCGATCAACGGGTTGAACATCAGGTTGCCCATCAGCCCCGCAACTGGCGGCGCAATGGCATAGGCCCACATCAAAAGAGTCTTGTAGCTACTCGCGCCTCGGATAACCTCGTTTGCCTTCACAGCCAGCAAAAGTGCAATCGAAAGCGACAGGAACGTGACAAGCGTCGAGAAGACTAACGTAAAGCCGGCAGCCTGCAACCAGGCCCGATTGCCGATAGTGTCAACGTAGTTTCGGAACCAGACAAACTGCGATGACAAACCAAAGGCGTCCTCGAGCAGAAAGGATTGGTAAATGGCTTGCACGGCTGGCCAAAGAAAAAATACAATAATAATAATGATTTGCGGAGCCACGAACATGTACGGGATTGAGCTGTGTTCGAATTGGACGCGTTTCATTCAGAAAATTCTCTCAGATCGAATGCAGGGTGGCCAGCAAACCATCAAGTCTGCTGGCCAGATCGTCTTACTTATAGGTGTCGTTAAAGCGCACGAGCAAGGCGTTGCTTTCTTCTTCCATCGCAGCAAACGCGTCTTCAACAGATGCCTTACCAGAGAAGATATCTTCGTAGTGCTTGTACATCACTTCGCGGATTTGGACGTAATACCCAAGACGATAGCCTTTGGTCCACTCACCACCAGGTTGCGTCAGTTGTAAAATGCCAATCTCGGCGTCCGGGGTGGTTTCATAGTAGCCATCCGATTTCGCCTGTTCGTAAGCTGCATTCGTGATTGGAACATAGCCCGTTTCGCGGTGCCAGAAATACTGCATGTCGGAACTGGTTAGGAAAGCCAGGAAGTCCGCGACACCCTTGTTTTCTTCTTCGCTTTTTCCGGACATTGCAAACAGTGCAGCACCGCCAATGAATGTGCCTTTTGGCTCATCAATGATGCTTTTCCAGTAAGGAAGATAAGACGCACCAAACGCGAAATCTGCGCTTTTGCTTAGGCCGCCAAATGAACCGGACGAGCCCAGCCACATAGCGACTTTCTTTTGAACGAAGGCATCCTGATTATCGCCCCAAGCGCGACCGTAAAAGCCATACCAATCGTTATCGAGCCATTCCTTAACTTTACCCCAGTGCATCTTCATTTCTGGATTGTTGTAGAGGACTTTGACGTCGGTTGAATCATATCCGTTATTGCCGGTCGCTAACTGGAGGTTATGCCGGCTCATGAAGTTCTCGGAAAAAATCCAAGGACTATGGCTTTGTGCTAACGCCTGATAACCTGCCGCCTTGATTTTAGGCGCCATTGCTTCGAATTCTTCCCAAGTCGCTGGGGGTGCATCAATGCCTACTTCCGCAAAAATATCTTTGTTGTAGTATAACAGTGGCGTGGAGGCATTGAACGGCAAGCCGATCATCTTTCCATCGCTGTCGGCATAGAAATAACGCACGCCCTCAATGTAATCCGCGCTATCAAAGCCGCCAGCATGTTCTGACATCAAATCCGCAACAGGTATTGTCGCACCCTCAGCATTGATAATGGTGGCAGCACCCGCATCAAAAATTTGAATGATGTTAGGTTGCTGCTTGGCGCGAAACGCCGCAATACCTGCAGTCATCGTATCTTCGTAGCCACCCTTGAAGGTTGGCACTAGGACGTAATCGTCTTGAGATGCGTTGTACTTCGTTGCAATCTCTTCAACAACTTCGCCAAGGCGGCCACCCATTGCGTGCCACCACTGAATTTCTGTTTGAGCATAGGCTGCCCCGGCAAACAGAGGCGCCAAAGCGACAGCCCCCGCTGCAAACAGTGATATTATTCTCATCGTTCTCTCCTTTGGTTGGACTGAAGTCCCAGCAACGAGTTCATGAACTACGGCTTCAAGACAAGCGCATGACAACGTAGCAACAAACAAGCTCTCCCAGACAAAATTGGATTTTACAGCCAGCGCGGTTCGGCGACCCACCAAACCACCGCCCAACATGAACGGACCACACCGAAAAAAAGAATGCAAACAAAATATGGATGAAGTGTTCATGACATAATGTTATGCAAAATGGCGACGCCCTTACCCTTTTACGGAATGATATTTCACATTATATTTTAGTATCAGTTAGTTAGATGCATTCAACTCATTGGCTCATTTTTGAAGCGCAACCTGTGCAGCCCAACAGCTGCACATCTCTCAACCCGCCGTTAGTCGGCTACTTTCGACATTTGCCAACTCTGTTAGATTCGAACTTTTTGGGCGTAACAATGGTCGCTTGGCTTCAACACCCGAAGCGCGCATCTACTCACAGAAGTAGATGGCGAGCTGAAAGGATTACAACGCGTCGAAGCCCCAAAAACACGCTCTGCCCGCTCGCACAGTGGGACATTCGCGAATTGCAGGCCTTCCCCGATTCGCGAAGAGCCACCTGTCGAAAGTTGTCGTAAATTTTTGGATACCAAACCCGTTTTTACGATCACATTAGAACCCGATCGCCCCAAGCGAATAATGGAATGGATCATCCGCGAACAATACGATTGCGGTATAACTGACTGTCGCATTGTGCATCCAGAAACTGATAACAGAAGCTACGAGAATTGAACCGTGTGTATCTTTCCCGACGGCTATAAACTGGGCAAGAAATCTGAAGTCTTGCCGGAAGATCTAGCAAACGAAGAGATCATTCATACGGGCCGCGATAGCCCTTTTTTTAACCTTGAACACGCATTATCATCCCGCTGGCAAAAACCATCATCCTGGATTGAAACCGACGATTTACGGCAGCATGCACGCTGGCCGCACAAGCCAGGGGCATTTCAATCGTTAGCGAATTGGGCGCGGATCAGTTTCTCAATCCCAATGTAGAGTTTCGGTCATTTGAGAACGAGGCATAGAGCGTTCGACCACTTAACTTTAGAATTGCCCATGTTCGAGGATTCTACAGCGAAAAACCATCGCGAGGGGACCGAACAGCCCTCAGTGTTCTAATAATGGCAGCGTATAAAGAGTCTCCCATTCCCTGACCGGGATTGTACGCGATGACCTGACGACCTCGACTTGTTTACATACGAGTACGTGCTGACCGAGCAGGTCAGCAATGTGTGAATTGAGCCCATTTAATTGCGTCATCAGGTTCCGTTCGCTGTACGCGAGGCTAACGTGGCTTGCAGGTATGCAACTAGGGTCAACATCCAATTCTCGGGCTAGGTCAAGTTGCAAGTCGGTCAGTTTCTGCGGCAACGAGAGTTGCAAGAAAAGAGCCATATAATATCCGAGATCTCCGGCTAACCCTGAAACCTCGATTTGTTGCTGATGCAGACCCCGACACAACCGCTCACAAGTCACCGCAATCTGCGAAGCAGTTAGGTTTGTTTCGCCGACGATCGTACAGTGTGGTTCAAAATTCGGCCCTCCGAATTCATGCGCTAACGAGGCAATCGTACGCCTTAGTCGCTTTTGGCTTATGATATCAAAAGTCAGCCAGATTGAATACACGCTTCGGCCACCAAATTTCTCAAAGGAACCCAATCACGACAGGATTCACGGGACTAACTAACCTGTCAAGGTTGCTAGCCAATTTCGCACCAAGAAACCGAAACAATTTCTAGAAGCCCGACATTGAATTACTGCCCATTTTGCTGCCAATCACACCAAGGCGCAAGGTTCAAAAACCGGCAGATCGAGCGCGTGGTTCTCCGGCGGCGGGCGAGCCACAAAGGGCGACCGTCAGGCCAAAAGCTGGATCAAGCCTGCCACTGAGTCCAAGAATTAAACTCAATTCACGCGACAAGGGGGCAGGCCACAGCAAAAACTCGTTCATAAAACTTGAACGGAGATCAAAGCAACGACAAGATGCCGGTAAGGACATTCTACTTGGGGAATGTTCGGTGCAATCTATTTTACCGATTGGGGACTGCTCATGAAAAAATTTCGTATTTTCCTCGGCGCATCAGTGCTGGGTCTGGCTGCCACAGGACTCACCGCAGAGGTGATCACCATGGGCCCGCGCCCTTATTATCTGATCGACCAGATGGAAGACGGGGTTTTGAAGAACAAGCTGCTGGCATGTGCCGAAGGCCCGTTCACTCGCAGCGATTTTTCCATTGGTCATCGCGGGGCGCAGATGCAATTCCCCGAGCATACTGTTGAAGCAAATGTCGCCGCTGCGCGCATGGGCGCGGGTATTTTGGAATGCGACGTGACCTTCACGAAGGACAAGGAACTGGTCTGTCGTCACTCACAAAATGATCTACACACAACGACAAATATACTGGTTTCGGATTTAGCAGATACTTGCGCGACGCCGTTCAGCCCGGCTGAAGGCGACACACCTGCCGCGGCGGAATGTCTGACCAGCGATCTGACGCTGGATCAATTCATGACACTAACACCCAAGATGGACGCGGCCGACAAAACTGCCACCAGTGTCGAGGGCTATATCAATGGTACGGCCGGATGGCGCACAGATCTCTACGCGGTTGAGGGCACGCAACTGATGACCCATGCGGAAAGCATCAATCTGTTCAAATCGCTGGGGGCGAAATTCACGCCCGAACTGAAAAGCCCGTCTGTTGAAATGCCGTTCGATGGCTTCACGCAGGCTGCCTACGCGCAGAAAATGATTGATGAGTATAAAGAGGCCGGAATTCCTCCCAGTGACGTCTGGGCCCAGTCTTTCAATCTGGATGACGTCCTGTTCTGGATTGAGAATGAGCCCGAATTCGGAGCGCAGGCTGTCTTTCTCGATGCCAGTTATAACATAGATGGCTGGAGCCCGGCCGAACCCGCAACCTGGACACATTCCATGGAAGAGCTGAAAGCAATGGGTGTGAATTTCATCGCGCCACCGCTCTGGGTGCTCGTGACCCTGGAAGATGGTAAGATTGTGCCGTCGGTCTATGCAAGCGCCGCAAAAGACGCCGGGATCGAGATCATCACCTGGACACTTGAACGCTCCGGCCCGCTGGTCTCAGGGGGTGGTTGGTACTACCAAACGCTCGCCGATGTGATCGACAGCGATGGCAAGATGTTCGAAGTGGTCGACGTTCTGGCACAAGATGTGGGCGTGGTTGGAATTTTCAGCGATTGGCCCGCCACCACCACCTACTATGCCAGCTGCATGGGTATGAAGTAGTCTGAACACAGCTTGGAAAATGCTCCGTTAATGTATTTTCGCGCTCAACTATTTGCGGCGAAAATTCAAGCCTCAGCTTCAGACGGAAAGGAAAGAATTCCCACATAATGTTGATCCGCTACTACGATTTAACACTGTTACCAATAGTGTTAATCGATGGGGGCGGTCAAACGGGCGATTTGGACCCATGCTGACCGGATCGCTGGCATGGTCGGATGAGCGTGACAAAATTGCTGTTCGGATGCAACGGCGCAACTTCGGCTTTCGGCGGTGGTTTCAACTGATCGACGCAACACTTTAATCTTTTTTGGAAGGATGGAGTGAGCATTATGAAGTATCGTCGCCGAGTATTTTTCACAGACAAACAGAAGTCAGAGCATTTGTCTTAAACGGTGGAAGTCTTCGATATTGTCGATATTGACGAAGTCCATTGAGAGTTCCAATGCCATTTCAAAACGCTCCTGGTCGTAATGATCAGTATAGAACATTACCTCCAGTCCAGCGTCTTGGCAGAGACGGATGTTTTTCGGTTCGAAATCATGCGCATGGAACTCAACAATTTCTGCCTTGTGTATTTCTAACGCGGCACCAGCCCCTCCAGCAGTGCTCCAGTGTATCATCCTTCGTACAAAAGGCGCTTGGATGAGCATCTGACGACGCATTTTTGGGTCGAACGAAAAGGTGAAGCAGCGGTCTGCTATGCCAAGGTCCAGCACAATCTCGGCAACACCTGAGCAATCGGCCATCTTTATTTCTAAATAGAAACCAGCATCGGAAGAAAACTCCGAAAGGTATTCATTGAGTCTCGGCACCCGCTCTCCTTCGAAGGTTTGATTGAACCAAAGACCGGCGTCGAGAAGATCAATTTCGTGACTGTGTAGTTCGGAAATCTTGCCGGAACCATTAGTGGTGCGGTCCACAGTTTCGTCGTGCAACACATATAGGACGCCATCAGCAGATTGACGGATGTCCAGTTCAATTATTGATCCACCAAGTGCTAATGCTTTTCGAGCAGAAGCATAGGTGTTCTCGGGTGCATTCAGTCTCGCGCCGCGATGGCAGACTATCTGTGTCATTGTGATTCCCCGGAAGTTTCAGGCAGTTCAAACCATTAGTTTTTCAGACTATCTACCGGAAGGCACTATTTTCAACAATATTTGGACAAAAGCCCGAGGGGCGGCTTTGTCCCGCACAGCAGACCTTGGTGCAGAACGCAGCGAACGGCAGCAATCCGCCCTTAGTAACCGATGCTGCGCTCTGCACGAAGGCCCGCTATCGGAATGAAAGCCGTCGTTCACGCTCCTAAGTCCGACATCCGCTTCCGGCCCAGCGTCGACCTTCAGGAACGACGCGGCAAAGTCCGCTATCAACAACATAGGACTACAAATATGCCTGCAGCTAGGGTAGCGCAAAACGACTAGCGAACGTTTAGTTGATGGCAAAACAGAAGCTCATCGAACAACTCACAAGTTTTGCGGCAAAGTTGCAAACGACAAGCCTATCGCGCCGATGACCAGTATCGATGCAATTAGGCGATTGACCCAAACTCCTGCTTTTTCAGATGGAACTGAGCGGCCAAGCATGTAACCTTGATTGCGGCTAATTTGCTTGCAGAAGCCGGATAATTCGAAGCGCGGCGTTTGCCGCCGTATAACCATTATCGATGTTTGTGACGGTCAGGCCAAGTGCACAGTTGGCCAACAAAGCCGACTATGCTGTCTCTCCATTCCGAGCGGCACCGCATGCAAACGAAATTTCGATGCGAAAGGGGCATTGGTCTGTGAACCAGATCACTAGCGTCAATAACATCACTGCGAAGCAAACATCCGCTGGAAAACTTTTATACTAGGTCGTCCCGCAAACAATTTTGGCGAAGCCGAAATATTCACCATTTCCCAGGAGGATTACTTCGGCTTCGAAACGGCCCCAAAGAAGCCACGAGGGATGAGTCCGTTTTCGTACGCCTCACGTTCCAGACCTTCACGGAAATCCGGATGCGCCAGTCCGATCAGTGCCTGCGCGCGTTCGGCGACGCATTTGCCCTTGAGGTTGGTGATCCCGTATTCGGTTACGACATACATCATGTCGGCACGGGTCGTTGTCACCGTATTGCCGGGTGTTAGGCTAAGTGCAACGCGACTGCGCCTTTCGCCGCGTCGCTCAAATGTGGAGGCAAGGCAAATGAAGGACTTACCGCCCTTAGATGCATAGGCTCCGCGCGCGAACTGTGCCTGCCCGCCCGTCCCAGTCAGATGCCGATGTCCGTCTGTCTCGGACGCCGCCTGACCTGTCAAGTCGATCTGGGTCGTGTTGTTTATCGCGACCACCTTGTCGTTGAGCATAATATTCTGCGGTAGGTTGGTATAGTCGACGGCATGAAATTCGATGTCCGGATTGCGGTCGATCGCCTCATACAGATAGGTCGACCCCAGCGCGAACGTACAGACCATTTTCCCCGGGTTCAGCTGCTTTCGTGCCCCGGTAATGCGGCCCGAACGGTAGAGATCGATAATACCGTCCGTCAGCATTTCGGTATGAATGCCAAGGTCTCGCACGCTGCTCTCCTGCAATAGGCTGCACACCGCATTCGGCATGCCGCCAATCCCGATCTGCAGACATGCGCCGTCTTCGATCTCGTTGGTGATCAGTCGCGCCACCGCTTTGTCAACATCGCTCGGTGGTGGATTGGGCAGCTCAGGCGCAGGTGCGTTGTCCCCGGCGATGACAAAATCAATCTGGTCTTTGTGAATGGAAACGCCTTCGCCCATGACATGCGGAATGCCTGTCGTCTCCTCAATGATGACGATGCGCGCACGCTCGATGATGGCGCGCAGCCAAAGTGTCGCGGCGCTGAGGTTGAAATTACCTTCGCTGTCCATTGGGCGCGCTTTTAAAATGAGGATGTCGACAGGGTCGATGAAGCGACGGTAGTAATCGGGAATTTCGCCCAGATTGACCGGCATGTAGTTCGAACGGCCTGCATCATGCATCTTCCGGTCATAACCCGAGAAATGCAGGTTAACCCAGTGAAACACCTCGCCCTGCGGGTCCGCTTCCAGCACGGCGCGCGGTCGCAACGTCAGGCAGGCACGGATCCGAACGTTTTGTAGTTCGTTCCTGCGTTTTGCCAAAGCTGCGTCAAACACGTCTGGCTGGATCAAGGTCGCGCCGTAATCGAGCCACATGCCCGGTTGAACCAGCTCCGCCGCCTCTTCTGCAGTAATTCGTCGCATGCGCAGCACCGCCATTTTTCTATTTATTCTAGTGTCCAGCCTGCATAAAAAGCTGGCCAGATCGAGAATAGACTGCACTTAAATTTTCGGACTGACCACAATAGAAATTGTTTTGGTGGGCTGAACCAAATTGACCGAGCTTCTGGCGCATTGTTGCCAAACAGAGTTTCGGTTGTTTGTGCTCATCGTTGTAACCTAGAGCGGTTTTTGCAGCAGAGCAAAAGCCGCACCGACCAGCAACACACATGCTGCGGCCAGAAGACTGACACCGATGTTTTCGAAGAAGTCTCCAACCAGCCCCGCGCCATAGGGCCCGAGGGTTTGGGCGATCGCGAATACGACAGTAAAGAGGCTGATCGCCCGCGCCCAGCTTTCGGGCGGCAGGTTCTGGCGGGCAAAGTTGGTGACAGCACCAGGGGCCATGAACACAGACAGGCCAAACACGATCGCCGATAACAGCAGTGCCGGGCCGCTTGGCAGGACCACTGGCAGGGCTGACCCAATAGCGATCCCTGTCAGGATCAGCGCCAGAGGCAGGCCCGATGCATAGCGTGCCAGAACCGGGCGCCAGACCAGTGGCGAGACGCAAATACATAAGCCAAGAATGACCCAGACCAGAGCGACAAAACTTGGCGCTGCAGACTGCTCGGTCATCCAGGCCGAAAGGAAGGTCAGGTAGACGATGTACCCCAGCCCAAACCCAGCATAGCCAGCCATTTCTGGCACCATACGGCGTATCGGCAGCGAGGTAGGCTCGGGGTTCTGAGATAGTGCGGTAGTGTGGAGTTGCATGGCTGCCCACAGGCTCAGCGGAAGGAAGGCGAGGCTGAACCCGCCAATGACAATCCAACCCAACGGCCATGCATCCGGACCATAAACATCAAGCAAAAGAGGTATTGAGGCTCCGGCTAGCAAGATACCCAAGCCACCACCTGAACCAAACAGGATCGCAATGGCCAGTGCGTTTCGGCGAGGGTCGCCTTGAAACAGACCGGCGGTCAATGCGCCTGCTGTTGAAAACGACATCGCTCCAAAGACACCTGCAAGAATACGCCAGAGGGTCTGCCACCACAGAGCAGCGTTCAGCCCGGAGGCCAGAAGTGCCAGCGTGGTGGTGACCAACCCAAAGGCAAACAGACGTGATGGCGAAATGTGCCTGATCATCAACATCGTCAGGATCGCACCGGCAATGTAGCCAAGCGCGTTGGCCGTGTTCAGCCATCCGGCCTGCGCATAATTCCACCCCATTTCGGATTGCATGGCTGGCAGCATCAGCCCATAGGCAAACCGCGCAAATCCGTTGGTCACCGTCACGCCCAGTGCAAGACCAGCCAGCACAAGCCAGGGTCGGGACGGAGCGGTGCTCCCGGAAGGATCCGAAGATGTGGGTGAAATGGACATGAGATCCTTGCTATGCCTGACATTCCCCAAGTGGAAGGCCAATGTGCAGGAGTTGGCAATGATGTGCAGTTCGACTAATCCGATATGGCATTGTCACGTTAACTCGACGATCGGTTCAATGTCGGGTAATTGTTGTTGAATGAGCAAAATATCTTACGCGCGCCACCGATTTCCACCATCAATAATCCAACGGGCCGTCTGGCTCTACTTTCGCTTCCCGTTGAGCTTTCGTGACGTTGAGGAAATGTTGGCAGAGCGCGGGGTCGATGCGAATTCTACCGGCTTCACCAGCCCATCGGTCTGTCATGTTCGCTAGTCTAACTCGACGTGAAATGCTTTCAGAAAGCGATCAACAGACCGTTCGATCGCCTCATTCGGGTCTTCGGGGCAAGGCATTCGATAAATATGTTGTCGGATGCCAATGTAGACGATACCGCCGTGGAGATTCCAAAGGTCCTCCATAGAAGGCGCGATAGACTTGGATGAGACTGCGCGAATTTCTTCTAGTAGCGGGCGCAAGATCATCTGGTGCATGTGGTCGAGGTACCGCCGATTGAGTTCGGCGCCAGCCAAGCCAGAAAACATGAAAATCCGCATCCAGTTATACTCAAAAATGAGTTTACTATAGTCACTATAGAACGCCAGTAACCGGCTACGAAGCGGCACATTCCGATCTGTCAGGCGGCGGGGCCAATCTGGTGAAAGACGGTTCAGATATACCTGTTCATACACTGCCTCGATCAGTGCATCTTTGTTGGTAAAGTAGTTGAAAAGAAGCGATTGGGTGATCCCTAGACGTTTGGCGAGGTCGCGGGTTTTGCCGTCCAGCCCGACCTCAGCAAAGAAGGCTACTGCGCCATCGACAATAAGCTGGCGGCGTTCGTCTGGGCGCAGGCGACGCGGCTTTGTCTTGGCCTGTGGCGCAGCTTTGGAATCGCGTTCTTTGTTCATTTTCATGGCTGTTTTGTGGGCAGAAAAGAATCTGCTTGCAATAAGTTTATTATTGTTGATCATATGATCAACAAGATTGGCCGATGAAAAATAGCCAGTGCGGAGGAGTAGTGGTGCCAGGGGATAACAGCGAATGAAAGCATCCGTGGGCGGCTATGCGCGGGCAACTGACCTGCGGCATGCACTTGATCTTTTGACATCAGCTGACGGAATGGCGCGGGTGCTGGCGGGGGGGCAAAGCCTCGTTGCAGCGATGAACATGCGCCTGTCGACCGAGGACCTGTTGGTCGATATCTCGCGTCTGGCGGATTTGAGCGGCGTCACAGACGAAGGCGGCACCTTACGGATCGGCGCGCTGACACGACATGTACACGTGGGGAGCAATCACCTTATCAAAGAACACGCACCGTTGCTTGCTGAGGCGGTGAAGGTGATCGCCCACCCCGCTATTCGCAATCGAGGCACAATTGGTGGGGCTGTGGCACATGCTGATCCCGCAGCTGAATTTCCGGCTTGTGTGCTTGCATTGGGAGCGGCGCTGCATATTGAAGGGCCCGATGGCCTGCGAACCGTCGCAGCTGAGGACTTCTTTCACGGTCTGTTTGAAACAGATCTCGAACCCGAAGAGATTTTGACGGCGATCAGCGTTCCAAAGGCAGAAGACGGAGAGCGACAGGTTTTACAAGAGGTCGCGCGACGGTCGGGCGATTATGCGTTGGCGGGGCTTTGCCTTGTGCGGCGGCAAAGCGGGCACCGGATTTCGATGCTGTCAGTCGGCGAAATGCCCGAACTGGCCCACGGCGCAATGGCAATGCTTGATGCGGGAGATATCGATGGGGCGGTTACCGCGCTGCGCGACGAAATTGACCCGTCCACAGATACGAAGGCTAGTGCGAGCTACCGACGCCATATTGCAGGCGTTCTTTTGCGCCGCGCTGTTGCTCAGATGACAGGAGACACGCCATGAGCGAGATGTTTCGCGACAAAGTCGACATTGACCTCACCGTAAATGGTGAAGCTGTCCAAGCGCGTGTCCCAGCGGGGCAACATGTGATCGACTTTTTGCGGCAGGAGTTGAGCCTGACTGGGGCGCACGCCAGCTGTGAGCATGGCGTTTGCGGTGCCTGCACCATTCGGGTCGATGGAGAGGCTGTGCGAGGGTGTCTTATGTTGGCAGCTCAGCTTGATGGCACCGAAATTTGGACCGTCGAAGGCCTGTCGGATAATGATACAATCCGTGATCTCCAAGATGCATTCATCGCACGCAATTCACTACAGTGCGGTTTCTGTACGCCAGGGATGCTCGTATCAGCTGAGGAGCTTTTGTCCAAAGGGGGTGTGCCTGATCGCGCGGTGATCCGAGAACACCTGTCGGGCAATTATTGTCGCTGCACAGGGTATGAGGCCATCATTGATGCGGTTGAAAGTGTCGCACGACAGCGGGCTGGAAAGCCAAAGTCATGACCGTTCAATTTGGCAATCCTGATCGCCCTAATTCCTACATCGGGAAAACTGTGCCACGCCCCAATGCGGCGCGACTGGTCGAAGGGCGCGGGAAATATGTAGATGACATCGTGCTGCCGCGCATGGTGCATGTGGCGTTTGTCCGCTCGCCTTTTGCCCACGCAAAGATCACCGGAATTGAAAGCGATGACGCGAAAGCAGTCAAAGGTGTATTGCGTGTCTTCACGGGCGCCGATCTGGCCGAAGTGTGTACGCCTTGGGTCGCTGTGCTTGTGCATCTCAAGGGCCTGAAATCCCCGCCAGAACATCCGATGGCGATCGACCGCGCCTGTTGGGTTGGAGAGCCGGTTGTCGCGGTTGTGGCCACGTCCCGCGCAGCAGCAGAGAGCGGTGCTGATCTGGTCGAAGTCGACTATGAGCCCCTGCCTGTTGTGGCGGATATGATGTCGGCGCTAGACAAAGGCACGCCTGTGTTGCATCCCGATATGGGCGATAATCTGGCGTTCCAGCGCCTGCACGAAGAAGGCGATGTCGACAGCGTTTTTGCGACTGCACATAAGGTCATTTCAGCGCATTTTGGCACAGCACGGCACACCGGCGTCACGCTTGAACCACGTTCGATCCTTGTCGATTGGAACCGTGCAGAAAACCAGATGACAGCGTATCATGCAACGCAGGCCCCGCACATGATGCAGGCCGCTTTGGCCAAGCATCTGGACCTGCCGGAATCCCGTGTGCGTGTGATCTGCGGCGATGTTGGCGGGTCATACGGGATCAAGGTGCATGTGTACCCTGACGAAGTGGCCACGGCTGCGATTGCCAAGATCATGGGCCGTCCGGTCAAGTTTATCGCCGATCGGCTTGAAAGCTTCACGACGGATATTCACGCGCGCGATCACCAGATCGAAGCAAAGATTGCCGTTGATGCGGCGGGCAAAATCCTTGCTTTTGACGTCGATGATTGGACAGCCATCGGGGCCTATTCCGTGTATCCGCGTACCTCTGCAATTGAAGGTAATCAGGTGGTAAACCTGTGTGGTGGTCCCTACGATTTTGCCGATTACCGGGCCAAAACAACTGTGGTTTTCCAGAACAAGACACCAACATGCCAGTATCGCGCGGTCGGCCACCCAATTGCGGTCGCGATTACCGAAGGTCTGGTTGATATGGCCGCTGCCGAACTGGGCATGGACCCTATCGAAATCCGACGTCTCAACATGTATGCGGATGACGCTTATCCGGTCACTTCCCCAGCCGCGATGCGGTTCGAAGGGCTGTCCCATCACCAAAGCATGGACAAGCTGGTTGCCATGATGGATTACGATGCGCTGCGGGCTGATCAGGCAGTGGCACGCGCCAAGGGCATACATCGCGGCATCGGGATCGCCAGCTTTATCGAACTGACAAATCCGTCGCCGTTCATGTATGGCATCGGCGGCGCACGGATTGCTGCGCAGGATGGATGCACGGCGCGGATGGATCCTGATGGATCAATTGTGGCGCTGTCCGGCGTGACCGAACAGGGGCAGGGCACCGAAGCGATGCTCTCTCAGATTGTCGCTGAAAGTGTTGGTGTGTTTCCGGCCAATGTCCGCGTGATTACTGGTGATACGCAAGTCACGCCATATGGTGGCGGAACATGGGCGTCGCGAGGTGCAGGGATTGGCGGTGAAGCTGCTTTGCGTGCCGGTCGCGCCTTGCGGGACTCGATCCTTGAGGTGGCGGCGGCGATGCTGCAGGCCGATCAGAGCAGCCTTGATATTCGGGATGGCGAAGTGGTCGATATAGACACTGGTGCCGCGCGTATGCCGCTCGAGGAACTCGGCCGGATCGTCTATTTCCGGGGCGATACGCTGCCAAAGGATTTACCCCGCGAACTGGTGCAGACCCGTCATTACATCACGTCCGAATATCCCTTTGCTTTTACGAACGGCGTGCAGGCCAGCTATGTCGAGGTTGATACCGACACTGGCGAGGTGAAACTGCTCAAGCATTGGTGCGTCGAGGACTGTGGGCGCATCATCAATCCGCAATTGGTGGATGAACAAATCCGCGGCGGTATCGTGCAGGGTCTTGGCGGCGCATTGTTCGAGGAAATCCACTATGACGAGGATGGCCAACTGCTGAACGGATCAATGGCCGACTACCTTGTGCCCATGGCCGCCGAGATGCCCGATATGATTATCGGCCATGTGGAAACGCCGACCAAAGAAAGTACACTTGGCGCAAAAGGTGCCGGTGAAGCCGGAACCGCAGGTGCGCCTGCAGCTGTTATGAACGCTATCAATGATGCGCTGCACCCCATGGGTGCGCAGGTGACAGATATGCCATTTACACCCGAACGCATTTTGCGGGCGTTGGGTACGATCGACGACTAAAACAACAAGAAGATGCGAGGGGGCATCTTCATATAGGGAGGAAAGACCATGAAATTTACGACTTTCAGCGCAGTTGCGGCGCTAACTGTTTCCGCAGCGGGTTGGGCATCAGCTCAGGAACAGATCACGATCAATATTGGATCGTCGCACCCAGAGGCCAACATCTGGGTCTACGCGATGAAGAACACGTTCCAGCCAGAAGTGGACCGCATCCTTGCCGAAGCTGGCGAGTATCAGGTGAATTGGAACGAGGCTTACGCAGGCACGTTGTATAAATTCACCGACACCCGCGAGGCTGTGATGGACGGCATCGTTGACGTGGGCATGGTCGGCACAGTCTGGGAAGGCGCGAACATGCCCTTGCAGAACGTGACCTACTTCACACCCTTCGCCACATCCGATCACAAGATGATCATCGAAATTTTTGATGACTTAAGCCAGAACTTGCCAGAACTTGCCAATAGCTGGTCCGAAAACGGCATGGTCCACCTGTCGTCGCTGATCACCGACAGCTATGACATCTACGCGACTTTCCCTGTCACGACGTTGGCGGATTTGCAAAACCGTAAGCTGAATGCACCAGGCACCTCGGCCAATTGGCTGCAAGAAACGGGTGCAACGCCAGTCGATGGTGCGCTGACAACCTACTACACGAACATTCAGACGGGCGTGACCGAGGGCACATTGTCCTTTGCGTCAGGCATCCTGCCTACGCGCGTGTACGAAGTTGCCCCTGAACTGACCCGTGTCGGCATCGGTTCGATGTACTTCGGCGGTATTGCGGCCAACGAAGAATTCTTCAATGGTCTGCCAGAGCCTGTTCAGGCAGCGTTCCGCGAGTCAGCCAAAGCGACTTCAGTGGCGCATGGAGACTATGTCTCCGATCTGGCCGAGCGTGCGATGGTCGAAATGCAGGCCGCTGGTCTGACCGTGCATGAACTGTCGGAAACAGAAAAGACAGCTTGGGTCGAAGGTCTGCCCGATATCGTAGCCCCTTGGCTTGAGCAGACAGGTGACGCAGGTAATGTTGTACTGTCCGCCTACTTTGACGCCCTGCGCGAACGCGGTGTCACACCACTGCGCAACTGGGACGAAGGCCGCTAAACTCTGTAGCATCTCAAACTTTGAACCCACCCGAATATCTAGTTCGGGTGGGTTCTTTCCTGAAACTGTCCAACCACGAATGAGCCGAGATGAGCCGAGATAGTCAAGCTGCACGGGAAGTGAATTCTATTCCAAAGTTTGCTGATGCGCCTTTCGGTGCAGTATTGGGGACTTTAGCTGCCATCATGTCATCGGTTGGCACATTGTGTATCGGCGGGCTGATGGCCCTGGTCGTGGTGGATGTTCTAGGGCGCAATTTTTTTAATGCGCCGATCACAGGCGTGTCCGAAATCGCGGCGCGCACCGTTGTTGCAATTGTCTTTTTGCAAGTCGCTGCCGCTATCCAGCAAAAGCGCCTGACGCGGGCCGATTTTCTTGTGCGGCGGCTGGAACACAAATCACCACGTCTTGTTTCCCTACTTGAAATTTTCTTTGCACTGGCCGGTGCGATCGTCTTTGCCCTGATCTTTTGGGCCTCTTGGCCGAAATTGATGGCCGCATGGCAAGGGGCTGAATTCTTTGGCGTCCAAGGTGTCTTTACCATTGCGACCGCCCCTTTCCGCGCCATTACCGTCTTGGGATCTGTGATGGCCTCACTTTCAGCGCTTTACCGCGTGTCGGAAGAAATGCGCAGCTATCGGAGCCACAAGACATGACCACGCTTGCCATCGGTTTTATTCTGATCGCTGTCCTGATCGCGCTGGTTCTGCTGGGCATGCAGATTGCGTATGCACTTTTTGGCGTCGCATTTGTCGGGATATGGATTATCCGCGACAACGTGGATCTTGCCTTTAAGATGCTGGAACTGACCGCCTATAGCGGCATCGCCGACTATCTTTTCGCAACTATCCCCCTGTTCGTGTTAATGGGCCTGTTGGTGAGCGTTTCAAACGTGGGCCGTGATACATTCGAAGTTGCCGAAGAACTGCTTCGGCGGATGATCTGCGGTTTGGGCGTCGCCACTGTTGCGGCCAACACGATTTTCGCGGCGGTCACGGGCGTCTCAATCGCGTCTGCTGCAGTTTTTACGCGTGTGGCGGTGCCTGAAATGACCCGTCATGGATACCGTCCCGCGTTTTCCGCCGGAACAGTCGCGGGGTCTTCAGTGCTTGGCATGCTAATCCCGCCCAGCCTTCTGCTGATTATCTATGGCATTCTGGCCGAGGTGTCGATCGGCGGCATGTTCCTTGCTGGAATCGTGCCCGGCATCATGTTGGCCGGTGGTTTTGTCGCCATGTTGATCTGTATAACGATACTTTTTCCTAACTTCGTGCTAATGGACCCCGAGGCGTCGAAAGCCCGCCGTCAGGACCCTACGGCGCAAAAGATGCCGCTGGGGACGATGGCTGCAAAGCTATTTCCAATCATCGCATTGGTATTTTTGGTTTTAGGAGGGCTTTATTCGGGGTACTTTACACCCACAGAAGCAGGCGGTATCGGCGCGTTTGGCGCACTTCTAGTTGCGATATCCCGAAGGTCATTGAACCGTCACAAGTTGTGGGACGTAATGAAGCAGACGGGCGTTATTTCTGTCTCAATCCTGCTTTTGCTAATAGCGGCAAGCTTCTATTCGCGGATGTTGTCGATCGCCGGATTGCCCAACGCCATCGCAGGGCTTGTCCAAGGATCAGGCTTTGGACCTTATGGGTTTCTGTTCTTCTATGCTGTTATCATTCTGCTGATGGGGATGATCCTCGATAGTACGTCTATCCTTTTGATCATGGTTCCGATTGCAGCGCCGATTGCGCAGGGCATGGGCATTGACCTTAGCCACTTCGGTATCGTCACGGTTCTGGCCGTTGAGATCGGTTTGTTAACCCCACCCTTCGGCATATCGGTCTTTACGGTGCACAATACGCTGGACGACCCAGACGTATCGGTCGAACAGATTTTTGCAGCAACCATGCCGTTTGTCGGCGTCATGCTTATTGTTCTGGTCATCGTTGCTGTTTTCCCGATCATTTCCACGCTATTTCTCTAGCCGCTTCAAACGGTTCGGTCCAAAGTCGATGGACGAGTCCAAATTGAAATGTTGCCAAACGAAGGATTCTAAAGATGGAATTCAAAGACAAGGTCGTCATCAACGCGTCGCAGGATGTTGTCTATGCGGACTTAAATGATCCAGAAATCCTTAAGGAATGTATCCCGGGCTGCGAAGAACTGATCAACCATTCCGAAACGGAGCTGGAGACTAAGGACCTGACACAATATAACAGCTTCGGATAGGATGGTTCAGTGATCGCGCGGGCGTCAGTAACCGCGCCCGCTCTGCCGCTTCAGTTTTTTGACGCGATGCCGCTGATAGGCCTC
>RCNE010000496.1_pt1 | contig 21314 bp, 18 predicted proteins | sample 2041361 | NCBI WGS metagenome assembly RCNE01 (sample SAMN09708229, study PRJNA481090) | Marine sediment metagenome, whole genome shotgun sequencing project.
GATCGTGCCTACTTCGGTAGGAAGGACGCCCAACAACTCGTCACCGTTCGACGCATGACGACAGATCTGTCGTTCCCGATAGTGATCATGGGTGCACCGATCGTGCGCGAAGCCGAAGGTATCGCTCTTTCGTCTCGCAACATCTACCTCGATCCGGCCGAGCGCACAGCGGCCCGCTCCATCAGCCGGGGAATCAGCGCAGTCGCCGATGCGATCCTGGCAGGCGAGCGATCCGGCAGGCAACTCGAACGAATCGCTGCCGCACCGGTGAATGAAGAGCCGGGGATCGACCTCGACTACGCGGCCTTCGTGGATCAGGACTCGGCTGCATCCTTGACCGATCTCGACCGACCGGCGTTCCTTGCGGTCGCGGCGCGGGTCGGGAAGACGCGCCTGCTCGACAATGTGCACATCGATCGGATCGGCGGCGGGTGGGTCCCCGACGTTGGCATCCGTCTCGACGAACCTTCGATCCTCTATGGGGAGGCCTGATGCTGCTCACAATCGACGTGGGGAATACCCAGATCGCCGTCGGGCTGTTCCGGAGCGATGAACTGGTCGGTCACTGGCGGTTCTCCACGAAGGAACAGACCAGCGACGAGATGCGGTGGGAGCTACTCGGTGTTCTTGCTCTCGACGGTTTCACACCGACCGACATTGGAGGCGTTGCCGTTTCGAGCGTCGTACCGTCGATTACCGCGACGATGCGCCGTGTCGCACCGGCACTCTCCCACGGCGCCATCTTGGTCGTCGGTCCGGGAATCCGGACGGGCATGTCGATCCTGATCGACAATCCCAGAGAGGTTGGTGCCGACCGGATCGTCAACGCCGTCGCTGCCAGGGAGCGATACGGGAGCCCGACCATCGTCGTGGACTTCGGAACGTCCACGAACTTCGATGTCGTCGGTGAAGATGGCGCCTACATCGGGGGTGTCATTGCACCGGGCCTCGAGATATCTACCCGCGCACTGATCTCGGGAACTGCGGCACTCCGACGTGTGGAATTCGTGGTACCGAGATCTCCGATCGGCAAGGGCACCGTCGAGGCGATCCAGAGTGGAGCCCTCTATGGGCACGCCGGCCTCGTTGACGGAATCATCGGACGGCTCGTCGACGAAGTGGGCGACAATGCCACGGTCGTGGCCACCGGTGGCCTTGCCCCTACCATCGTGCCTCATTGCAGCAACGTAGAGACCGTTGACGAGTATCTGACGCTCGAAGGGTTGCGCATCATCTTCGACCGAAATCAGGAAGACCAATGACCGACAGGACGTCGAACGAACAGATCGCTCACGACGATCCGCTCATCGCCGCCCGAGCAGCGAAACATCAGGCAGCGGTTCGAGCGGGGATCTACCCGTACCGCTTCGATCGCAGCGACCTTGCCGGTGACCTTCAGGATCGGTACGACGACATCGAGCCGGGATCTGAGACCGGTGTTGACACCACGGTTGCCGGCCGACTCATGAACGTGCGGGACATGGGCAGGCTCGCGTTCGGCGTGCTCCAGGACGTCTCCGGTCGGATACAGCTCTTCGTGAGTAGGGCGGTCCTGGGCGATGAAGAGTTCGCCCGGTTCCTCGAACTCGACTCGGGGGATTGGATCGGTGCGACAGGTGAAGTGATGGTTACGAAGAAAGGCGAGCTCAGCGTCCGTATCTCGTCATTCGTGTTGCTGTCCAAGGCGCTCCGCCCGCTGCCAGACAAGTGGCACGGCTTGAAGGACGTCGAGGCGAGATCTCGACAGCGCTACGTCGATCTCATGGCCAACGAGGAATCCCGGAAGACAGCGCTGACCCGAGCGAAGATCGTCTCCGAGTTGCGACGCCAGTTCGAGGATCGAGGTTTCGTCGAGGTCGAGACCCCGGTGCTTCTCGCGCAGGCAACTGGAGCCGCGGCGCGACCATTCGAGACCCACCACAATGCTCTCGACCTTGATCTTTCGCTTCGTATCGCTACCGAGCTGTTCCTGAAACGGCTGGTCGTCGGAGGGATCGAGCGCGTCTTCGAGATCGGGAGGATCTTCAGGAACGAGGGTGTCGATTCCACCCACAATCCAGAGTTCACGATGCTCGAGGCGTATCAAGCCTTCGCTGACTACGGCGACATCATGGAACTGATCGAAGAAGTCCTTGCCGCGGTTGCCGAAGTGTCGGTTGGCACGTCCACGCTCACCTATCAGGGGCGCATGCTTGACCTCACGCCACCGTTCCGGCGTGTGCGACTTGTTGACCTGGTCGCCGAAGTTGTTGACGAAGACATCTCGCTCGATACCCCGATCGACGAACTGCGCACTCTTGCCGGTCGCTACGGGGTGGAAGCCGATCCATCGTGGCGAGCGGGTCGTGTGATCTTTGAGATCTATGAGGTCGCTGCGGAGTCGACGATATGGGAGCCAACGTTCGTGACCGACTATCCCAAGGAAGTTTCGCCGCTCGCCCGTCTGCATCGCGACGACCCGCGTTTGACCGAGCGGTTCGAGTTGGTCATTGCCGGTTCGGAGTACGCGAACGCGTTCTCGGAGTTGAACGACCCGTTTGACCAGCGCGAGCGCTTCGAGATTCAAGCCGCAGCCCGAGCAGCGGGGGATGACGAGGCTCATCCGATCGACGAGGATTACATCCGTGCGCTCGAATACGGCTTACCGCCGACTGGTGGCCTGGGGATCGGCGTTGACCGCTTCGTGATGCTCCTCACCGACCGCAAACACATCAGGGAAGTGATCCTCTTCCCAATGATGAGACCGGAGCAGTAGGCGGCTTCGCCGCCCGTAGTCTGTATTCGGTCCTGCTCGTGGCTGGCAGCTGGTAGCTGCCAGCTCGGGACCCAGCTGCTCCGCTGCTCAGTTACGCGCCTTGACCACTCGGTCGAGGATGTAGGAATCGAGGCTGCGAAGAATCGGGGTCAACTCGTTGCTCCCGATCCGATCCGACGCTTCTTCGGCCAGTCGCATGTGATCGAGGGCTTCTTCGGTGGCTCGGTCGACGTATCCGCCGGCCACGGTGAGTTCGATGATCCGGTCGATGACCTCTCGATCGGTCGGCGCTCCGTCGGCAAGCAGTCCGCGGATCTCCGACCCATCGGGGCCGTCTGATGCGTACAGCACCGGGAGTGTGTAGACACCCTCTCCGATGTCGGAACCGGATGGTTTGCCGAGGAACGCTTCGTCGGCGATGAGGTCGAGGACATCGTCCGTCATCTGGAAGACGAGTCCCATCTCCCACGCCCAATCTGAGATGGCTTCCACATCACTTGGTGTGGCGCCTGCTGTGATCGCTCCGAGGCGGGCGGATGTGCGGATCAGGCTTGCGGTCTTGCCGCCAATCACCTGGAAGTATCCGTCGGGTCCGTGATCGAGCCCTGCCGAAAATCTCAACTCTGCGACCTGCCCTTCGCAGAGTCGGGCATACGTGCGGGCGATCAACGACACGGCTTCTTCGCCGAGCGGGGCCGCTACTTCCGATGCCCGCGCGAGCAGGAAGTCACCGGCGAGGATGGCGATCGTGTTCGACCAGTTCTCGTTCACTGAGACCTTGCCGCGGCGGGAGTCGGCTTTGTCGATCACATCATCGTGATAGAGCGATCCGACGTGCACCAATTCGACCGATACACCGGCTTCGACCGGGCCGTCATCGTTACTGGGACCGAGTTCCCCTGCCACCTGAGCGAGGAGTGGTCGATACCGCTTTCCTCCGGCGCGCAGGAGATGCTGAGCGATATCAGTGAGGAAGACATCGTCAGATTCGGTCACCTCGAGCAGTCGCAGTTCGACGCCAGCCATGCGGTCCCACACTCGGGGAACGGGTACGAGGCTATTCAGGATTGGGCGATCCACGGGTCTCCAGGCCTTCGGGAATCGAGATGGTAGCCCCGGCGTTAACCGAAGTATGAGACAGAACCGCCCGACAAACATCCCGGATCTAATGGGCACCCCGTCCTATACTCGGCGAGGCGCCCAGGGACCTCGGCGCCATCGTCAGATCATGAGGTATTGCCTTGTTTGAACGGTTTACCGATAGGGCCCGAAGGGTCGTCGTCCTTGCTCAGGAAGAGGCGCGACTCCTCAACCACAACTACATCGGCACTGAACACATCCTCCTCGGTCTCATTCACGAAGGCGAGGGCGTTGCCGCCCGTGCTCTCGAGAGCATGGGGATCAGCCTCGAATCCGTCCGTAGCCAGGTCGTTGAGATCATCGGCCAGGGCTCCCAGGCACCAAGCGGGCACATCCCATTCACGCCGCGTGCAAAGAAGGTCCTGGAACTGTCCCTCCGCGAGGCTCTTCAGCTCGGCCACAACTACATCGGTACCGAACACATCCTCCTCGGCCTCATTCGCGAAGGCGAGGGCGTTGCCGCCCAGGTGCTCCAACAACTCGGGGCCGACCTCCCCAAGGTCCGCCAGACCGTCATCCAGCTTCTTTCCGGTGTCCAAGGCGAGGAATCGACGCCCGCCGGCCACCCAGGCGGAAGCGGACGGAGCGAGTCGAGCTCGTCGAGCAGCGGCTCGACGGTCATGGATCAGTTCGGCCGGAACATGACCCAGCTCGCACGGGAGCGCAAGCTCGACCCGGTCATCGGACGAGAGACCGAGATCGAACGTGTTATGCAGATTCTCTCCAGGAGAACGAAGAACAACCCCGTTCTCGTCGGCGAGCCGGGAGTCGGCAAGACCGCCATCGTCGAAGGACTCGCCCAGCGAATCATCGACGGCAACGTGCCAGACACCCTCACTGACAAGCATCTCTACACCCTCGATCTGGGCGCACTCGTGGCCGGGTCACGCTACCGGGGCGACTTCGAGGAACGATTGAAGAAGGTTCTCAAAGAGATCCGGACCCGCGGCGACATCATCCTGTTCATCGACGAGATTCACACGCTCGTTGGTGCCGGCGCTGCCGAGGGAGCGATCGACGCGGCGAGCATCTTGAAGCCGATGCTGGCTCGCGGTGAACTCCAGACGATCGGGGCCACGACGCTGGAGGAGTACCGGAAGTATCTCGAGAAGGACTCCGCTCTCGAACGTCGTTTCCAGCCGGTCCAGGTTGAAGAGCCAACGATCGCAGACACGATCAAGATTCTCGAGGGGCTCCGCGACTCGTACGAAGACCACCATCGTGTGCGGTTCACCGATCAGGCGCTTGTCAACGCGGCGAACCTTGCCGACCGCTACATCGCCGACCGGTTCCTGCCGGACAAGGCGATCGACCTCATCGACGAGGCCGGGAGCCGTATGCGTCTCAAGCGCAAGGACCTCCCTGCCGACGTTCGAGACATCGATGAGCGGATCTCGAAACTGCGCGGAGACAAGCGTGATGCCGTCTACGCCCAGCAGTATGAGCGGGCAGTCAAACTCCGCGACCAGGAACGCACGCTCATGGACGAACGCTCCGAGTTCGTGGCTGAGGGCGCTTCCATTGGAGATGACTATTCGGCGATCATCGACGACGACCAGATAGCGGAAGTGCTGGCACAGTGGACGGGCATTCCCGTGCACCGCCTCACTGAAGAGGAGACCGAACGGCTCCTTCGCATGGAGGACGAGCTTCATAAGAGGATCGTCGGACAGCACGACGCGATCGAGGCCGTCTCGAAAGCAATTCGCCGTACCCGGGCCGGTCTCAAGGATCCGAAGCGACCTGCCGGATCGTTCATCTTCCTTGGACCGTCCGGTGTTGGGAAGACCGAATCAGCGAAGGCGCTCACCGACTTCCTGTTCGGTGACGAAGAAGCGTTGATCCAGATCGACATGTCCGAGTACATGGAGAAGCACGCCGTCAGCCGGCTCGTGGGTTCCCCACCCGGATACGTCGGTTATGACGAAGGCGGTCAACTGACGGAGGCCGTGCGTCGCAAGCCGTTCTCCGTGGTCCTCTTCGACGAGATCGAGAAGGCTCACTCCGACGTCTTCAACATCCTGCTCCAGATTCTCGAAGACGGCCGCCTCACAGACTCGCAGGGACGCACCGTCGACTTCAAGAACACCGTCATCATCATGACGTCGAACCTCGGAACGGCCGAGCTGCGCAAGAAGGCCATCGGCTTCGCCGTCGACGACGCGGACACCAACTATGACAAGATGCGTGAGAAGGTTGTCGAATCACTCAAACGCCACTTCCGCCCTGAGTTCCTGAACAGGATCGACGAAGTGATCGTCTTCCATGAGCTCACACAGGAGGAGGTCAAGACGATCGTCGACCTGCTCGTCGCCCGTGTCCGCACGCAACTCGAATCACAGGCCATCGATCTTGCGCTCACCGATGCTGCGAAGACCAGGCTCGCCGAGTTGGGGTACGACCCGCAACTCGGGGCGCGACCTCTGCGTCGGGCCATCCAGCGCCTCCTCGAAGATCCACTCTCCGAGCGGGTGCTGCATCGTGACTTCCCGGCAGGCTCGACGGTGTTCGTCGATGTTGATGCAGAGGACGACGAGCGTCTGTCTTTCGTATCAATCGAGACGCCGGACCAGCCGCCGATGGAGCTGGCAGACACCGAGCACTGATCTGCTGTCCTGCTGTCCTGCTGTCCTATTGATCTACTGATCTACTGATCTACTGATCTACTCCTCCTACCCGCTCTCGCGGCACTCTTATTCCAGAAGCCCCTAGACTCACAGGTGTTGCGCCCGTTGGGTGGGCGCGTAACGGTTTCAACCGAAAGAAAGGGTTCGATCCATGACCGGATTGAGAAAGCGCGGAGCGCTGTTCGTACTGTTCCTCGCGTTTGCATTGATCGTTGCTGCATGCAGCAGCGACAGCGACGAGACCACAACCACAACCACAGCAGGTGGCACCGAAGAGACGACCACGACCGCTGGCGCCATGGCCGGTGAAGGCATCACCGTCGGCATGGCGTATGACATTGGCGGGCGTGGCGATCAGTCGTTCAACGACTCCGCTGCTGCCGGCCTCGACAGGGCCAGGACCGACTATGGCGTCGAGACTCAGGAGCTCGAGCCGACCGCCGGTGGCGAGAACCGCGAAGAGAACCTTCGTCTGCTCGCCGAGAGTGGATTCGATCTCGTCTTCGCGATCGGTTTCGCCTTCGGAGATAGCGTCGCCGCGACCGCCCCGGACTTCGCAGATTCGACCTTCGCAATCGTTGACTCCGTAGTTGACGCACCGAACGTCGCTTCGCTCCTGTTCGCCGAGCATGAGGGTTCGGCTCTCGTCGGTGCTGCGGCTGCGCTGAAGTCACAGACCGGAATCATCGGGTTCATCGGTGGTGTCAACATCGGCCTCATCAACAAGTTCGAGGCTGGCTACGTGTTCGGTGCCCAGCAGATCAACCCGGACATCGAGGTCCTGGTGCAGTACCTGACCGAGCCGCCGGACATGTCCGGCTTCGGCGATCCTGCCAAGGGCAAGGAAGCTGGGCTCGCCATGTACGAGCAGGGTGCCGACGTCGTGTACCACGCGGCCGGCGGCTCCGGTGGTGGCCTCTTCGAGGCGGCCAAGGAGACCTCCGAGAGCAGTGGGACGAAGGTGTGGGCGATCGGTGTCGACTCCGACCAGTACCTGACCGCAGGCGATGAGGTCAAGGAGTACATCCTGACCTCCATGCTGAAGCGTGTCGATGTGGCCGTCTACAAGACGATCACGAACTTCGTCGAGAGCGGACAGCAGTCCGGTATCAACTCCTTCGACCTCGGCGCCGACGGCGTGGGTTACTCCACGTCCGGCGGATTCGTCGACGACATCGCTGCCGAGCTCGAGGCTCTCCGCGAGCAGATCATCGCCGGCGACCTCGTCGTCCCCGAGACGGTTGGCTAGATCCTCCGCACAATTGGATATGCACGGGCCCGAGGCGCTAGCCTCGGGCCCGTTGCATTACGGTCATGATTCTGCGGAGGCAAGGAGCACACCAGTGGCAGATGAAGCACTAGCTGTCGAGCTGAAGGGAATCACAAAGACGTTCCCCGGGGTCATAGCCAACGAAGACGTCGAACTCGCGGTCGGTGCAAGCGAGATCCATGCGATCGTTGGTGAGAACGGCGCCGGCAAATCCACGCTCATGAAGATCCTCTACGGAATGCAGAGCCCCGATGAGGGGACGGTCCGGGTTCGTGGCAGAGAGGTGCACTTCAAGTCGCCGAAGGACGCCATCGGCGAGGGAATCGGGATGGTGCACCAGCACTTCATGCTCGCCGACAATCTCACGGTGCTTGAGAACATCGTTCTCGGCTCCGAGCCGACGAAGGGTCTGCAACTCGACTTCGCGGCCGGGCGTTCCCAAATCTCCGAGATCGGCGCCACGTACGGCATGGAGATCGATCCCGACGCCCTCGTTGAGACGCTCACCGTGGGGGCCAGGCAGCGCACTGAGATCGTGAAGGTTCTCTATCGTGGTGCGAAGATCCTCATCCTCGATGAGCCGACGGCGGTACTGGTGCCTCAGGAAGTCGATGAACTGTTCGGCAGTCTTCGAGAGTTGAAGGATGAAGGTGTGACGGTCATCTTCATCTCGCACCACCTCGACGAAGTACTGGCGATTGCCGATTCGATCACCGTGATGCGCGGAGGGCGCACCGTGGCGACGGTCAGCCCGGATGACGTCGATGCGAAGCAACTCGCCGAGCTGATGGTCGGATCAGAGCTTCCAACGCCCGAGACGACAGAGTCCACGGTCACGGACGTCGTCGAACTCTCGATCCGCGGGATCGAGGCGCTTTCCGAGGATGGGCGAACCATCCTCAACGACGTCACCTTCGACATCCACCAGGGAGAGATCGTCGGCATCGCCGGCGTCGAGGGCAACGGTCAGGCAGAACTGATCGATGCCATCATGGGCATTCAGGAGATCTCTGGTGGAAGCGTGGAGTTCAAGGGCGACGACATTGTCAAATGGTCGACGAAACGCCGCCGCGAAGACGGGATCGGAATCATCCCGGCTGATCGGCACCGGCAAGGGCTTCTTCTCCAGTCTCCGCTGTGGGAGAACGCCATGCTCGGTCATCAGACGGTCGCACCGTTCAGCAAGGGTCCCTTGATCGACCGAAAGGGTGCCCGGAGCCAAACTGTGAAGATTATCGAACGGTTCGGTGTGAAGACCCCCGGTCCCGACGTTGCAGCGGTCGCCCTCTCGGGAGGGAACCAACAGAAGCTGATCTTCGGCAAGGAGATGATCGCCGATCCGAACGTGCTCATCGCGGCGCACCCGACGCGAGGTATCGATGTCGGCGCTCAAGCGGCGATCTGGGATGACCTACGGGTTGCCAGGAAGGAAGGGCTTGCTGTGTTGCTGATCAGTGCCGACCTCGAGGAGCTCATCGGCCTCTCGGATCGATTGCTCGTGATATTCAGCGGGCGGATCGTGGCGGAATTGGATCCGCACACGGTGACTCCGGAGGAGTTGGGATCGTACATGACCGGCGTCGGAGCGGAAGCAGCATCATGAATGTGAAGAAGATCCTTTTCTCCCTGTTGGCTCCCGCCGCCGCCATCGTGTTCGCTCTGATCGTTGCCTCGATCGCTCTTTGGGCCGTCGGCCGAAATCCGCTTGACGCGTTCAGTTCCATGTGGAGCTTCGGAACAACGTCGACCTCGATTGCGTCGATGATCAACCGTGCTATCCCGCTCTACATCTCGGCCGTCGCCGTGGCGATCGGTTTCCAGATGGGGTTGTTCAACATCGGCGTTGAGGGCCAGTATCTCCTCGCCGCACTGTTCGCCGGTTGGGTCGGTGGGAACATCGGTCTCTGGTCGCCGCTCCACGTCACGATCATCATCCTGGTCGCGATCTTTGTTGGGGCGCTGTGGTCCGGCATCGCCGGATTCCTGAAGATCACTCGAGGGGTCCATGAGGTGATCTCCACCATCATGCTGAACTTCATCGCGTTCAGCGTGATCGCCTACTTCCTGCTCAACTGGTTCCGGGACGACCCGACGTCGCTCAATCTCCGAACAGCGGAGTTCCCCGAATCCGGGCAGATACCCGACCTGAACTGGCTCTTCACGATGTTCGGTCTCTCCGAACCCAGGGGAATCTCGCTGCATGGGTTCCTCCTGGTCGCCGTCGCCGTAGGCGTCTTCTATTACATGCTCGTCAAGCGCACCAGGTTCGGCTTCGAACTCCGGGCGTCCGGTATGAATCCGGGGGCGGCCCGCATGGCCGGCGTTGCGCCGAAGAAGATGGTCCTCACCACGATGCTCATCTCGGGGGGCGTGGCAGGCATGGTCGGCTTGTCGGCGATGTTTGGCAGTCTGAACTCGTATACGCAGGACTTCCCGAGGAATCTCGGTTTCACCGGCATCGCCGTCGCCCTGCTCGGGCGCAACAGTGCGGTCGGGATGGCCCTCGGAGCTCTGCTCTTCGGATTCCTGGAACGTTCGGCGCTGATCCTCGATCTGGAGGACACACCGAAAGAGGTTGTCCAGATCATGCAGGGTGTCGTCGTCCTCGCGGTCGTCATCGCCTATGAGGTTGTGAACAGGTTGATCGAGCAACGAGAGATCAAGGCCGCAGCAGAGGCAACACGGACAGTTGACACTGCAGAGGAGGTGGCGGCATGACCGGCCGTCTCGACGACTCCAACACGCAGTTGCCGGACTCTGCCGAGTACGAGCCTGATGTCGACGCGAGCCCGTCGCTGCTCAAGTCCCGCGCTCTCCGGTATACCGCACTTGCCCTGGCTGGATTGCTGCTGCTATCGGTTGTGCAGGCGATCGCCGGCACAACCGAACTGACGTCGTCTGGAACGTGGGCGGCTGCGATTCGCCTCTCGATCCCAATCATGCTCGCCGGCCTCGGCGGTCTCTTCTCCGAACGGGCCGGTGTTGTCAACATCGGTCTTGAGGGGATGATGATTGCCGGCGCCTGGTTCGGTGCATGGGCAGGATGGTCGTACGGTCCGTGGTACGGAGTGCTGTTCGGTCTTCTGGGAGGAGCGTTGTTCGGTCTGATCCACGCGATCGCGACCGTCACTTTCGCCGTTGATCACATCGTTTCTGGTGTCGCGATCAACATTCTCGCCGCGGGGACAATGCGGTTCCTCTCGGTCGTCACGTACAGCCCCGAATCCGGTGGCGGTGCGACGCAATCGCCGAGGATCCAGAGTGCGATCGGAACGTTCAACGTGCCGCTGCTCTCCGACGCATTCAACTGGATCGAAGATCGAGCCATATTCTTCGTCAGTGACCTGGCCGGTCTTGGGGCGGGTTTCACGACAGGCATGTCGTGGCTGACTCTGGTGGCCATACTCATCGTTCCGCTGTCCTGGTGGGTGCTGTGGAGGACCGCGTGGGGTTTGCGTCTCCGTTCATGCGGTGAGAACCCTTATGCCGCCGAGTCGCTCGGTGTGCCGGTGCTGCGGATGAAGTACTACGGCGTCGTCATCTCGGGGGCGCTCGCCGGCCTCGGTGGTGCGTACCTCGTGGTTGTTCAGGCCGGAATCTATCGCGAAGGAATGACAGCGGGCCGAGGCTTCATCGGCCTTGCCTCTCTCATCTTCGGGAACTGGTATCCGTTCGGTGTCGCTGCGGGATCCGCAGTCTTCGGCTATGCCGATGCGCTGAGTCTCCGACAGGGAACCGCCGTTCATGCGCTGCTGCTTGTGGCAGCGATCGCTCTCGCGCTCCTCGCGGCATGGTCGATCGCCAAGAAGAAGACAACCGGGGCGGTCGTTCAGGGCGTTGCTGCGGCATTCTTCCTCGGCTGGTATCTGATGACGGACACGGTCCCCACTCAAGTGGTCGCCGCACTGCCGTACCTCGTGACCCTGCTTGTCCTGTCACTCGCTACCCAGCGTCTGAGAATGCCGGCAGCAGATGGCCTGAGATACCGAAAGGGCGAAGCGGTCTGAGGAAGTACTGAGTACCAAGTACTGAATACCGGAGGGGCTGGCGCCGAAGGACGTGGCCCCTCCGGTCGTTCGCGGCTCGGGTTCTGACAGGGATGTGTCCGCAGATCCAAGTGCTGTCACTGGGAGAGATCGATCAACGGACTTGATCCGCTGCCTTACTCAGTACTCATTACTTGATAGTCAGTACGCAACGCTTGCGCAGCGAGAGCTGCTCAGCCCTCGCTGCCGAACACTCTTACCGATTGGAGTGCCAGTTCGTTGAACGGCGGACGGTCACCGGCCGGCTCTGCCGGGTAGGTGCTCTTCACCGCAATTGTCAGCTCGGTGGTACCGATGCTCGCGATCGGTACCCGCTGTGGGTCGTTGGTGTTGGAGAGTCGGCCGGAGATCTCGATCGTCAGATCATCGGTCGTGATCAAATAGCCCTGGATCTTGTAGTTCTTCTTGAACCGATCATCGTCCAGGAGGTTCTGGAGTTCGATCTCGGTGATCCTTACCGGCTGGGAGAAGGAGAACCGAAGCCACGCGTCGACGCCCCTGGAACTGTTGTCATTCCAGTCGGTATCCGAATCGCCGTCGATCAGATGTTCCGGGTCGTGTCCGTTGAGGAACGAGCTCGCTTCGACCGACACTGGGAATAGCTCGACTGCGGCCACGGGGATCGTCGTCACCGAAGAAGTAGTCGTGGAACTGTCAGCGACCTCGTCTCCGCCGCTGAAGACGTTGAAGATCAGCGCAGCGAGGGCCACGAGGAGTACGACAGCCCCAAGTACGCCGAGGGCTCGTCCCCCGGGTGACGTTCGAAGGTTCGGAGCAGGGGCCACGGGGAGAGGGTCCTGACTCAACCGGGCACCACACTGCTCACAATGGCGGTTGAACTCGGGATTAGTCTCCCCGCACGAAGGGCAGGGAACGGTCGGTACGTTGGAGTTCACGGCATGGGTTGGCGCCGCAGGCCGCGGAGTCGCGGCCGGCGGGGGCCGTCGGCGCGGTGCCTCTGGCTCTGGGGGAGTCTCTCCGAGTTCGAAGGGTTCGAAGAGATCATCGAAGTCAGGTTTGTCCTGGTCCATTCGGTCGCAATCTTGTAAGAGGGGCGTATCCCGGTATTGTGGCACGAATGCTGTGTATTGCGTTGGTTCGTGTAGCTGAGCCGTGGAGCTTCTGGAATGTCGTCGGGGCGCTGTTCCTGGTCGGCGTCATCGGGTTGATCGTCTACTGGGCAATCCGGCGCCAACGAAGCTGACGGTCGACAGCTGACAGCTCACAGCCAGATGACGCGGCGGTGTGCTCGGAGCTCACGTAGCGATCTTCGCTTTTTCCTGTTCGCTGTGAGCTTTCTTGTCCCACCCGTTCCGTACGTTCCTACTCATGGCCAACTTCCGATGTACCACATGTTCATATCGCACAAGCCGCTGGATGGGGTTCTGCCCGCAGTGTCGTGGTTCGGGGACGCTCCTGGAAGTGGATGTGAACGATCACAAGGTCAGTGAGCCGACACCTGTGGCGGCCATCGTTGGCGAGCATCTCGATCGCCTTCGAAGCGGTGTCGATGAGTTCGATCGTGTCTTGGGGGGCGGTCTCGTTCCGGGTTCCGTATCGCTGCTCGGCGGAGCACCGGGTGTCGGAAAGTCAACCCTCATCCTGGAAATCGGCTCGGCACTCGCCGAAGCCGATCTGCGCGTACTGATTGCCACGGGTGAAGAGTCGCGACCACAGATCGGCATTAGGGCACGACGGACCGGATCCGTCGCAGATGGTCTTCTGATCACGACGGAGTCCGATGTGGAGCACCTTTGTGACCTCATCCGATCCCGCGTGTACCCGGTCGTCGTTGTCGATTCGATCCAGACCGTTACCGGCAACAGCGGAGACAGCGGTGCCGGGAGCATGACTGCGATCCGTGAGTCGGCGGCTCGGTTGATCGCTGCGGCGAAAGACGCTGCCGTGGCGGTCCTTCTCATCGGCCACATCACGAAGGACGGCACGATCGCAGGACCCAAGAGCCTCGAGCACATGGTCGATGTTGTCCTCTCGCTGGACGGCGATCCACACCGGAATCTTCGTTTCCTCCGGGGCATGAAGAATCGATTCGGTTCGGTGAATGAGATCGGCGTGTTCGAAATGACGGATCGGGGTCTCGAGCCGATGAGTGATCCGAGCGCCGTCTTGTCGGGCGACCGTGACGGCACGTCGGCCGGGAGCGTCCTGTTCCCTGCACTCGACGGACGGCGTTCCCTGATCGTCGAGATACAGGCCCTCACTGTCCCCACCCAGTCTGCTCAGGCCCGCCGAAGCGTGAAGGGGTTGCCAATGTCCCGGGTTCATCAGATTCTGGCCGCTCTCGAGCGCCACGGCGGAATCAAGATGGGCGGACGCGAGGTCTATGTGTCGGTGATGGGCGGTTTCTCGATCAGCGAACCTGCCTCCGATTTGCCGACGGCACTTGCCATCGCTTCAGCCGCTTCGGGAGTAGCGCTCGGATCGTTGGCAGCGTGGGGAGAGGTGGGGTTGACCGGAGAGGTGCGAAGCGTTGAACAGGCGAATCGTCGGCGAGCTGAGAGCCACCGGCTCGGTATCAGTCGAACAGTCGAAGCCAACGGCCGGCGGAACGTCGCCGACGTTCTCGATGAGTTGGGATTGCGTGCGCCGGTTGAAAACGCCCGATAGGACCCGCGGTGATCCCATCGGAGGACTGACCCGTTCCTTGATCGGTCCCAACCGGCCGACGGTTGGACTAGCCTGCGGTCTGGATGACACCGAAAGCGCCACCACCACTCGACGTGCTTCGACGGTTCGCCCCCGGCACGACGCTGAGGGATGCCGTGGAGCTGGTTTTTCAGCAGGGGACCGGGATGTTGATGGTTGTCGCTTCGACCTCAGAGATCGATGACCTCTGCACCGGAGGGTTCCGGTTCGTTGACGTACCCATAACTGCTCAGCGGATCGCAGAACTCGCCAAGATGGACGGCGGAATCGTGATCGATGATGCAACGAAGACGGTCTCACGGGCCAATGTCCACTTCATCCCTGATCCGAGGATCCCGACCGACGAGACCGGAACCCGGTTCCGCACTGCCGATCGGCTCGCCTCGCAGACGGGCCTACCGGTCCTCGCTGTAAGCGAGGAGGGCCGTGATCTTGCAATCCTCTTCGTTGGACAACAGCGATTTGCTCTTCAGCCGCCGACGGCCTTGTTCGCCGAGGCCAACCAGAGGCTCCAGTCGCTCGAACGGCTCCGCGGCCGTCTGGATGACGCAGTGGAGCGCCTCTCGCTCTACGAGATCGATGACATCGTCACGATGAGGGACGCCGTGAAGGTCATCCAGAGAGCGGCTCTCGTACTCCGACACGTGGAGCAACTCGAACTTGTCGCAGTCGAACTCGGCGACGAAGCCCCGCTCGTGCGATTGCAGGCGACCGACGTCGCAGATGGAGTCCCGGAACTGGTAGACCTGGTGAACGCCGACTACCAACCCCGGAAGCCCCGTCGAGGTTCCTCGGTTGTTTCGAGACTCAGCGAAATGTCGACTGAGGATCTCTACCACACAGCCAAGGTCGGTGACGTGCTTGGTCTCGCTCCTCTTGACCAGGAAGTGAGCCCCCGTGGTGTCCGGGCCCTGGCTGCGGTTCCGCGGATTCCCGAGTCGGTGAGAAACCGAATCCAGAAACGATTCGGGACGTATCAACGACTGCGCACCGCAACCACTGATGAGCTCGATTCGATCGACGGCGTCGGACCAAAACGTGCGTCGAGAATCCGCGCCTACCTGGATCAGGGCAACGGCATTCTTGCCCCACATCTCGAGGACTAGTCGGGTCACGCAGTCTCTAATCCCCAGCTCTGAGCTTTGAGCTGTGAGCTCTGAGCAAGAGTTCGGAGTCTTGACCGACTACCTACTGCGGATTACGGATTACGGATTCCGGATTATCGACCACGGGCCCTGGCCGGTACTGGCGGAGCGGCCGGTACACTTGCGTTTCAGCTACCCCAGGTGACTTTTGGCGACGAAGAAGACTGCAGCGAAGAAGGCCCCGGTCAAGAAGGCCCCCGCGAAGAAGGCGGCGGTGAAGAAGGCCCCCGCGAAGAAGGCCCCCGCGAAGAAGGCGGCGGTCAAGAAAGCCCCGGTCAAGAAGGCCCCCGCGAAGAAGGCGGCGGTGCAGAGCTCTGCGGCTGCACCATCCGTTGTCCGGAAGCCGAAGTTGAAGGTCGATCCGTTCGCCGTCGGAGACAAGGTTGTCTACCCGCATCATGGTGCTGCGACCATCGTTGGCAGGGAGAAGCACGAGTTCAAGGACGAGAAACAGGACTTCTACGTGCTCGAAATCGCGACCGATCAGCTCATCGTCAGAGTCCCTGCTGCATCAGCCATGGAGCGGGGGGTCCGCCCCGTTATCTCCAAGTCAAAGTCGAGGCAGGTCTTCCAAACGCTTCGTAGCGAACCACAGGAAGCAGGATCCAACTGGAGTCGCTGGTACAAAGTACTGACCGAGAAGATCAATAGCGGTGACATCTTCCAGGTGGCTGAGGTCATTCGTGACCTTGACTATGCCCAGAAGATCAAGGGGATCTCGCCGGCCCTCAAGCGGATGTTGGCGAAAGCACGATTGATCATCGTCAGCGAACTGCAGTTCTCGCTCGATATCTCCGAAGAGGAGGCGACGAAGCGTCTCGAGCGGGCACTTCCGAAGGTAGAGATCCCCGAAGAAGCCTGACGTCGGGCGGCGACCGGATACTATCCGGGTCATGGACGCCAAGATTCCGATCTGGGGACTCCTGCTGGCTGCTGGTCGCGGGACTCGTTTCGGTCGTCAGAAGCACGATATTGAGCTTGGCGGAATCCCGCTGTGGCAGCAGAGCGAGCGCGCTTTGCTCGACGGCGGCGTCGACCGACTTGTCGTCGTTGGAGACCTCGCCGGAGCCGTACCGGGCGGTGATCGTCGCCGTGACTCTGTTGCCTCCGGGTTGGCTGCGATCTCCGACCACAACGGCTTCGTCCTCATCCACGATGCCGCGAGGCCATTGGTCACCGCAGGTCTCGTGCGAGCGGTGATCGACCGTCTGTTGATCGGCGACGTGGCCGGTGTCGTTCCCGTGGTCCCCGTTCGCGATACGCTCAAGCGGGTAGCGGGGGAGTTCGTCGTGGAGACTGTAGATCGTGTCGATCTTGTCGCCGTCCAAACTCCCCAGGGGTTCGACCTGGAGGCGTTGCGAGCGGCGCACGCCCTAGCCGACGGGGATGCCACCGACGATGCCTCGATGGTCGAGGCCGCCGGGGGAACCATCGCGATTGTTGACGGTGATCCCGCCAACCTGAAGGTGACGTACCCGGAGGATCTGGCTCTGGCGGAGGCGCTACGATCGGGACATCATGGTTGACACACGCATGAGGATTGGCTGGGGCTTCGATGCCCATCGGTTCGGGGGCAGCGGCCCGATCGTTCTTGCCGGCGTCGTCGTGGACCCGACACGAGGCATAGAAGCGACGAGCGATGGAGACGTTGTCGCTCATGCGGTGGCGGATGCCCTCCTGGGGGCACTCGCCCTCGGTGACATCGGGATGCATTTCCCATCATCCGATCCAGAGATGGAGGGCATGGACTCGATGGAGTTGCTCTCCAAGGTGGTTCGGATCGTCGAGGATCGAGGGAGTCTCGTCGGAAACGTCGATGTGACCGTTGTCGCTCAGTCGGTTCGGATAGGACCGCACCGCGAGGAGATGCGCGATCGATTGGCTGCGATCGTTCGAATCGATCGATCCTCCATATCCGTCAAAGCCACGACTACCGACGAGATGGGTTCGATCGGCAGAGACGAGGGCATAGCGGTGACCGCTGCGGTCACCGTCTACCGCTGAGCGTCTCGACCATCAATCCCGGATCGTCGGTGAAGATCCCGGCGATGCCCGCGTCCGCAAGAGCGAGTGTGTGGCTGGGATCGTTCACCGTCCAGACGAGGACGTCGAGATCGCCTGCCGCTTCGACGATCTGTTCGGCTTCGTTCAACGCACGTAGCAACGAGAGATTGGCCGATACGTGCCCTCCGTCGCGGGCCTGTCGGAGAGCGACCATCGGGTCGAGCCACGACATGGCGAGATGTCCAGTACGGATGGACGGGTCGAGGTGCTTCACCGTATCGAGGGCTTGCGTGTTGAACGAGGACACGAGGACCCGATCGCCGGTGTCGTGATCGGCAATCCATCGAACGAGGCCGACCGCGACCCGCTGTGGTGGGTCGTAGTCGGCCTGGCCGTAGACGTTCTTGATCTCGATGTTGAGCAGGGCACTTGGGCCGAGCGCATCCCAGGCCTCGTCGAGTGTTGGGATCCACGGGGTGGCCGCCTTGATGTCTCTGAGATCCAACTCGACGAACGGTATCGCGTCGGGTGCGGAACGATCGTCGTGGAAGATCACGATGGCATCGTCGCGGGTCCGGCGGACATCGAGTTCCACGCCATCGGCCCCTTGGGAGACGGCAAGTTCGTACGCCTCAACAGTGTTCGGACGCACATCCACGCAAGCGCCCCGGTGTCCATAGACGAGCATGGAATCACTCTAGGGTCCGGCTCCGCCGACCGTACTGAGTACTCAGTACCGACTACTCAGTACCCGACGCTTGCGTCGTGTACCTCAGCCGGCGACTCACGACCACGCCGCCATGCGCCTGTCGGGTTGTACCATCCCCAGCAATGAGGCTCTACAACACGCTTCGGCGCGAGGTCACCGAACTCAGGCCGCGCGATGAAGGCAAGATCGGGATGTACGTCTGTGGGGCAACTGTCCAGTCGGCTCCCCATCTCGGGCACGGTCGCTCAGCGGTTGTGTTCGACGTGATCCGCCGCTACCTCGAATGGCTCGGATTCGACGTCACGTACGTCCGTAACGTCACGGACGTCGACGACAAGATCATTGCTGCGGCGATCGATGAAGGCGTCTCGACGGACACGATCGTGGAGCGTGCCTACGCCGCATTCGACGAGGCCCATCGGAGGCTCGGCGTCAAAGAACCCACGGTTGAGCCATGGGCCACCCATCACATCGACGAGATGCTGGAACTGATCGGGCAACTTCTCGAGACCGACCATGCCTATGCCGTCGACGGAGATGTCTACTTCTCGGTCCGGTCCTATCCGGAGTACGGCAGGCTCTCGAGGCACGACCCGAACGACCTCCGATCCGGGGCGCGTGTCGATCCCGACGACCGAAAGAGGGATCCGCTCGACTTCGCACTTTGGAAGGCGGCGAAGCCGGGTGAGCCTTCCTGGGAGGCGCCGTGGGGTCACGGACGTCCCGGGTGGCACATCGAGTGCTCGGCTATGGCACGCAAGTACCTCGGTGTCGGATTCGACATCCACGCCGGCGGTCACGATCTGATCTTCCCGCATCATGAGAACGAGATCGCACAGTCGGAGGCAGCGACCGGAGAGCCGTTCGCGACCTATTGGCTCCACAACGGGATGATGAATCTCGAAGGCGAGAAGATGTCGAAATCGACGGGCCACGTCGTCGACCTGCTTGAAGCACTCGACACCCACCGACCGACAGCCGTCCGACTCGTCTATCTGCGAACGCACTATCGCAAGCCGCTTGACTTCTCCGAGGATGGCCTCGTCGACGCCGAAGCGGCACTCGACCGTCTGTGGGGCTTCCGACGTCGCACACCGGGGCAAGTCGGGGACACGCCGGACGAGGAGATGATCACCCGATTCCGGGCGGCGATGGACGAAGACTTCGACGTCGCCGGGGGGTTGGGTGTCCTCTTCGATCTGGTGCGTGAGGGAAACCGCCGCCTTGATGACGGTGAAGATGCAGGGTCCTTGATCGCTGCCTACGACGAGATCGTCGGTGTGCTCGGACTCGGTGAAGAGACAACAGGTTTGGACGACCTCCGATCCGAGATCGCAGACATAGCCCGTAGATACGGCGTGCCGTCTGGGACGATCGAGGACGTTCTAGCAGTTCGGGATCGGACCCGCTCTGAGCGAGATTGGGCATCATCGGATGGGATTCGGGACGACCTCGGATCGATCGGCATCGTTGTGGAGGATGCGCCTGATGGCTCGCGCTGGCATAGGGGATAGGGTCGAAGGCTTCCACGCTGTCGCTGCCGCTGTGCAGGCAGGGCGAGCAAAGACGGTGCGAATTGAACAACGGCGTCTCAACCGGCCGACCTACTCGGATCTCGCCGACGACGCTCGATCCGCAGGAGCTCGCGTTGAGTATGTCGATGATGTTCGCGACAACGCACTGACATCCGCACCCCAGGGCGTCGTGGCCGTGTGCCGGCCCAAGGAGGTTGTGTCGATGGAGGACGCCGTTGCGGCGACCGATCCGGCAGCCCTCCTTGTCTTCGACCACCTCGAGGATCAGCGGAATCTCGGTGCTTCCATCCGATCAGCGGTCGCCGCCGGTTTCAGGGCCGCTGTTGTGCCCAAGCGCCGATCGGCGCCGATTGGCGCCGCAGCATTCAAGGCTGCAGCGGGAACGCTTGAGGAGGTCGCTCTCGTCGAGGTGTCGTCTATTCCCGAGGCGCTCCGCAGATTGCAGAAACTCGGTGTTTGGCGCGTCGGCCTCGACGGGGCAGGGGAGCGGTCCCTATTCGGTTTTGATCTCCTCGCCGAACCGGTTGCCGTCGTCATCGGTGCTGAGGGGAAGGGTTTGCACCGCTTGACCGCGGAACGCTGCGACGCCATCGTACGGATCCCACATGCCGGACCGGCGGAGAGCCTCAATGCCTCCGTGGCGACGGCACTCGCAGTATTCGAAGTCTCCAGAGCCCGCGGTTGGGTATCCTGACGCCTACGCCGGGTTAGCTCAGCTGGTAGAGCATCTCTCTTGTAAAGAGAAGGTCATCGGTTCGAATCCGATACCCGGCTCCGAAGAGAACCGTTGGGAGGCAATGGTTTCCCAAGGGTTTCTCTGCTTCTCCGACGCCGTGATCGCGGATTTGGTCTGCATCTGGTCCGCATCGCGATTGGAAACGCGCCTCAGGCTGTCGCTGTCCTAGCTGCCGCGAACGCTGCATCAAGGGCGTCTGTCACCTTGGATCGGTCCTCCGGGTAGAGGTGTCCGTAGCGATCCATCGTGATCACAATTGAACTATGCCCCAGGTGTTCCTGTATGACTTTGGGGTGCGCTCCTTGGGCGATGAGGATGGACGCAGCGGTGTGCCGCAGATCATGGATTCTCAGCTTCGGGTCGAGGTGAGCGACTTCACGTGCCGGTGCCCAGACACGGCGGCGGAAGTTCGACCAGTCCATCGGTCCGCCTGCTGAGTTCGTGAAGACAAGTGCGTCGGGTTCCGGCGGTACGTGTTCGAGGTGTGCGGCGATCATGGCGGCGAGGAACGTCGGGATTGGAACCGTCCGGGTCTTGCCGTTCTTCGGCAGGCTGAAGACCTTGGAGCCGTGCACGTTGGTCGCTGATTCTGCGATGACGAGTTCCCGGCGGAGGAGGTTCACTCGGCCCCGCCGTAGCGCCGTCGCTTCGCCTTGTCGGATGCCTGCGTAGGCGAGTGT